>Ga0180007_10003947_pt1 | contig 16052 bp, 20 predicted proteins | sample MM_PC_MetaG_FD_121122 | JGI IMG/M metagenome (GOLD analysis project Ga0180007, IMG submission 121122) | Groundwater microbial communities from the Aspo Hard Rock Laboratory (HRL) deep subsurface site, Sweden - MM_PC_MetaG | ecosystem: Environmental > Aquatic > Deep subsurface > Groundwater... | reverse complement strand
TAAGGCAATTGGTTATTACCATTATACCAATCAAGGGGATTCTTTTTTTTCAACGCTTCCGCTTTTTTGAGTCCACCCGCATAGCAGGTGGTTTTATGTTACCCTTCGGCCAACATAATAAAACAAGATGAGAACGTCATTCTCATCTTGTCTATTTTTAATTAATCTTCAATGTTCAAAGTTGAGTATCCACCCAATAAATAATTGGGCAGTGCACCTTCTTTTTGATACTGATAATATGCAGCAGCACCAATCATTGCTGCATTGTCAGTGCAATACTTCATACTAGGTATGATGATATCCTTATCTGGGATTTCATTAAATATTCTATTTCTTAAACCACGATTTGCTGCAACACCACCAGCAACAATAATTTGTTTAACATCAAGTTCGTTTGCTGCGTGTCTCGTCTTATCAATTAAGACATCTAACACACTTGCTTGAAAGGATGCGCACATATCATTGACTCTAATTTCTTCGTCTCTTTGTTCAGCATTATGAACCAAATTAATAACAGCACTCTTTAATCCAGAAAAACTGAAATTATAAGCTGTTTTATCTAAATAAGGTCTTGGTAAATGATAGGTGTCTGTACCCAAAGCAGCGAGTTTATCAACAACAGGTCCTCCTGGGTAAGGTAGACCAAGCGTTCTAGCAACTTTGTCATATGCTTCACCTACAGCATCATCCATGGTTGTTCCTAGTAATTTAAAATCCATATGCTCTTTCATATAAATTAGTTCAGTGTGTCCACCACTAACCAATAAGGCGAGTGCTGGAAACTTGATTTCATTTTCGATACTTGCTCCATAAATATGACCAATTAAATGGTTCACTCCTATTAAGGGTTTCCCATGAGCAAAAGCAAATGTTGTCGCTGCATTAATACCCACAAGGAGTGAACCAATTAAACCAGGACCTTTTGTGACAGCAACCAAATCGATATCTTTAATATCAGTCTTACTTTCAAGAAGAGCTTGTTCAAATACTCTTGTCATGTGTACAATATGATTTCTTGATGCGATTTCTGGAACGACGCCTCCATAAATTGCGTGAATATCCATTTGTGATAAGACGACATGTGATAAAATTTCTTTTCCATCTTTTACAAGTGCTACACTCGTTTCATCACAACTGCTTTCGACAGCTAATATGATCATATTTTACACCTCCTTAATATAAACAAACGCATCTTCTGTTTGATAATAGTTCTTTCTAATGTGAGATTTAACAAATCCAAATTTTTCATAAATGGCTTGAGCTGTTTTATTGCTTTTTCTAACTTCAAGTAAAACACTTGAGACGCCTAGGGTTTTCAAGTATTCAATAGAATAATTGAGAACTTCTGTTCCATATCCTTGACCTTGATATTCTGGGTCCATGCAAAAATTCATCATTTCAGCATTAGAATCAATTGCTCTATAGCCAATATATCCGATAATCTCTTTATTTAATTCATAGACAAAATAATGTGCAAATGGATTAAGTAAAAGTTCATCGTATAAAAAGGATTCACCTAAAGATTGTGTGAACACCTTTTTTTCAATTCTAACAAGATATGTAATATCATTAACGACTGCTTTTCTTATCATGGTTATTTTCCGCTTCTGTTCTTCTTAAATAATTAGGAATGAGATCATGAACATTTTCAACAAGTACTGCTTTTTCAGCAATCAGCTTGGGGTTGACCTCATAATTAACTTCATCAATAAAGACTGTTCTTGATTTTTGAAACAATGGGTTTTCTGAAAATTCAGAAAATTTGCGATATCCATCTTCTAATATAGTTTGTCCATTTTCGTAAACAGCAGAAAAAACATAACCTCTACGTGCATCCATTAATGCAGCAACTCTTCCTTCATAACCAGAGGTTAAGAAAAATAAACTACTGACTGTCTTTAACTTCACACTTTTTGTAAAAGCTAACATCTTACCTACCATAACAGCAATTCTTAAACCGGTATAGGACCCTGGTCCTATACCGATAATGAGTTCATCTAAGTCTTCTAGTTTTAACTTATTTCTTTTAAGTACTTGATCAATACGATCCACCAAATACTTGGCATGGTCTTTAGTTGCTATTCTAATTGAAAAGTCAATTAATAAATCATCTTTTGAATAACCAACATACATGATGCTAGAAGATACATCAAACAAGATTCTTTTCATATCAATTGCACCGCTCTTTTACATGGATATCCATGACATTCCATGGTGATTTCTCTTTGTGTCTCTGATATTTTATTAAACTTAACCAGTAAATAATCAAAGGGTAAAATACCTTCGACTTGAAATGGCCATTCAATAACAATCATACCAACACCATCAATATATTCTTCAAGATCAAAATCATCATTCACACCTTCTAAACGATATAAGTCTAGATGGTATAACCGGTGAAAACGATCGTCTGATGTATATTTTTTCATAATTGTGAACGTTGGACTATTGACGATGGATGATATACCTATACCTCGAGCTAATCCTTTAGTAAATGTTGTCTTTCCAGCACCAAGATCTCCATCAAGTAAAATAACAACTCGAGGTTCACCAACGAGAAGCAAACCGAGTTCAAACCCAATAGATTCTGTTTCTTGTTCTGAATATGAATTTCTAATCTTCATGTGATCCCTACTTTAAAATATTTTCGTATCCTTTTTTTCCTAATAATGCAAACATGTTCTTCTTATACGCTTCAACACCTGGTTGATTAAATGGATTCACATCAATCATATAAGCTGACATCGCGCAAGCTTTTTCAAAGAAATAGACAAGATAACCAAATGTATAACTATCTAATTTAGGAATTGTAAGTAACATATTAGGTACAAGTCCATCTTGATGAGCCATCATGGTTCCTTTTAATGCTTGTGAGTTCACATAGGATAATGTTTCACCCTTCAAGTAATTGAGTTCGTCTAAATCATTTTCTTCTTCCGGTATTAAAACATCAAGTTCTGTTTCAGAAACTTTAATGACTGTTTCAAAAAGATGACGCTCACCCTCTTGAATGTATTGTCCTAAAGAATGTAAGTCCGTTGAGAATCCAGCACTTGCTACAAATAAACCCTTGTGGTCTTTACCTTCAGATTCACCAAACAACTGTTTCCACCACTCATTCAAATATAACAAATTAGGTTCATAACCAACAAGCATTTCGACTTTTTTACCTGAGGTATAAAGTAAATATCTTGTTGCAGCATATAAATATGCTTCATTGTTTGCTAAATTAGGCTTTGAAAACCGCTTATATGCTTCAAGAGCACCTTTAAGCATTGTTTTGGTATTGATACCAGCTGCTTGCAATGGAAGCAATCCTACGGCAGTTAAGACGCTGTAACGTCCCCCTACATCATCAGGAATGACGAACATTTCGTATCCATTCTTTTTAGCAACAGTAAATAACGCACCTCTTTTTTTATCTGTCGTTGCATATATTCTTGCTTTAGCACCATCAACACCATACTTTTCTTCTAAAGCTTTCTTTAAAACTCTAAAAGCAACCGCAGGTTCGGTGGTTGTTCCTGATTTGCTGATGACATTGATACTAAATTGTTTATCTTTCAAATAATCTAAGAGTCTATTTAAATAAGATCCTGACATTTGATGTCCAGCAAAAACAACTTCTAGTCTATTCTTCTTAAAAGGTACTTGAAGAAATTCTAATCCAGCTTTAGCACCTAAATAAGATCCTCCGATACCAATAACAACTAAAACTCTACTTTGTTTTCTAATTTTCTTAGCAGCTAGCAAGATGCGTGCGTATTCTTCTTTATCATAGGTTTTAGGTAAATCAAGCCAACCTAAGTAATCATTTCCTAAACCTGTTCTATCATGAATTACTTTATGTAATTCGTTAACTCTCTTTTGCAGTGTTTCTGGTTGCACACTTAAAAACTGGCGTGCATCATCGACATTTAATTCAACATAAGCCATAATATTTTCCTCTATTTCTTTGTTTTTTCTATCCAATAAGGCAGTGCCTTGGATAATGTATGAAATCCTATTTTGATTTTTACCATCTTTTGAATGCGTGGATTGATTGGATTGGCTTGTTTATAACTTAGCTTCAAGCGCTTTTGATCCTCATCAATCTCTAAAATAATAGCTTCAATCTCATCTCCAACACAAAGAATTTCCTCAATTGAAGGAATATATTGGTCAGACACTTCAGAAATATGAATGAGTCCATTGTAATCTTCATAAGAAACGAAGACGCCATAAGATTGAATTCCAGTTACTTTACATATAATTTGGTCATCTATTTTCATTTCAAAAACCTCGAACACATTATATCATATTTTTAATATGCGACAAGAAAAAAACGCGTTGCCGCGTTTATTCAGTAGCGATATAGATGCTTAATCCACCAAGCCCAATATGAGCTGAGATAACCGGAGAGATTACACCTGTTATTGAGACAGAAACATTTTCACCCAGTTGATAAATTTGATGTTCTAAGACTTTAGCTTCGGTGCTTCGATCAACATATGAGATGAAAACAACAACTTTACCAAACTCTAACAATTTTTTGACTTCGTTGACTAGATACAAGTAAATGTTGTCATAATTTCTGACCTTGTGCTCTAAATCGAGGACACCTTGTCTAAATCTTAGAATTGGTTTAATTTTAAGAATATTTCCAATGACTGCTTGAACACGACTCAATCTGCCACCTTTAACAAGTGTCTGTAAGTCATTGACTGTGAAAATTAAGGATCCTTTTTTGATGAGTTCATCTAAATAGACTAAGCCTTCTTCAAGTGTGTGTCCTTCATCAAAATATTCAATCATCTTTTTTGCTATGTAGCCACTACCACTAATTGTTTGCTGTGTATCAACAACGTGAACATGTTTGCTATCAACCAGTGTCAAACCTAAATTTGCACTATTGATTGTTCCACTTAATGTTTTTGATAACGTGAGACATAAAACTTCTTCAAATCTTTCAAGTTGTTTTTCATAAGCTTTCATGAATAATTCAGGAGAAGGCTGGCTTGTTTTGATATCCTGATGGTTTTGCATTGCCTTAACGGCCACATCAGGATCAAACTCTCCATCTACATATTCACTACTACCAATCATTACCTTCAAAGGTACAACAACAATTTGATGTTCTTTAGCATACTCTTTGCTTAGACCAAATGTCGAATCTACAACCAATCCAATTTTTCTTTCCATATGTTCACCTCTACTTTATAAATGTAAAAAAGACGCGCAAATTGCGGTCTTTTTGATTAATCTACAGTAACTACAGCAATGACACCAGGAACATTTTCTAATAGCATGGTTTCAATGCCTTGTTTTAAGGTTACATCGAGTGCCATACATCCATCACATGTTCCAAGCATTTTTACATAGACGATGCCGTCTTCGACATTGATGACTTCAATATCGCCACCATCTCTTTGTAAATAGGGTCTTACCTTATGAATCAGGTCTAATACCTGTTGTTTTGTATCATCCATTTTGATCACCTTTCCTTGTTCCATTTAAGTATATACCTGTCTACCTTATATATCAATTAACTTGTTTTGCGCTGGCTTGACTCTTTTTAATACGTAGTGTGCACAATTGACTTGACATGACTCATTTAAATAATCTGGTATTCTCTTATATCCATTTGGGCTCTTTGGATCTGAGTTAAATCCCTTTAAACGAAGCATGCTTGATGACATGTCTCCCACAAGATATGTATACCGATCAAAAGCGACGTCAACATAGCGTTCTTGAAACTTGACGAGGTCAAATGCTTCTCTATAATCTTTAACTAATTCAAATTGTCCAAATTCTGTATCTATAATCATGAATTACACCCTCTTTAGTAAAACGACTGCCTCAGCAGCGATTGCTTTTCCATTTCCAATTGAATCTAATTTTTCATATGTGGTTGCTTTCACACTTATTTGATCGATTGAAATATTTAGGATTTTGCTAATGCTTTGTCTAATTTCTTTAATGAATGGATTGAGTTTAGGCAGTTCAGCATAAACCGTCGAATCTATATTACCAATTTCATAGCCCTTTTGTCTAATCAAATCATAAATAGACTTCAAAATATGAACTGAACTCATATCTTTATTTTCAGGATTCGTATCAGGATAGATGGTTCCAAGGTCTCCTAAGCCAAGTGCGCCTAGCATAGATTCAGCAATAGCGTGTAATAAGACATCAGCATCGCTATGCCCAAGCAACCCTTTTTCGTATGGTATCTCAATACCACCCAAAATGAGTTTTCGATCTTCGATGAGTTGATGGATATCAAAACTGTGTCCGATGCGCATAAGGGTCTCCTTTTCTAAATGTTGTTTTACATATAAGAAATCTTGAGGAAAGGTTACTTTGATGTTTGGATCTAAATTATAGACAACTTGAACTTTATCCTCAGGGTAGAATGCTTGATATAATCCAATATCATCATCAAAGGCTTGATTGCTTCTTTGGTAGGCATATCTAATTTTCTCAGTTAAAAATGCTTGTGGTGTCTGTGCTAAGAGATATTGATCTCTATTCAATGAAATCAATTGATCATTTTCATTTGATTTGATTGCGTTCGTCATGTGTTCGGCTAACAAAACTGCATCATGATATTGAAGCGCTTTTTCAATTGAGAGTACTGTGTTTTGTGTAATCAGTGGTCTAGCTGCATCGTGGATATAAACATATGGTGTTTCAACAACTTTGAGACCAAGCATAACGCTCTCCCCTCTTGTTTTACCACCAAGAACGATTTTCACATCATCTGCTACATATTTTCTAATTTCATTGATATCATTTTTTGAGACGACTAAGACAATTTTAAATCCCAAAGATAAAAATGTCTCTACACTATAGAGAAAAAGAGGTTTGCTATTGACTTGATATAAAATCTTTGATTGATTCAGTTGTGCTCTACTACCGGCTCCGGCAGCAACAATTAAAGCAGTGTTCATTTTGACCCCTTAAAATACGCATCTAGCTTTTGATCATGTTGTTCTTGTTTGAACTCTATTTCTTGAAAATCATAAATAACACCTTTGACATGCTTAGGTCTATGAAGTGATAAGAATCGGTCATAATAACCTTTTCCAAAGCCAATTCGATAACCTTTTTTAGAAATGGCTAAAGCTGGAACTAAAAGATAGTCAATCATCGAATCAACGATTGTTCCTTCGTGAGGTTCTAAAACACCAAACTTACTTTTTCTAAAAGATGTTTTATTTTCTAATAAATAGAAATGAATGCCATCTTTTTCAACTTTTGGGAAAGCATACTTTTTATTGCCCTTTGTCAAAGGCAATAAATTCACTTCGTTTTTCAATGGATAATACAACCCAACACAAATCGAGTTTTGATAATCCAGATCATTTTCAATTTGATCAATAATTTCTTGATTTTGTTGAATAAAAGTTTTTGTAAGTGATTGTTCTCTTTTGCTAATCATTTGGCGTCTAATGTCGTCTTTCATGAGACAATATCCTTATAGTAACAACCATGTGAAGTAAACTGTGGATTCTCAGCAATCTTTAATGCTTGAACTGCAGCAGTGTATAACTTGTGTTCATCTCCAGCATCTCCACCACCAATAGCAATTCCTGCAAATACTTCGAGTTCTGCAGATAAGGATCCATATTGCATCACAAGATTTAAGAAAGTTGGATTGGACTTAATACCATTAGCAAGTACATCCATTTTTCTTGGATCTGTAATCGTGATTGCAAACTCAATACCTGAGACTCTAAAAATATCTCCACTTTCAGTCACGAAAGTCGTTCTTAATTTTTTAATATATTCAGCCATTAACATGTTTCCCACTTCTCTACCGTGGGTCTCATTAATTTTCGGCATATTCTTCAATCTAATAACAACCAATTGAAAGTATCTATTATCATTAAATAACTGATGCATAGAAACCAACATATCGTTTTGATCTTTTAATTTATCTAATTCATCGATGTTACTTGATAGGTAATGCTTTGTCTTCATTGGATTGAGAGTACCCATAATGACTGCACTGCTCTGATCTTCAAATAAACGCTTACCTTTTTCTCTAAACCATAAGTATCTACCACTCACCATGATTCTATAAGATGTTGAGTATTGTTTCTTGTTTAACGATAAATCGCCCAATAAGGCTAAATACTTCTTGAGGTCTTCAGCTTCAATCAATCTTCTAAAATCTGAAAGGTCTAAAGTGTTGCCAGGTAGTTTAAGCATATGAACAAGTGAATCACTTGCCCATATAGTTCTTTCATCAAGATCAATATAGAACAATCCTTCTTCGCTTATTTCAAGGGTTGCGATAAATTTATGTCGAATGCTTTCAAGTTCACCACTGCGCTCATTAAGTTCTTTTTCGACAGCTAATAAATCAAAGTCCGTCTTCTTTTCGCCAACACAAATTCTACCTTTATAACGGCCCAATGCAAATACGGGCTGCATCACCATATGAAGAATTACTGGATTACCATCAAAGTTTAAAAATGATAATTCTTGTACTTCACTATCCCCTTGTTTTGCTGTTTCTTTATAGCTAATATAGTAATTTTCAAGAGATCTATTATTGACATCTTGTCCATTAAAACGAGTAAATCTAACGGATTTATTTAGGATATTAAACAGTTTCTTACCAATGATCTCTTCTTTTTCAAGATTTAATTCACCAAGTAAACTTGAAGAAATATCTTTAATTCTTTCTTTTGCATCAACAACATAATAAGCATTCCAACGACTATTTTTAATTGACTTAACAAATAGTTGATAATGATTAGCCTTTAGAATCGCCGTCTTAAATGTTGAATATAAAATTAACATAAAAACTGCATATACAAAGAAATTAAACCCTATGTAAATATTTTCATACAAGACATTACCAATAATGTTTGTTTGATAAATAACAAAAACCATCACGGCGACGGCTATGTTTAAAAATGTAATTATCAGACGATTTCTTAACACCTTTTCACTTTGGATGCTTTGGATGATTACCAAAAACAAAGTGAATAGTGTAATGATTAAAGGATAAATCGGATGTTGCAGCATTTCATCACCACTCTATAAATTAGGAATAACGTAAGCTAAAGTTAAAATAACAACTGTAATCAGTAAAGATACCATATAAGCAATCCATTTGTTTTTATGATAAATAACAGAAAACTTTTCTGAAAAATTACGATTTGCAAAGGATTTAAGTGGTTCAATAATCATGTAAAATAGTTTTTTCATTATGCTTGCCTCACTTCATGAACATGTTGACGTATTCCATCAACTTGTCTCGATCATTTATTTTTAACATAATGCCTTCAATAGCAATTGATATATGTCCTGTTTCTTCTGAAACAATAACTGTCATACTATCTGTAATTTCACTAATACCTAACCCAGCACGATGTCTTGAACCCATTGTTTTATCAAAATTTTCATTATCTGATAATACAAAATAAGCACCAGCACACAAAATAGAATCCCCACGAATGATGACTGCACCATCATGAAGAGGTGTATTTGGTGTGAAGATATTAATTAGCACTTCTTTTGAAACTTCACTATTCATCATGATTGCTCTTTCTGAATATTGATCAAGTGTATTGTGTTTCTCAATGGTCATTAATGCCCCAATTTTTTGACTTGATAAATAAATTGCAGCATCTACTATACACAACTTAGTTCTTTCACTACCCATCACTAAGACATCATTTCTAGCATCAGCTTTCCAAACAATCTCTAATGATCTTCTAATATCTGGAGCCATAATAATAATTGCTAAGACAGGCATCCATTGTGCAAGATAAGCTAAGACTGGTCCGCTAACCAGTAGATCTAATAGATTAGCAACATAAGCTAGTAAGTATACAAACAAAAAAGAGATGCCGATGCTCATCATTTTTTTGTTACTTATTACGAATTTGACAAGAAAAATAGTTAGAACCCAAACAAAATAAGCATCAATAACAATTTTCCAAATAGGAATATCAAATAGCATACCATCGCGCTCCTTTTTTACTAACCCTATTATATCACAACATATCGTTTCAAATAAACAAAAATCAACTGTAATCTCCATACTTTAAAAGAAACTCTTTTAAGCAACATCATCACATTAAAACTGAACAAAATAAGGTCTCTATTGTGTTTTATTCATTAAAAAGATATAATTGTTTTAGATTGATGACGTATTATAGGTCATAAAAGGAGGCTAAGTCATGTATATTAATACTTCTGATTTAAATCCGGTAACGATAGGTTACTAATCATACAAGGTTTTAATTATCCTTTGCACTTGACCTAAAACTAATTTTAGATTAATGTATAGATCCTTGTGTGTATTTCACAATGGTCTTAATTTTATTTTAAGACGAAAGAAAGCATAGAAATATGCAAAGATATACTCTTTGGTGTTGGTCAATGTCTTAAATAAAACGATTAACAAGAGAGTACTGCCTATCATAGCGATAGAGAAATATGAGGTATATATGGATCAGGCATTACTAGTTGGACTCAGTTATAAAGAGTCTACAGAAGAAACAGAAAGTTCATTAAATGAATTAGAGCATTTGGCTCTAGCTTTACAGATCAAAACAAAAGACAAAATCATTCAAAATGCTAAAGTGATATCCCCAAAATATTATATTGGTAGTGGGAAAGTTGCTGAAATTAAAAAGATGATTGAAGTCTTAGATATTGATATCGTCATTTTTGATGATACCTTATCACCTGCACAACTTAAAAATTTAGAAAAAGAATTAGATATTCAAGTGATTGACAGAAGTTTCTTAATCCTTTCAATATTCTCAGAAAGAGCACAAAGTAAAGAAGCAGTCTTAGAAGTTGCTTTAGCTCAAAAGACATATATGCTACCTAGACTTGTGGGAATGAGTAGTTCTCTTTCCAGACAAGGTGGAGGTAGTTATAATGCTAAAGGTCCCGGTGAAACAAAACTTGAAATGGACCGTAGAAAACTTTTATCAGAAATATCAATTATCAAACATGAGTTAACAAAGATTAAGGCTGAAAAATTGATATCAAGAAAACAAAGAATTAAAAGTCAAATTCCTGTGGTTGCTTTGGTTGGTTATACCAATGCAGGTAAATCATCATTAATGAACAGTTTGAGTAGTTACTTGAATAACACTTCAGATCCTGTATTTGAAAAAGATATGCTGTTTGCTACTTTAGATACAAAAGCAAAGAGATTACAAAAAGATAATTACCCACCATTTATTTTAGTAGACACAGTTGGATTTGTTAATAAGTTACCGCATGAACTGATTCGTTCATTCGAAACCACATTAAGTGATGTGGTGAGCGCAGATCTTCTACTTCACGTTGTTGATGGCGCATATTTCAATCATCATCAAATCGATACGACAAAAGAAGTTCTTCATGCAATTGGTGCTGACCAAATTGAAAGACTGCTTGTTTTAACTAAAAAAGAGATTGCATTAACAACCCCTCCAATTGATGAAGATTATATTTATGTATCAAATCGAACAAAAGAAAATATTGATGTCTTAGTCGATTCTATTTATGGTCATTTATATAAATCCAATCGCATACAACTATTAAGAATTCCATTTGATCAAGGACAAATATTTTCTCATCTTAAGGAAAATAATACCATACTAGAAACAAGATATGAAGAAGATGGTACTTATGTTAAAGTGATATTAACTCCTGAACAAACAACGATTTATAAAAATTATATCATTGATAGTAAAACCGCTTAATTAAGCGGTTTTATTTTATTTTAGTTATAAATTTAAATTCAGTTTAATGTCTTTAAATACAGCAAGTTCTCTATTGATCCATGGTGCCTCTTGTTGATAAATGATTGCAGCTTTTTCATTTGCTAGTATTGCATCATCGATGTCGACAAAATGGAGTTGATAACCGTATTCATCTTCATAAACATCTAGTGTGGTCTGTTCTACACCATCAAAGACATCACAAACATAGTAGTAAGATTCCATTTGGAATAAATCATTGGGGTTTAGAACTGACTTCCTTTTTTCTTTTGCCATACCATAAGGTTTAATTGTATCAACAATAACTCTTAACCCTGTCTCTTCTAGAGTCTCCCTTATGAGTGTATCAACATTAGATTCCCCATCTTCTTGTCCACCACCAGGAAATTTATATTCCTTGAATTTCACACTTCGGATAAGTGCAATTTGATTATTTTTGATGATGATTGCTCGCACTGCAATTCGATGAAATACGCTTTTGCAATCTTCATAATTATTTAAATCGAAGTTATCAATCACTCTCATACATTTCTCCTGATCCATTAAGCATAGTCAAAACATTCTTTTGAAATTGAACCAATCAAATCATCTTTGATTATAGTCCATACTAAAATACTTGACGCAATTCAATTTGTCCTTCACCATCTCCTTGAGGATCAGGTGCTTTCATAGCCCAATAAATCGCTTCTTCTTTTGTTTTAACTTCAATCAAAAAGAAACCGGCAATTAGTTCATTCGTATTTGGAAATGGTCCTGCTGTAACCACTGGTTTCTCACCTGGTTTAACAAATGACATACGCATACCATTTGAGCTTGGATGCAATCCTTTTGCCATAACTCTAACGCCACCTTCAATTAATGCATCGTTATATTCATCCATGGCTTGTCTAAGTGCTAAATTGGGAAGATTAGTTCCTTCAGAATTCTTTGAAGCTTTCACAATCATCATAAATAACATAAAATTTCTCCTTGAATAGCCTCTAATATGCTTTTTTTAATCTAATTTCAAATTAATCTTGGCAATTCGCTCATCAATACGACGCACTAAACTATATGTGTAGGGTGTAAAATATTTTGTCCAAAAATAATATGCATTGAGGTTGATGGATTCATAGTCAACACCAATCCATTTAAATTGATCTTTTTCTAATAGTGATTCTATATATTGTAATAATTTTTGACCCAATTTTAGATGCCTGAATTCTGGCTTAACATATAGACCGGTGATATTTCTCATCTTTGAGTGAATTGAAAAAAGTGATTCTCCAACGCGTTGATAGCGAATATAACCAGCAACAACTTCATTGTATTTAACACAAAACATTCGATTTTCATCAATACTTATCCAATCCAGTAAATCTGTCAAAGCATCCTCATCTTGGTTTGGCATGAAGATTGGAGAATTACGATAATGCTGATGATGTTGTTCATGAAGAGATACAACGATTGAAGCATTATCAGCAGTGATTTCTTCAAATGTTACAGATGAAGCGTCTAATGTTTGAGGCTGAATTTGACGGATTGCATCAACACATCGATTTCCAAATCCTAGATGAAAAAGTGTGTTCTGAAGATTTTCATCGTGTGCAAATATGGCAATAGAATGCGTAAATATTTCTTTTGATACCCATCTTTTTGCAGCTTCTGTATAAAGCATTTGTTCAATCTCACTTCGTTTAGAATATGAAGCAGCATGACCAAATGCGGGTACAAATACACCTTTTTCTTTGCCAAATAATTCTTCAACTAAATACCCAGCCATAAATCCTTGAAGGCTTCCACTCTCATGAATAGCAATGCCTAGGCCATTAAAAGCTAAAGCGGTTAATCCCGTAGTAATTAATTTCTCATAATCTGAAAAAACAGGAAGTATAGAGACCTTTTCTTTCTCATTTTGATAATATTCGCTTAATAAATCAAGAGCATCTTTGATGTGTGAAATTTCAAATGATGTAACAATCAGTTCATTCACTTCTCTCACCTCTATAAAATATGATGTTTTTATATAGTTAAAAATAATTAGACCGCCTCTATAATTATATCATTTTTGTATTTAACTAATCCATAGATTTATATGTGTGTATGAGTCTTTTATTAATGTCTCTTATGTTCAAAAAAATCTAACTCATCATCTTTTATTATTACACTTGTTTTTTTTATATGCCTTTCATAAGATAAAATCATAAATTTCCCTTGATTTAACCATAGATAATTGCTATAATCTAAATATATAATAACACTTGTTTTTTTATTTTATCTAATTGGAGGTGTTTCACATGGCTAGAACAACTGTTTTAACAAAGAATCAAATTGTGCAATGTGCCTATGACATTGCTCGTGATAAAGGTATCAGCGCAATAACGATCAGAGAAATCGGTAATCGACTAGGTAAGTCCACTGCACCTATCTATTCTCAATACGATAGTATGGATTCAATTCTTGCTGATTTAAAAACCCATATTAATGGTGTAATACTTAAATACACTATGGTATCTTCAACTCAGAGTGGATTTTTAAACATAGGAATAGGATTCATTACTTTCGTTATGGAAAATAAACGAATATTCACGGATTTCTACCTATCAATTAAAGGACCTTCTTCTATATTTTCTAGCGATGTTGATTTTTACATTCAAGAAATGAGAAAAGATCCACTTTTAAATCTTCTATCCAATGATTCCTTGAATCAAATTTATAATGATATGATCATATATACTTATGGACTAGCAACAATGATTTGTTCAAATCTAGGTCCAAGTGATGACCTCAATTATTACCTGGAAAAACTAGAAAAAGCTGGAAATAGTATGATAGGTTATCATATATTGAGTTCTGGTCTATATGGAGATGTAATCAAAAATCTAATGATTAAAAAGGGTGAGTAAAGTGAATGAGCGAATAAAAGAAAATCTTGATCAATACATTGGAAAATTTACTAAGCAAACGGCGGGTATTTCTGCAGCTATCGTTGAAAATAACAAAACGATGTACGAAGAATACTTCGGTTTTATTGACAAGAATAGAACTTCTAACTCATCAACAACAAAAATGATGATTGGTTCAAATACTAAAGTCGTTACTGCTATTGCTATACTTCAACTTTATGAAAAAGGAATTGTTGATTTAGATATTGATATTTCAGAGTATATTATAGAATTAAAGATCAAATCTCGATTTTCAAAAAAAGATATCACAATTAGAAATATATTGATGCATCGAAGTGGTCTTGCATCAGATGATCTTAATTTCATAACTTCAAAATCTACTGATCTCGAAGAGATAGTAAAAATCGTAAATCAAACTCCACTGTCTTATGAGCCTTTTACAAAATATGTATATTCGAATATTGGATTTGGATTACTCGGTGTTATCATTCAAAGAATGAGCAAAGTATCCTATACATCTTATGTAAAAGAGCGTATCCTAGACCCACTCAAAATACATTTTGACTTTATCCCTAATAATTCACAAAAAATTGAAGATGATTTAAGCATTTCCCAATCATTTAACAATAACTTTGAAATTGTAGAAGATCCATTAAGTGCAATTATATCTGCTGGAACAAGCACTTACTGTACACTTAGAGATTTAATGGCTCTATTAAAGGTATTTATTGAACCGGATCAACAAAATCTGCTGAAAAAAGAAACCATTTCTATGATGCTTCATAAACCAATCTTTGATGATACCATTGATGGAGAGATGGTTCATGGTCTAGGCTTAGTTTATCAAATGTATAACTTCAATAATCCTAAAATTGGAGATATAATTTCACATGGAGGTGATACGATCTATCATCATTCAAGATTTGCTTTTGTTCCAAAGTTAAATGTTGGTTTTGTAGTTATGACCAATACAGAAAATGGTTTAGATGTTTCAATGAATATCGCCTTAAAGATGATGGAAGAGTATTTTAAGCTGAAAAATATTGAGATTGTGCCTTTATCAATTGAAGACTCCAAAATTATTGAGCGAAGTACTGAAGATGTTGAAGGAATTTATGAAGGCCAAATCAATAGGTTTATCATTCATAAAGAAATTGATGGTTTATATGCTAATATACAAGGTCTAGAAATAAAATTAGAGTTAAGAGAAGATCATTTTTACAAACCCATGCCTACAGGTATAGCAGCATCACCACAGTTTGCCGGTATGTTTGATGATCTGCTTCTGCATATAAAGAAATTAAACGGTAAAAACATACTCTTTGGTAAAGCTTATCGTGGCATAGTCTTCAATTCAACTAAAATCGCTATGGAAATAAGTGCCATGGATACTGAAAAATATAAATATTTATATGGTAATTATAAGCTTGTGGGTAAAGACATT
>Ga0180007_10003945_pt1 | contig 16057 bp, 10 predicted proteins | sample MM_PC_MetaG_FD_121122 | JGI IMG/M metagenome (GOLD analysis project Ga0180007, IMG submission 121122) | Groundwater microbial communities from the Aspo Hard Rock Laboratory (HRL) deep subsurface site, Sweden - MM_PC_MetaG | ecosystem: Environmental > Aquatic > Deep subsurface > Groundwater... | reverse complement strand
TTTTTGCATCAAGGCAAAAACTTTCTGGACAAAGTATATTTATAGGCATATTATGGCGAAAAATCAGTTTAACAAGGAAAAGGAACTATTTTTATGAAGCATTCAGCTGTTAAATTCGATACTGCCTGCATACATGCAGGCCAGGCACCAGATAAACTGTTTGGTGGAGTCAGCGTTCCGATTTATCAGTCGTCTACGTTTGCCTTCGAAGACGCTGATCAGGGAGCTGCCAGGTTTTCAGGCAAAGATGATGGTTATAAATACACCAGAATTGGTAATCCCACAACGGCGGTTCTTGAGAATTGTATTGCCGAGCTTGAAGGCGGCGCTGCCGGTCTGGCTACCGCCACTGGCATGTCTGCGATTTCTACTGTTTTTATGACCTTTCTTGGGGCTGGCAAGCATGCCATTTCGACGGGCTCGGTCTATGGTCCAAGCAGAACCCTGCTAGAAAATGAACTGGGCAGATTTGGTGTCGAATCGACCTTTGTTGATACTTCTGATGCTCAGAACGTTAAGACTGCAATCAAAAGCAATACTGCGCTCATTTACATTGAAACCCCTGCAAACCCGACCCTGAGCATTACCGATATTGTTGCTGTTGCCAAAATTGCCAAGGAAGCTGGCATACCGCTGGTTGTCGATAACACTTTCTGCAGCCCCTTGTTGCAAAAACCCCTCAAGCTTGGTGCTGATATTGTACTGCACAGCATGACCAAATTCATTAACGGTCATAGCGATGTTGTTGCGGGCATTGTAGTTGCCAAAAATCTTGAATTAAGAAGTAAAATGCATAAGGTTCTTTGTCAGATGGGCGGGACTATTGATCCGCATCAGGCATGGCTTGTGTTGCGTGGTGTTAAAACCCTGGCGTTGCGCGTAAAATCCGCTCAGGCCAGTGCAATGCGCTTGGCAGAAGAACTTGAAAAGCACCCGAAGGTTGAATGGGTTAAATACCCCGGTTTGAAGTCTCACCCTCAGTATGAACTTGCTAAGAAACAGATGGAAGGCCCGGGCGCCATGATTTCGTTCGAAGTAAAGGGCGGGGTTAAGGCTGGCAAAACCGTTATGGATTCAGTCAATCTGAGCACTCTGGCAGTTTCTCTGGGCGGAATCGAAAGCTTGATTCAGCATCCGGCGAGCATGACCCATGCCGGCATGGGCGCGGTAGCCAGAGCAGAAGCCGGCATTTCAGATGGTCTGATACGGTTTTCCGTGGGCTGTGAAGACTTCGAAGATATTAAAGCTGATTTGTGGCAGGCTCTCGACAAAATCTAAAGACGAAAGACACAAAAGTCGCCCCTGAGCATAGTTGCCGGGGGCGACTTTTTTTGCGAATGTTTGTTGTTAATAGCCGAATGGTGTTGGTCAGTTTGGAGCAGTTGTTCCCGTTTTTACATAATTCATGTGATTGCCCAGATCTGCAGGCAAAGGCAGTTATAATTAGCTCGCATAAAAAAACCGCCGGCATTGTGTGCCGGCGGTTTTTGGAAGACCTGTCAGATCAGCTGGCATTAACCAGTTTGAGCATTGGCATGAAAACGGCAAGAACGATACCACCGATTACGATACCCATGAACACGATAACAATTGGTTCGATGATAGAGGTCAAGCCCTTAACAGCGTTGTCAACTTCAGTGTCATAAAAGTCGGCGATTTTTGACAACATCTTATCGAGTTCGCCCGTTTCTTCACCTACAGCAATCATCTGAACGACCATCGGTGGGAAAACCCCTGATTGTTTCAGCGGATCAGCAATAGATTCACCCTCTCGAATCGAAACGCGTGTTTTATCGACCGCTTCGGCGATTATCACGTTACCAGCAGTCTGCGATGTAACCTCAAGTGCCTGCAGAATCGGAACACCTGAAGCGATAAGAGTTCCGAGAGTTCGTGTGAACTTGGCAACCGCAACTTTGCGCATCATAAGCCCGAGGGCTGGCATGCGAAGTATGTTTGTGTCATAAATCCTGGATCCGGTTTTGGTCTGAAAAAAGTTCCAGGTAAGGATTGGCACAGCCACAATAGCTGGTATGACAATGAACCACCAGTTAATCATGAAGTCAGATGTGCCGAGCAGAATTTGTGTAGCCAGAGGCAGTTCGACGTTCATGCCCATGAAGATTTCTTTGAACTGAGGCAGAACAAAGAGAACCAGTGCGAGAACAACCAGGCCGGCGATAGCGAATACGACTACCGGATAGGTCAACGCACCTTTAACCTTTGATTTGAGGTTTTCTGAGCTTTCGAGATAGTCGGCAAGACGCTCAAGAATCTGGTCAAGAATACCGCCGACTTCACCGGCTTTTACCAGCGAGCAGAAGAGGTCGCTGAAGACGCGAGGGTGTTTCTCAAGTGATTTCGAAAAAGTCGCGCCACCTTCAACATCAGACCTGATTTGGCTGATGATTTTTTTGAAGGTCGGGTTTTCACACTGAGCCTGCAGAATGGTCAGACAGCGTACGAGCGGAACGCCTGAACCAATCATGGTAGCGAACTGCCGCGCAAAGATACATACTTCCTGGGTGTTGACACCGCGTTGCAGAAAGCTGAACGAAATGCCGCCAGAACCCTTTTTTTCCGTAATATTGGTGACGAAATAGCCTTTTTCGCGCAACTTGGCGATACAGACTTCTTTGCTTTCGCCTTCCATCTCGGCTGAAACTATTTTGCCATCCCAGTTTCTGGCCTTATAAGCGAAGGTCGCCATGACAACCCCTCCTTCAGTTTTGCTTGCATACCAACAGAACCACCCGGCAATAGTCCGGGCAAAAATGTGATTATTTCAAGACCTAGTATAAAACGAATCGGTAAAATTGAGCAAATATTTAATTAACAATCAGAAAAACTCTTTAACTGGACAGATATTTTTCTCTGAGTTAGCATAATCCCATGAAAACTCTTGTGTTTGCAGAAAAACCCTCAGTAGGGAAGGACATAGCCCGGATTCTGGGAGCTGGCCGCCGCGGCGAGGGCTTCCTTGAAGGCCCGGATTACATAGTGACCTGGGGCTTCGGGCATCTGGTCTCATTGGGGCACCCCGAGGTGCAAAACCCGGCCTGGCAGAAGTGGAGTCTGGAAAATCTACCGATGCTGCCGCAGATATGGAAACTAGCAGTTTTACCATCTTCAAAACAACAGTATGAAAATGTTGCGTCGCTGTTTAACCGTGAAGATGTTGACTTGATAATAAATGGTGCCGATGCCGGCCGCGAAGGCGAGCTGATTTTTCGCCTCGTTTATCAACATAGCGGTTGTAATAAGCCATTTAAAAGACTATGGATCTCAAGTATGACCGACGAGTCGATAAAACACGGATTTGAAGACCTACGTCCGGGTGAAAAGTATGATCCTCTGGCGCAGGCTGCCGCCTGCCGCAGTCGTGCCGACTGGCTGGTTGGCATGAATCTTACCAGGGCCTATACGAAGCGTCTTAACAGCATGTTTACGCTGGGTCGCGTGCAGACACCGACGCTGGCAATGGTTGTTAATCGCCATCTTGAGATACAGAACTTCGTTTCCAAAGATTACTGGGAAGTAAACGCAGTATTCTCAGATTTCAGTGCTTTATGGTTTGACCCGACTGCCGATGAATACCCGAGTCGAATAGATCTTTCAGAGAAGGCAAGAGAACTGGCTGAGAGGCTTAAGGGTGAAAAGGCGGTCGTGCACAGCGCCAAGAAAACCAAGAAGAAGCAGTCACCACCGTCTCTCTATGATCTTACGACACTTCAGCGCGAGGCGAACTCAAAGTATTCAATGACCGCAGCTGATACACTGGCAACTTTGCAGACCCTATATGAGAAGCGTAAGGTCGTAACTTACCCGAGAACAGACAGCCGCTATCTGTCAGATGATATCTTTCCGACAATAGAAAAACGTCTGGCCTCGCTTCCAGAGCAGTATGACGAATGTCTTGGCTGGTTGCGTAAAAACCGCCCGACAAAAGATAAGCGAATATTCAATAATGCAAAAGTTTCCGACCACCATGCGGTTATTCCAACCGAGAAGAGAGTGACTGATACTGCAAGCTGGCCACAGGCCGAGAAGAATATCTACGATCTGGTTGTGCGCCGCTTTCTTGCCGCCTTTTATCCAGATCACGAATACCTGTCTACAACAATAATCATGCGTTCCGGCAAGGAGAATTTTAGAGCCACCGGTCGGGTAGTAACCGAAGAAGGCTGGCGGTCGCTTTATGCAAAACGCCAGCAACAGTCTGAAAAGGCGTCTGACAAGACCGGCGACGCAGGTGGCGATGACGAAGAGAATGAACAGTCTTTGCCTGATCTCAAAAAGGGTGATGCCCGCCTGATTGAGGATGCCGTTCTGCTTACAAAAAAGACCAAGCCTCCGGCTGCTTATACAGAAGCGACCCTGCTGCAGGCAATGGAGACAGCCGGCAAACTTATTGATAGCGAAGAACTGCGTGATGCCATGAAAGACAGCGGACTGGGGACCCCGGCAACCCGTGCTGAGATTATTGAAAAGCTGATTCGCGTTGATTACATGCAGCGCGATAAAAAAAAGCTGGTGCCGACGCAGAAGGGCATTCAGCTTATTGAAGTGGCGGCTCCCGAGATTACGAGTCCCGAAATGACCGGCAGTTGGGAGAAACGTCTTGCTGATATGGCCCGCAGCAAGGATGATGCTGATGCTTTTATGGGCGATATTGCCGGTTTTGTGCGCACAATTATCGAACAAATCAAAAGCGCGCGTAACTTGTCGGTTTACACAACTCCACAGGCTCCCCGTCGACCGTCTGCTGCCTCCGGCGATCCCGAGGGCCTTCCGATGCCACCAAAGAAGCCCAAGGTGTTGACTGCACCTGTAAAGCCAGTGATTTCTCGCCAAACCTTTGGTGAATGCCCGGCCTGCGGCAAGGGACAGATCATTGAGGGTAGTCGTGGATTTGGTTGTAACCGATTCAAAGAGGGTTGCAACTATGTTGTCTGGAAAGAATTTTACGGAAAAAAACTGACGCAGGCTGCTATTGATCTCCTTATTCAAGGCAAGACCACGCGTCTGATCAAGGGCTTTACCCTGGAAGACGGTCGAGTGGCCGCCGGCCGTCTGTGTATGAAAGAAGATCGCAGCGGCATCGAACTTGTGGTCGACAAAGAATAGTTGAAGCAGACTGTATTTCTTTACAGTCTGCTGAAAACAGATAGGTTTTGCGAATGGATATTGCCTACAGATTGTTGATGTATCTTCTTATGGCCAACGTTGGCTATATGATGTTTTCGCTCTTTCAAAAGGGCTTCAAACACTATTCCGGCTATATTTCACAACTGTTTTTTCTGTTGTGTCTGATGATAGTCATGCTGGCACGCGATGTCGGTGGCGGTATGGCCATCAGTATCTCACTGTGCGGAATAGGCCTGCTCGTGTTGCTGCCAATGTATCTGCAGCGCCATATTGATGCTCTCATGGCCGAAAACCGTTTTGCCGAGATCGAGCCTTACGCGCGCTGGAAAGCCAACCTGGCCTGGACGGAAATGAATGTTCATCTGCACGAACTGTCTCTTATCGCTGAAAAATTCGGCGAAAACGCTGCTCAGCTAGAGCACGAGATGAGGACAATGCTGAATCGCGGAGAACCATTCGATGGTGTCACCCGTGTGTTTCTGGGACTCATACACTTTAATAATCGCAATTTTGCCGGGTTGATAGATGATCTGAGATTGCCAGATAAGCCATTTTCTGAGCAGTCTTTTGAAGAGTTGCTTTATCTGGTAAGGGCATACCTTGAGACTACCAGATATGACGAGGCAGCGGCAGCACAGATCGCACTCGAAAAATTGCTGGCTGATGGAGAAGACCCTTCGCTCGAGAAGCGAGCAAATCTTGTTATCAGTCGAATGATTTTCTTCGCGTTTCTTGGTTGGAACTTGGAATTTGACGCTCTTGTGAAGGCTGAAGAAGAGGGAATAGAGCGCTTGCCGGCCAGTCTTAAAGATTTCTGGTGTGGTGTTTGCCTCTTTAATTCAGGCGATTATGTTGCCGGCGAAAAAAAAATGGCTGAGGTAATCAGCGCCTCTGCAAATGATGAACACAGCGAGGCCTGGCTCCCTTTTATGCGCAAACGCTTTCATTCGCTGCTGGAGAATCGAGATTTTTTTGACCGCAAAATTTTATCTCATCTCAAGGAGCTATATGAGAAGAATGCCGCAATATTCAATAGCCTGATCCTTGAAGACGTTCAGAAGAATGAGACGCCCCAGCCAGCTCCAGTCGCGACCAATGTATTGTCGTGGTTGATAATGATCGTGTCGGTTATACTGATTGTCACGCAAAATGTAGAAGATATTGTCAGTCTCATAGATCTGGGTGCCAATAGCTCGTTTCTGGTTAAAGAGGGTGAATATTTCAGGCTTTTTACCTATCAGTTCATTCATATTGGCTGGGTGCATCTTTTGATGAATCTGGTGGCGCTGAAATTTTTTGGCCCGCCTGTTGAACGAATCACGGGCTGGCCAATATATATAGCGATGTTCTTTATTTCTGGAATTGCTGGTGGAATGGCGGCTGCGTATACTGGCCAGGCGCTGTCGGCTGGTGCTTCGGCGTCCGTTCTTGGCCTGCTGTCGATTGCAATCGTTTTTGAATTTTTCAAGGTTAAAGGCGCAGAGAGTCTGACTCAACGCAATAATTTTTCGACATTGCTGTTTATTCTGGTGATAAACCTGATTATCGGAGCGGTTGAAAAAGGTGTTGATAATAGCGCTCATCTTGGCGGTCTTTTGGGCGGAGCAATACTGGCAGTATTGCTGTTACCAGTTTTAAAGTCGCAGACGCTTAAACGTTTGGCCGGCTTTGTTGCTGTCTGGGCGGTGATTTTTATCTTTGGTCTCTCGTCCTGGCAGATGTATAGCGCTGGTAATCGTGGATTTTACCCGCGCAACATCAAAGAATTCGCAGAAGTCAGCAATGCATCTGCAACCTTTGCTTTGCAGCTTCCCACCAGCTGGAAAGTAGACCCGCAGGAAGACGGAACGCTCGGTCTCGAGGCCGTTGGTCCGTTTCGAGAGCGAGTATCTGTTCTCATTGGCCTCAATAGCGAGCCAGCCGAGGATGTTCTGAAAGAATATGTTGAACAGCGAACTAAAGAGATAGAGAACACTGGTGAGATTACTTTGCACTCGCGGCGAGGCCCTGAACTTTTGGATCAGGTCAGACCAGGCACTTATCGTGTTCGCTGGCTCATCGATTCAGCTGGTGGACCGCTCTCAGTAATTGATTATCTGGTTTTAGAGGATGATATGTTTTTTATGGTGAGGTTTTTTATTGGCACAGAAGCCGATAGTGTCTATGCGCAAATGGCCAACCATATAGTTGCCAGCTTCAGACTGCTTGCAAAAAAATAGTTTTAAGCCTGAATTATTGCGGATTTGTAATAATCTTCAAATTCCCTCTTGAAATTGTGTAATTAAAGTATTATACATTCCTCTAGTATCTATAATCTCTATAGGGGGCAACGTATTTCATGAGGACAAAATTGATTGCAGTCGTAATAATGGCAATTCTCGCTCTGCCTGCTGGCGCTTTTGCAAAGTCAGCTGACTGGTGGAAGCCAGGCAGCTGGTTCAACAAGAAGAGCCGCTCAACTACGATCACCGGCGTAGTTGATTCAGTAGCTGATGGCAAAATCATGTTCAAAACACTTGATGGCCAGAATTTGTTGCTGATTGGCGATTCTGCCGCCAAAGTTGGCGAAAACAGAAGTGTTAAGATAAGGGTTTTCGGTAATGTTTCTAAGCCGGATCAGAAGTATCCCAATGGTGCCGTTCAGGTGAGAAGTTTCAAGGTTCTCGAAGAAGCTCCTGTTATTGCTGCTGAACCAATCAGTGAACCCGAACCTTACATCGAACCCGAACCAATTGAAGAACCAGCTCCTTACGTTCCAGCAGAGCCAGTTGCTGTCGCTGACGACGAATATGAAGATGACGCTGAACCGTCCTTCGTATCAGATGATACAGATGTAGACGAAGCCGTTGTCGAGCCTGTCGTTGAGGAAAAAACCTATGTGGTTACATCAGGCGACACCCTGGGCAAAATCAGCCAGAAGGTTTATGGAACAACTGGCAAGTGGAAGAAGATTGCAGAACGTAATGGCATTACCAACCCCAAACTGCTTAAAGTCGGAATGACTTTGAGAATTCCCTGATTGTTTGAATTGTTTTTGCAATACTCGCGTGTGCTGCAGAAATTTTCTAAAATCTAATTAAATACTGGCAAAGTGGTTGTTGTTGTGATAACCTCTCAGGCATTAACGATTTACCAGTATTGCAGGAGGAACAGCAATGAAGAATGTTGATATGAGCATCGAAGGTAATATTCTTACCCTTAAAGTCGATCTTTCTAAGGATTTTGGCACGTCTTCTTCTGGCAAGTCCATTATCATAGCCACCTCTGAAGGCAACTATGCGATTCCAGGACGCGAAGAGAAGGTTGGTCTGAACGTTTACCGCAAGAAATAGACTGCGGTGCAAGCTTTGTTTGAACTTTTACGGCGCTCACTTTGTGGGCGCCGTATTGTTTTGCTGCTTTTTTTTGTATTTGTTATGCAATCAGTAATTTGTGAGCCAAATGCGCCAGAAAGAGCTGACAGTCAATCAATAAAATTTGATGATGCAGGTGGCAGCGGCAAATATCCCTATAATTCAAGAATCATAGATGGGCGACTGCTTGCTGGTGGTTATCTTTTCAATCCCGTCAATAAAAGCAACAGTCCGGAAAAAGTTCGAGAATTTCTCCGATTGCTCAGAGAGCTCGGTGCCAGTTCGCTGATTTTACTGCATGTGCCGCTTAATGATGTTTTTACTGATCAATTGCAGAAATTGTGTGACGAAGAACAGATTGAGCTTTTCAAGCTGCGCATGAACGACCATGAGGTTCCGGACGAAGAACAGTTCAAAAAAACACTTGAGCTGATAAAAGCCGGTACTTATGTGCATTGCATGTGGGGATGTGACCGTACTGGCGCGATAATTGCCAAATATTTGCGGCATATGCATGCTTATACCGGTCGTCATGCATTTGATGCAGTTGTTTTCGGTGGAACTCACGCTGGCCCTCTTGGTGGGTTTAAAAAGGCACCTGGCAATCGTAATCTGCTGCTCTATTTCTGGCCAGAAGTTGCCGAAGAGGCCCCCGAAATATTTAAACTCTATAACTAGAGCTTGACGAGCCTATATTGCAACTGTATTGCATAGCGCTGTCATTTCGACCGTAGGGAGAAATCTCATGTTCATGAGCATCGCTACTACGTTATACCAATTCTAAAAAAACTGCATAAGACCATCCGTGGTTAAAAGCCAGGGGGTATCTCTCACAGAGTCACGAAGGCGCAAAGAATACTAGATCTCTCCCTGCGGTCGAGATGACATTCTTCGTGTCTTTGCGGCTTATTGCGAGTGAAAATGAAGGGTGAGCCTCAGGAACCAGTGGCTTCATCTTCCTCGGTTTCTTCAGCTTCTTCAGTTTCTTCTTCGAGAGTTTCTTCGTCTTCTTCTTCGACTTCGTTTTCTTCGTCCTCTTCTTCGATCTCAACGTCTTCTTCAGCTTCTTCTGTTGCTTCTTCTTCTGTTGCAGCGGCAGGTGATTCGGCATCTGCAGTGGCGACCGGTTTTTTCTTGAAGCGCGACAATATGGCCTTGAGTTTGTCAAAAAGTGGGGAAAGTTTTTGCATGAGCTTGCCAGCTTTCTTTGGTTCTGGCTTTATCCTCTCCTCAATCTGATCCAGATCGAGGGTGATTGACGCTTTCCTTTTTTTGATTACATGGCTAATACCGCCGATCAAAGCGGCAATAAGAATAATCAGCGGAATCATAAATTTTTTGAATGTCATGCTCCAGTATAGTGATGATGACCCTTCTGGCGGATTTTTAGCTTTCATGGCTATGCTGAGGTGCCCTTGTGCTTTGGCTATGTCTGGCTTTTTGGCATTGAAATAATAAAGAGCCAGTCCAAAGTTCGCCATTGCATCTTCTTTGTCAATCTTTGCCAGTTGATCAGCTATGCGGCGAACCTGCATGTAATTGGGCTTTTCCTCATTTATTTCAGCCTCAACTCTGTAATTGAGGCCATCTTTGCTGTCGCCTGCTTCTGGATTCTCTGCAAAAAGATCTTTTAGTCCTTTCCAGTTCTTGCTTTTGTAAAGACCGATGGCCTTTGCCAAAACGGCATCATGAGCGCCGGCAGGTGCCTTTTTGTCGTCCCCAGACTCTTCGTCGGCGCTGATTTCTTGCTCGCCTTCGCCCGCGGTTTTTTTAGGCGACTTTGCTGCCATTTGCAGTGTCATCTCAAACGCGTCTACGGCCAGTTGTCTGTCGTGTTCAAACGACTCTTCAAGCTCAAGCAGAGCCGGGTTCTGACGGAGAACTCTATATGCCGAAAGCAGGTTGCCCGTTGGCGGCGGCACGGCAGGCAATGTTGGCAGTGTTATGGGTGGGGGTTTAACTGGTCTGGGCTGCGTAGAAACTGTGGACTGTTGCATCGCCATGGATGAACCTGGTTGCCCTTCATTTGCCATGCCATGATCAGGGCTTTGCTCGCTTCTCACAGACTTTTTCGTGAGATTCCCGAGAAGTTTCAGGGTAGAGGTTATGGCCTGTGTTTCAAAAAACGTTTTGACACTGTTTAATGAACGATCAAGCTCTTTTTTTGATGGTCTGGGTCTGCCGTAGTGTTCTACTGCTGAGTAATCAGGAAGTGAGACCGGCGGTTTAACTGTCCTGATCTCTGGCAGAGTATAATTTACTTCTGGTGGCGGCAGTTGCCGCAGAATTTCTTCGGGGTCAATTTCGGCCATGGCCGGTGACCATAGCAGCAATGACACGAATAGTAAATAAAGTGATTTTTTATTCAACATCTACCTGCAAACTTATCGCGGGCAGCAACTGCAAGCTCGTCGCAGCGCTCGTTCTCAGGGTGTCCTGCATGTCCTCTAATCCAGTTCCAGCTGAGTTGGTGGCGATTTGCCTGCACAAGAAGGCGCTCCCATAGTTCGCGATTTTTGACCGGTTTTTTCGCTGCGGTTTTCCAGCCGTTTTTCTGCCAGTTGGTCAGCCAGTCTTTTAAAAAGGCGTTGGCAATATATTGACTGTCTGTGAACACGCTGACGCTACAGTTTTCTTTTAGTGACTCAAGGCCTGATATTACACCCATGAGCTCCATGCGGTTATTGGTTGTTTCTCTTTCGCCGCCAGAAAGCTCTTTTTCTATATCTTTAAAACGCAGTAGCGCACCCCATCCGCCTGGTCCAGGGTTCCCGCTGCATGCGCCATCTGAATATAACTCTACCTGTTTTACGTCTTTCATGTTTTTTCCCTTACTATATCAGGCAGTGTCACCTCAAACCGACTGCCATGATCAAGTTTACTTTCAACAATTACTTTGCCGTTCAATTCTTCGGTCAGTTTCTTTACAATGCTTAGCCCAAGCCCGGCGCCTCCATATTTGCGCCGATGCCCATGACTTACCTGATAAAATGCTTCGAAAATCTTGTCAAGATGATCTTCTGCGATGCCGATGCCGGTGTCTTTTGCTTCAATTACCAGGTCGCTGCCGGAATGCGTTATCTTAAGTGATATTTCTCCTTCTTTGCAAAATTTAATCGCGTTCATTAACAGGTTTACTACTATATGCTGAAGCGAAAGTTTGTCGGTATACAGCCTTAATTGGCTTTCTGGAACGTGTAAGCAGAATTTTGCATTGGAAAACTGCTGTTGCTGGTTTAGCAGCGTTTCAAGATAATCTGTCAGCTCACTCAAAAAAAACTCTTCCCTGTGATAGGTGAATTTGCCGCTCTCTAACTGCGAAAACCGGAGGATTCCATCGATCATGACCTGCAAGTGGCGTGAATTGAAGACTATCTGTTCGGCAATTTCTCTGGTTTTTTGTTCTGGAATGGGCGTTGTTGCATCAGGAGGGTTTTGCAGTAGCTGGCCGTAACCCTTAATTGCTGTAAGCGGAGTTTTCAGTTCATGACTCATCATTGCCAAAAACTGGGATTTGGTTCTATTGGCTTCTTCAGCCTTCTCTTTCTCATGGATCAGCGCCAGCTCAGTTTCCTTGCGCAATCTGACTTCTGATTCGAGTTCGCTGATAATCTTCTGTTTGACCTCGGCCTCAGCCTTGCTGCGCAAAAGCTCTTCAAATGCGCCCTTTATTCGAGTTTCCATTTTCTGGTAAACTTCGAGACCTTGACTTGGTCCGAAAATTTCTATCAGTGGCAGTGACGGTGGTAATTTGGGGTCTTTAAGGTTGAAAATAATTCTTATGGTCAGTTCCGTACGGCGAATGCCCATCGCTGCCAGAATATAGCCCATGGCAATTATTAGGTGAACAGGGCTCGAAGGGATCTCAGATGTTGGTGTGTTCATGAATAAGCCGGCATATATTGCGCAGCCAAAACTTAACAATATCAGCCCTATACCGATAAGCCTGGCCGGATTTTGCATCCGGCCCTGGGCATAACGGCATAAATGCAGGCTCAGGGCCGCGAGGTAACCTATTCCAATCGCATAGAGCATGCCGAAGATAAACTCTTTGAGATTATTAAGCTCATGCCGCTGGGTTATGAGCGCAGAATTCATGAAGATCGGAATGCTCACGAACACCAGGGTGAGTCCGATACTGTGGATAATTGGTCGGTTGCCAAATTTGACGCGACAGATGCGTGCGAGAAGGTGCACGCCAGGCAGGGCAAAAAGAATGGCAAAAACGAAGAACAAATTCGTAAAAACGTTCTGCTTAAAAGGTGAAAGGTTGGTTAACCAGAAAATCGTGTCGAAAGTGTTTCCTATGGCGGCACTGCACAGCGATAAAGTCAGCATCAACATTGAATCTTTTGCTATGCTGCGGCTTGGTGTCTGGTTCCAGCTGTTAACGGCGATAATAGCAGCGGTTATGTTGAATATTACAAATATAAGATACAGCAGAGTGGCATGTTTTGATGATCCATATTCTATATTGGCAAGATAACAACCCAGATAGGCCAGCGTAAAAATGCCAATTGGTAACCACAACCAGCGAACCTCTGAGCTGGTAAGTCGGTCAGTCAACTGTTTATATTCGTCGATGCCGAAACTGCTACTATCGTCGATTTTTTCGGTCTCGCGCACATAGTTGTCTACCGAATATGCCGGAAATTCTTTGCTCATTATTTAGTAGACCAGACCTCGTTGTTCAGGTAGTAACTAGCGAGCTCACCACCACTGATAAACAGCTTGTCTGACAGTGCGGCGGCACTATGCAGGACTCTGGGAGAGAACTGAGTGGCACTGCCTGCTGAATTGCCTAGAATCTGCACCCAGTTCGTGCCATCGCTGCTGGCCCATATATCGTTGTAGTATGTCGTTCCAGCTTGATACGGATCGCCATTGGCGCCGCCAATAAGCCAAGTTCGGTTGTTGAATGTGGCATAACCTGCAGCACATCGAGCCGGAAATGCTGTGTTGCTGGTTTCTAGCCGCCAGTAGTCGCCGTCAGCAGTAGACCAGGCGTCGTTCAGGGCTCCCTCTACCGAGTTTGAGTTTTCGCCATAGCCACTCCAGACCCATAAGCGATTGTTAATAACGCCAGAAATGTGCAGTTTGCGTGGGAAAAAGCTGACCATAGTAGAGCGTAGCTGCCAGCTGCTGCCATTGCTTGAGCTCCAGCAGTCGTCAAGCAGCATCAGATTGTTGCTCTCATCAAATGTTTCTCCGCCGATAATCCAGAGTTTGTCGGCAAACACGGCCATTGAGTGTGCGGAGCGGGCATAATAATCGGCTGAATTGCTTACTTGGACCCAGTTTTTGCCATCACTGGAACTCCAGACGTCATCAAAGAATTTGTCAGTGTCGGTATAGGAATAACCGCCTGTCATCCAGATTTTTCCATTATAAACAATGCAGGCATGCCCTGATCTGGCCGGAAATGCTGCTGCCGCAGTTTCATTTGTCCAGCTTTTACCGTCGCTTGAGCTCCAGATATCGTTTAAATAGCTGATTCCGTCAAAGCCACCGATGACCCACAGCTTGTTGTTAAAGCTGATCATGACGTGTTCTGAACGCTGCGAGAATGTGGTCGTGTTTTCGGTGTTCGCCTGTTCAAGTGCCCAGACTTTGCCTTCGTCTGCTGCTGTGGCAAAGCTCCAGCTGATTGCTGCAGCCAGGCTGTTGCCGAGACTGTCTGCTGCGCTGGCTGCTATGCTGATTTGGTAAGTCGCGCCGTATGCCAGACTGGCAGATGGCGTAAAACTCATTATGTTGCCACTCCAGCTGAAACTGCCATTTACTGATGTGCTGACCTGTTTGAGCGAGAATGCCGTCTGTGCGCTCTCTTTGTTCATTGTCTTTGAGAATTCGATTTTGATGACAGCCTGTGGTGGAATGCCAGTTGAATTGGTAAGTGGGTAGGATTTACTGACCAGCACTGTCGGCCTGGCTACTGTTTTGAAGCCAAACAAGTGGCCTTGTTCTATGCTGAGTCCGTATTTGTCGGTAGCACCTGTGCCTATTGTGATCTGGTAGGAAGTGTCATAGCTAAGTGCGTCTCCGACGCTTATTATCATGGTTGTGTCGCCATCAAGCCAGTTGAAGACCGGTGTGACGGATGGGCTGAGACTTACCGCTGCCTGAGTTTTCTCCCTATCCATGCTTTTGCTGAAATAGATTTTAATCTGCTGATCCACTGCAACATCATAAGATCCGGCCAGCGGAAAGGTAGAACTGATTGCTGGCGGGGTTACCGCGCCGGTTGAGAATGCCAGGACGTGGTTCTGTGGCAGACTGTTGCCATAGATGTCTTTTGTCGCAACCAGAACGCTAACCTGGTAGTTGGTCGATTCTGCAAGGCCGGGGCTATTGGGAGTGAGTAACAGTGTTCTGTTGTTGTCACTCCAGCTCTTCGTAAAGCCATTGGCTGGTTCTGGACTGAAAGAAAGTGCCAGTGTTTCTGTGTTAATCTGGTTGTTGAATTTGAATTCAACAGCTTGGTTGGTTGTAACACCTGCACTATTGTTTTCCGGTGTGTTTTCGACTATCTGCAGCGCTTCAGCGACCTTATAACTGATTGCGTAACTGCTGATAAGCTGGTTGGCATAGCTCTGGGCGATGGTGAGCAGGTAATTTGTACCCAGCAGAAGCTTATCTGTGTGGGTGATGGTCAATTTTTTCGAGCCATCTGACCAGGCATAATTAACTGCGCCGGTCAGAGCAGGAGAAAAGCTGATGGCGCTTACAACATCGCCTTCATTCATGGCCTGGTCGAAAGTCAATTCAAATGTGCTGCCGGGGTCAATTCCGGCACTGCCGGAGGCTGGACTGACGCCAATCAGGCGGGTGGCAACGTAGGTTTTGGCAGTAAAACTAAAATCATCAGGCTCTGCGATGTTCTGTCCGTAAATGTCTTTTGTTGTGGCCAATACGCTGAAAGTATAGCTTATGCCGCTGCCGTAGCCACTGTTGAACCTGACGCTGACTTCGGTGCTGGCTTCGTTCCAGGTTGTGCTGAAATCTCCGGCAATAGCTGGTAAAATCTCGAAATTCAGGGTTCTCTGGTCTATTGGCGCTGAGAAGCGCAAGACTACGGGGGCAAAAAGATCAACAGGAGTAGAGGTGTCTGCCGGTTCATATTCAGTTAGAGTTGCCGGGTCTGGGCTGTCCGGGGCATCAGTTTTAAAACTGAGCGTATATGGCTGGGCAAGCTTTAATCCTGTTTGGTCGGTAGCTTCGGTGCTCAGGGTAAACGCATAAGTTGTGTCGGCAGCGAGTGGTGTGGCAAAGTCTATGAGCATAGTGCTGTCACTGTCCTGCCATGAGAAGGTTGGGATGACAGAAGGCTGAATGTTAAGTGCTGTCTGAGTTATAGCCTTATTCATGCTCCTGCTGAAATATATTTTGATCTGCTGGTTTACTGCAACTGCCAAAGAACTGTTCTCTGGCAGGGTTGAAGTAACCATGGGTGGGGTTACTGCGCTGGTTGAGAATGCCAGGACGTGGTTCTGCGGCAGGCTGTTGCCATAGATGTCTTTTGTCGCAACCAGAACGCTAACCTGATAGCTGGTCGC
>Ga0180007_10003944_pt1 | contig 16060 bp, 13 predicted proteins | sample MM_PC_MetaG_FD_121122 | JGI IMG/M metagenome (GOLD analysis project Ga0180007, IMG submission 121122) | Groundwater microbial communities from the Aspo Hard Rock Laboratory (HRL) deep subsurface site, Sweden - MM_PC_MetaG | ecosystem: Environmental > Aquatic > Deep subsurface > Groundwater... | reverse complement strand
CCCCATTCATCTTGGGCCAAATACGGAAAAAGGCCAGGTTTTCCAGGCCATGGTCCCTTCGGGGTGCTGGTTTGCATCAGCACTCGAATCAGGTTCGGGCTATGCCCTGACAGGCTGCACCACAGCTCCGGGATTCGAGTTTGAAGATTTTGAAATGGGACACCGGGATGAACTGAGCAAGACCTTCCCCCATCTTTCGGCATTGATCACACGTTATACCCGATAAAATGAATGCCTGGCATATGTGAACTCAAACCATGCAGGTTTGATGAACCTTTTATCCATAAACTTCATGGTTAAACCGTTTTTTTATTTCGTTTCCAGGCAAAGCCTGGAAACTTAACTCTTTTTTTCACCATGAAGGTCATGAAGGACATGAAGTTTAGGGTGGAGATGTTTTCTTTTCTTCATGAACTTCATGCTTCATGGTAAATTTATTTTTAAGGTTTTTATCTACCACCCGTTCGCGTGGCTCACTGAAGGACACGAAGTGCCACGAAGAAGGGCAAGTAACAGGGTCTTGGCGACCATCGGCAAATACCTTGGGGATCTGGAAGATCTTACAGGGCCAGCCAACGCGGCTACAATTAGCATCAAAAATAACTTCCTGCGATGGGGCGTCCTGCATATTTTTGAGACATTTTTGAACAAACAATCCCAGAAACTTGAACGCATCATTTTTCTTTACAAGGTGGAATTACAACCTATGAAAGTGAATACGAAAAATTAATCAGGAGTTGCATATTTGGACCTCGAATTCCCGTTTTCTTATTGTCTATCTATCCCTGATGGATTGTGTGTTTCTGCGTAAGGTATCATTGAAATCAGAAAGCCCTATCGGGCGTCCTTTTCGAAGGGAAATGACCGTCAACCTAACAGCTTCCGGGTCTGCCTTGATATCGTTGATCCATACTTTATGAGTCGTATAATCTTCAGGCTGTTTTTCCAGGAGTGTTTCGTATGTTTGGTAACCACCCGACACTTTGTTGCTTAGCCGTTGTAATACCCTTTCAGTGTAATACTGGGCAAGCCCTTCTATCACTCCGGGGTCAGAATACTGCCAGCTATCGTCACGCCATCTGTTGCCATCGATATCATAACCCAGGTGGGTATAGGCATGGGCCAATTCATGGGCCAAAACCACGGCAGTGAGTTCTTGAATCTCTACGCCAAGGATTTTCGCCACTAACCCTATTGAGCCCCAGAAAAGTGAAATGCTGCTGTTGGCAGCCATTTCATTTCCAGAAAACAATGATTGATTCCGCACGGGATTATAGGTGTAACAACCCAGAATGTTACTGTCGATTTTAAGGAGTTCTTTTGCCAAATCATATCGATCCGCTATTGCCAGCAACTCTTTGGCCTCACCCCCTGCACGACAAATATTCCCATCACAGTAGTTGAGAATCTGTGGGTCACCTTGATAATGCTCAATGAATCCAGACGTCACTTCTGAGGACGTGATAAGATCCTTCAAAGAGGGTCGAATTTGGGACAACAAAGCCGCAATCTCAAACTCTTTGGGTATCTCAAAATTTTTTAAATGATCCGGGTAGCACACATCCACCTTTATCGGAACCTTCACATAAGAACTCTTTTGCTGCTGCTCTGAAGGCATGCTGTTTTCCGTACCTGAAACAAGTGAAAATCTGGTTTCAAACCGGATGGCGTCCCTTAAATACGCGTTGTACTTATTTTTGGCGTCTTCCACATATTGCTTTGTGTCTGACGACAGATCCTTTATTAAATCGGCAAACTTCATCGCACTCCTTACAGGTCCATCATTAAGGCGTCTCTCTTATTTGCTGATACACAGCTCGCATCAGATAACCGGCAGCTACATTTCTGAAAGAATCGTCGTTCATCAATCGGACAAAAATTTCTTCATTTCCGTCCATTCGTTCGATGAAAAGGTCTTCAAGCTGCTTATTGAAGACAGGTTCAAAGTTTTCAATCGTGTTAGCCATTACAGCCTGTCTCATGAGTTCATTCGAAACAGCGGTTTCACGCACTTGATCAAAGAACAGCTGATCTGCGGGGGTGAATTCGGTTCCGAAACGCTCGTTGAGTTTATCGACTAACGTTGAAAGCTGCACATCTTCATCGGCCTGACCTGTACCGACATCAGTAGGGCCATACACCGTTTGCGATTCACCAACCTTAAGATCAATAGATCCTTCGCTGATCTTTTGCAGTCGATAGTATTTCAATTCCACTTCATCATCGACAAGAACCTTGCGGTTATCCGTCGTTCTCGGAAGTTTCGTCAATAGAAATCGTGTATAGGTGTATAGCTTCTCATGATCCGAATCCTGATATGGAATGATCTGTGAAACAAAACTGTAAAGATTACGGAAACTAACCAGTTGCCCTTTAAATAGATTTTGGTCCTCTTCTTTGTGTGCTTTGTACCGCTCAATTGCCAAGTCCAACAGGCCATTCAATTTTTTGTGCTCACCTCCAGTCGGGTTCAACCGGTTTCGAAACCAAATCTCACACCATCCATTCACCTCGTCACAGGTAAATATCTTCCAGTTGACCAGTGTGTGTGACAGGGTATTCAGGTGCTGTGGATCGGTATCGTCACCTTTCGGTGTGATCTCGTAATAGGGCTTGAATGCTTTGTAGATATCTTCCCGTTCATTGACAAAATCGAGAACGAATGTATCGGTTTTTCCGCGAGTGGTTCGATTAAGGCGTGACAGTGTCTGAACCGCCTGTATGCCCGACAGACGTTTGTCAACATACATACTGTGTAATAGAGGCTGATCAAAGCCAGTCTGGTACTTTTCGGCAACCAGAAGAACCTGGTATTCCTCGGTGTTAAATTTTTCAGGAAGCTCGGATTCTTTGATGCCCTTATTCATGCTCACCTCGGTGAACTTCTTATCTGCAAACTCCTTGAGATTGATCTCACCGGAGAATGCCACCAGAGATTTAATGTCTGTGTAGCCCTTGTCTTTGAGGTATTTATCAAAGCCCAGCTTGTATCGAACTGCATGTTCACGAGAACCGGTCACCACCATCGCCTTGGCTCTTCCGCCAATTTTGTGGCGTGTATGAGTGCGGAAGTGTTCAACAATCACCTCGACTTTCTGAGCGATTTCATAATCGTGAAATTCAACAAACCTGGCCAAGGCACGCGCCGCCTTTCGGCGAGGCACTTCAGGATCATCCTTTACCTTTTGGATCAACTTGCAATACCGCTTGTAGCAGGTGTAGTATTCCAATACATCATGGATAAAGCTTTCCTCAATCGCCTGACGCATGCTGTAGAGATGAAAGGGCGCGTTGCCGTCCTTGCCGGGTTCATTGAACACGCACAGAGTTTTAAACTTAGGGGTCGCAGTAAAGGCGAAAAAGCTCAGATTGGGCTGTCTGGGGCGTTTCAACTGCTCCCTGAGCATGTTTTTCTTCGCCTCCTCGCTGAGGGTGTCGTCGTCTTCCAGGTCAAGCAGCTGTTCGGCAATGGCCGATTCAATGCCATCCTTATTGAGGATCTTACGCAGTTCCATGGCCGTTTCCCCGCTCTGGGAACTGTGGGCTTCATCCACGATCACAGCAAAGCGTTTTCCGGCCGTGGCGATTTCGATGGATTTCCCCTTGGACTCCAAGGTCTTGATGGCCTGGGAAATGAACGGAAACTTCTGAATGGTGGAGATGATGATCGGCACTCCATCTGACAGCGCCTTGGCAAGCTGCTGGGTATTTTCATCAATCTTCTGCACCACCCCGAGCTTATGTTCAAACTGGAAGATGGTGTTCTGAAGCTGTTGATCCAGCACACGCCTGTCGGTAATGACCACCACCGAGTGAAAAATTTTCTCATTGTCGGCGTCATGCAGACAGGACAGTCGATGGGCCAGCCAGCCAATGGAATTCGATTTGCCCGATCCTGCGGAGTGTTGAATAAGGTAATTGTGACCCGCCCCATGACCCTGAGCATGGTCGGTCAACGCCCGCACGGAATCAAGTTGATGGTAACGCGGAAAAATCATGGTTTCTTTACGGTGCCGCTTGAGGCCCTTGGCGGTGACCACTGTCTTTTCTTCGATATCCAGATGAATAAAACGCGCCAGAATATCCATAAGGCTGTCCCGGGTCAACACGTTTCGCCAGAGATAGGCCGTGCGGACATCTCCGTCTTCAGGTGGATTCCCCGAGCCGTGGCCTACTCCCAAGTTGAAGGGCAGAAAGAAAGTCTCCTTCCCTTCCAGTTTGGTCGTCATAAAGGCCAACTCGGTATCCACCGCAAAATGAACCAGACAGCGCTTTTTGAAGGCAAACAGTAATTCCTTGGGATCGCGTTCGAATCGATACTGATACTTGGCGTTTTCCACGGTCCAGCGGGATGCGGACATGGGGTTTTTCAACTCCAGTGTGGCAACCGGCAAGCCATTGACCGCCAGCACCACATCGGGAATGGCCCCGCTTTTTGTATGGACCTGCCGAATGATGGACAGACGATTATCCCCATAGCGATCCGTTGCAGAGGGATCGAGGCCGGTATTCGGCGCAAAGTAGGCCAGACGCACCGTCTTGCCCACGCACTTGAAGCCTTCCCTCAAAATCGCCAGCGATCCTTTAACAGCAAGCTCCTTCACTAAACTGTCCAGCAACATGGCGGAAGCTTTCCGCGCATCAAGTTGGGTCAAACGCGTCCAGATTTTGGGTTGGGTCTTCTGCACAAAGTCAACGACATCCCCCGGGAACATGGCAACTTCCGGATCATACCGGTTTGGATCTCCCTTTTCGTATCCACCGCTTTGAATCAGCGATTGTTCGATGTCCTTTTCAAAATCAATTTCTTTGTGCATCAGCGTCTTCCTTCAACGGTTCATGGTTTAGCGAATCATCTCAATATTGCTGTTTTCCAAATCTGTTAAAGATAGACCATTCACGTCATCATAACGGTAATGGCGTATCGTGTGATCACGCTGAAGGTACTTGCCTTCATCATCCAGATAAGGGCCGGGATCGGGATGATTACTCAAGACAAACTTCGTCGCCTTCATCATGCTGCCCTTTGCGGTATAGGCTTTAATTGTTGCATGCAATGCCTTGAGCCAATCCACGCTGGCTTTCAACTGATCCGGCACATCCTGCGGAATGCTCTCCGATTTAAACTCCAGGCAATAGACAAAAAGGCTGTTTCGTCGCAGGTTGAAGACGACATAATCACAGCGTTTCGACCACGGCTTGGCGTTGTCATCCAGAAAATGAAACAAGGGCGGAGTGGAGCCTTTATTGTTTTTTGCATCCAGCTTGATCACCAGCGTCTCTCCGGTGGTCTGCAGGCACACCTTGTATTCAATCGGTTTCGTCCCGCTTTTACCAAATCCTTTATCTTTCAAAAGAATCTCGCCATCCTTTGCCTGAACTTCACCATAGTGGTTGGTGTTCAAGTAGGATTTTAAGCAGTTGAAGTAGCCCTGAGCGTTTAGAGCCATTGGTTATCTCCCATTTTCATGAGGCCTCGACTTGCTTGTTTTCAGGAAAACGAAAGTTTCGCACGTCGATCTTGCCTGTGACGGCGTTGGTGATGAGGGCGGAACGGTATTCTATCAGTCGCCGAATGACTTGCTTTATTTTTTGTTGCTGCAAAGCCATGTGCTTTTCTTCCTTCAGCAAATGATTTGATATTTCAATTTGTTCGTCTATTGGTGGAGCAATTATTTTTAAGGACTTAGTTTCATCTTGGTTAATGATCGGCAAAGTCGTGTATTTACCGCATCTCACAATAAAGTCCCTAATAGACTGCAAGAAATATGCGACAAAAAGATAGTGTAGTTTCTCGTTACAAATAATGCCATTAATTTGTTGGTTGCATGAGCACTGCTGAGTTGTAACCCCAACTTTACCAATAGTTGCACCAATACCAACATGCATGACAGTATCTTTAGGAAAAATGCGTACCTCAGCAACCCCCTCTTTCGATAGGTGTTTTTCAGCAACATCGAGAAAAAGATGATCTGAGAAATCACCAGGCCGAAACCATGGCATGCCTTCATCATCAAAGTGGATCTCATTGACTCCTGATGGAGTTGAGCCAGTCTTTACAGTACGTACAAGTCTACGCAACGGAAGGGCTTCCCAATGCGCCGGAATCTTGCCCAGCCAATCCACGTTCGAATCCTTCATCGGAACCGATGGATCAAGCCCTTTGGTGACGGCGTGGCTGATCAAGGAGATGCGTTTTTCGGCCAGCTTATCAATCAACATTTTCTTCTTGGCTATCAGCGCATCGATCTGTCCTGTTTTGAAATCGAGAAACCGGGCGATAGTTTGTTGTTCTTCAACATCAGGCAGTAGAACAGGAAGATTTCCGATAAAATCCCAACTAGCTCTTGGCATTTTGGTGCCGTAAGTAGACGAATCAACAATATTAATAAAATCAAGAGAAAGCATATAATACTTAAGGAACTCTGCATAAATCTCTGGCTTGGTTCGTACAACCAACGCCTCACTGGAAATTAATCCATCTGCATCTGCTAAATATACTTTCGCTAAATAGGGCCTCAGTTTTCCGAAGAGAATGTCACTGGGTGCGAACTTTGATGCTAAACCTTCACTATTGTTGATTTCACCAGCAATTCTTCGACCGGTCCACGACTCGATATGTTCAAGGCCAAGGTAAGGTAAATTCGAATCTTCAACGCTAACTTTGTCGTTTATTAGGTATGTTGAAAATTTTAGCCTTTTTAACCGCCAGTTTCGTGGAATATCTTGTAACCACACAACCTCAGAACTTTCTTGCTCATTATATTGCGCATATCCCATCACACCACCTCGCTCAGCATGGTCATAATCTCTTTTTCAAGCTGACTGATTTCACCAGCAATTACATCCAGCGGCCGTGGTGGCTGGTAGACATAGAAATAACGGTTCAGCGGGATTTCATAACCGACTTTGGTTTTACTGTGGTCGATCCAGGCATCGGGCACATGGGGCAGGACTTCGGCTTTGAGGTAATCCTCGCAATGATCTTTGACCAGCACCAGCAGCGTATCATGGCCCGTTTCGTTGTCGTAACCCAACGGCAGCGGCAAGGCGATGTCATCGGGCAGTGCCACGATTTCCGTGTCACGCAAATCAGCATCCGGTTCGGGATTGCCTTTGGCATCCCGGCAAATATCCGCCTGGGGATCTCGTTCCGACAACGCCGTTAGGATGGCTTTTCTGATCGGTGCGCCGATTTTGGTGCCCGCTTTCTTCAAGGCGGTATTCAGCACCGTTTCAAATGTGTCTCGATGACGATAGAGCACGCTTCCATCCATATTCTGCAAGGCGTCTTTAATGGTGGCCTGTGTTTTTTCACCCTCCGCAATCTCGGCTTTATAGGCCGCTTCACTCTTTCGTTTTTTGCTGGTTGCCAGATTCAAAAAGGCTTTCTGTTCATCCAGCGTTTCGATCCGTTCGGGGCTGGCCTGAAAATTCAGGCGCAACGGGCGTTCGACCGTTATCTTGAGAAATCCAAACTGGCGATTATCAAACAGCTTGCTGCAGATGCGCGGCTCAGCCTTGTTATCAACGACCGCATCACTGGTGGCATCATGGGTATATTCCGCATAGAGTCTCACCATTTCCGCGATGTGGTCATTAGACATTTCGTTTCGCTTGTTGCCGAGACTCTTATCCATCTTCCTGGCATGGCGGGTGCCGTCGATCAACTGAACCTTTCCCTGACGATGCTCCGGCTTCTTGTTGGTGACAATCCAGACGTAGGTATAAATGCCGGTATTGTAGAACATCTGATTCGGCAATGCGATGACGGCATCGAGCCTATCGTTTTCAATGATCCAGCGGCGGATATTGCTTTCACCGCTGCCCGCATCGCCCGTAAACAAGGGCGAGCCATTGAAAACAATGGCTATTTTAGAACCGTCGCCGCCCATGTCAGGCGGATTATGCATTTTAGAGATCATGTGCTGCAGAAAGAGGAGTGAGCCGTCGTTAATACGCGGAAGCCCCGCTCCAAAACGTCCGGAAAAGCCCTGTTCGTTGTATTCTTCCCGGACAAAATCTTCTTCCGGTTTCCATTCCACGCCAAACGGCGGATTGGCCAGCATGTAATGGAACTTTTTATCCGGGTGTCCGTCGTTCGGTACGAACCCGTTGGTTTTGTTCTTCGCGTCTTTGATGCCCAAGGTGTCCCCATAGATCAGGTTGCCGATGGGCTCGTCTTTGATCAAAAGGTCTGAACAACAGATGGCGTAGGCTTCGGGGTTGTACTCCTGACCGAATAGTTCGATATGGGCATCGGGGTTCAGACCTGATGTCTGCCCATCTCCGCAAATAAACTTTTCCGATTCAGAGAGCATACCGCCCGTACCAGCCGTGGGATCGTAAACGCTTCTATAGATGCCTTTTTCATAGATGCCCTTTTCACCGGTGAACAGCAGCTGCACCATTAATCGGATGACTTCACGGGGCGTAAAATGATCTCCGGCTTCCTCATTGGCTTGCTCATTGAACTTACGTACCAGTTCTTCGAAAAGGTATCCCATCTGCAGATTGTTAATGGCTGTGGGAGATAGATTGATTTCATCCGAGCAAAATTCTTTGATGATAAGAAAAAGTCGGTTGGCTTCGTCCAGTTTTGCAATCTCTGTTTCAAACTCGAATTTGTCAAAAATGTCACGAGCTCGTGGTGAAAAACCCTGAATATATGCAATCAGGTTACCTGCAATGTTGGGGGCATCGCCCAGCAGTTTTTCAAATGTAAAGCCACTGGTGTTGAACAGCTCCTGCTTGCGGTCAGCTGCAGCAATACGAGACAGGGCCTTCTCCAAGGCAGGACCTTTAATCCCCTTATCTTCAAGGCGCTTCTTTTCATCCAACACCTTTTGCTTATTTTTGGCCAATACCAGATCGAAACGCCTCAACACAATCAAAGGCAGCATGACCCGCCGATACTGGGGTGGACGATAGGGGCCACGGAGTTTGTTCGCTACATTCCAGACAAAAGAAACAATTTGGTTGTGATTCGTTGCTTGCATATCAATTATATTTCCTTGTTCGATGGTTGGCTTTCCTGGACGCACACCCTTTTTTGCCAGGAAACCTACGGGACCTTTTATTTATTTCCTAAGGCGATCCATGGGTTCCTGTTCATATCACATGCAGTGATTCAAACACCAATATTTATCCATATCGTATTCGTCGATAATATCCCCTTGCCCCTGATGTCTGGCCCGACTGGTTTCAGGTGATCCGATGTTTTCTCATACAATAAAAATCCACCATCCACATGCTCACGATAAATTTAAATTCAACCCATTACATTTTCTGCCATAATCGTTTAAAAAATCATTAAAAATACAAATCCGCCGTTTTTCTGACCTCATCAATGACTTCATTTTTCATCTTTTCCAGAGATATTACCCGCGCATCCGAGCCGAATCCGCTTCACATCAGCCCAGCCATAGGTCTTCAGGTCAAGGATAATGGAAACATCAGCATTTTTGGTGATGGCCTGACCGTCAGCCCAACGTCTTTCTTCGATATAGCGTGAACATCAGACGTTCTTCCCAGCCGGAATAGTTCTTCGAAAACCTGTCAAGGCTGATGAAAGCAAATTCCAATGTCTCAAAAAGGCCCTGCATGTTATCTGATACAAAACTTTTCAGCTTGGCAAAGTAAGAATCGGTATAAGGTGCGATGTCTGTATTTTGGAAGATCGATGGCTCTGAATATTTTTGCAAGATTCCCCCACATATGCAAATTTATGCTGTCCTTGATGAATCAACAAATTAATCACAGTATTCAGGTATGAATTACTTATCATGAATAAATCGCCATCAAATAGACGAAGCAGCACCAGCATGCTATCGAAGAATAAAGGCTCCCCCGCCCCTGACTACCACTGTTAATTACTCACCAGAAGGATGCTATTGAAGGAATCAATAATTGTCAACATCTTTCAGACAAGGCCAAACCTGGAATGGCAGATTGCAGTTCATGCTGGAGGAATTTTGATACATGATCTTTATAGGCTATTGATAAAAATGCAGGGATAACGATATTTATTATGCTTACGGCCTCAAACCAAAATCCTTGACCTTTGTGATTCCATCAAGGAAATCAACAGGGCATTGGTCTCGGATGAAACGAAACCCTATTCTTTGAATTTTTCATGGTGGGGATCTTTCTTTTTACAGTTCTCCACGCTCGGATTTATCACCCAGGCTTTTCCATAAACCCAGAAATCCGAGACGGTAAAGGAAATGTGAACTGAGTTTTTTTCTTGCTCATATCTTTCATTCTTGATCAATTATTTATTAAATATAACGATCTGTTTTTATTTATATTTAAAGATATTTCTATGGTTTTACCGCAATATTCAAAGCTAAACTCAAGCTAAGGTCAAGCTAAAAATCAAGGTTTCAGATACTCGAAAAGGTCATTCCCGGAACCGCGTCCCAGGTCTGTCCATCCAACAATCGTCCGTTCAGTTTTTTTGCCCGTTTTTTTCCGTCAACGCCCCATCCACCCCACTGTTTGAAAAAAAAGGCCACATCTTGTTCATCGCACTTGTTTTTGATGCTGATCACCCATTCCCGCTTCATCGGGCGGGCTTTCGGGCCTGATTCACCACCCACGATGACCCAGTGAATGCCCGCAAGATCCATATCCCCAAGATCTTCCAGTAAGGGTTCGACAGAAATAAAACGAACGGATGCCCGGATGGTTCTCAAATCATCGAGTCGAGGCAAACCGGAAGCCCGATTTTCCGCTGTGACACCCAACCAGGCATTTTTCGGAGGGGTTTTTCCGTTAAAATAGTCGGCCATTCGTTCCGAACGTTTGGTCAATATCTGAAAATTATGCTGGGGAGACTTTCGAATGACTGTAAAGATCTTATCCAGATAGCTGTCAGGAATACGCTTGTGGAAAAGGTCACTCATGGAGTTGACAAAATAGGTGGTGGGCTGTCTACGTTTTAAGGGTTCGTCAAGCCTTTCCGGGAGAAGGGTCAGCTCAAATCCGTTAGCGTATCCATTTGTACCCATGGCTTTCAGCCGCCGGGCCATGACTTCGGCATAACAATGGGCGCAGCCCGCCGAAACCTTGGTGCATCCCACCGCCGGGTTCCAGGTATGTTCTGTCCATTCAATGGATGTTTTTGTACTCATGGTGTTAACCTAATCACCTCTTCGCCTTTGTTACGATTGGCTTCAAAATTCACATGATTCTTTCGGCGACGGCCTTTCTTATCATCAATGTTCACCAATATACCTTTTGTGAACAGCTCTTTGAATGCCGTCTGGAAATTTCTTTCAAACCAGCCGGTCTCTTCCATCATGTCAGCCAGTTTTTCAATCCCAAATCTCATGGAAGATCCCGTGATTATCTTCAACAGATAAGTTTTCACATTTTCGATATCGACACTTACTACCACATTCGTGTCGTCGGCGGAATCAAAAAGCTCAAGCTGGCGTGTTCTGTTTTCACGCTTTTCCTGTTTGGCCTTTTCCCGCACTTGATGTTGAACAGGGTCCAATTTTTCAGAAGCCTCCATAAATACGATAATCCCCTTGGGATGGCGAGTCAGATAAACCAGATGATAATAGGTCCGGTCTTTAACCGGATAAAGAATCGGGACATATGCCGTTCGTGGTTTTCCACCCTTTAAAGGAGCGATCTCTTTCAGTTTGGAACGGTATAAATTAATAAGATGCTTGTCTTTCTGTTTTGGGTTTAAACTGGCGGTATCTGGGATCTTTCCGAAGATGGCTTTCATTTCATCTTGAAATGATTCCTGGGTATGGGTTCTAAGAACAAAGTCGTACATGAAGTTGATGAGAAATTCAGAGTTTGGTCGTTTGAGGAGAGGCTCTAATGTTGGAATTTCGACAATATTTTTCCAGCCCTTTGGATCGATAAAGAAAAATACAAAATCATCTTGACCGCACCAGCGAAGAATTTCGTTCCGTAAATCGAAAAATTCACCATTATGCGCAGTAGTGGAGATCCCCGGCATAGTCGTTGCTTTCAAATGTACGTCGAGTTTTTCAAACGCCCGACGATCTTTTTCGATGAAAAGGGCGTGAAACGTGACATTTCTACCTATGCCTCTCAGGCCTTCAAGACATTTTTTCATGATACCAAGGGATATGCCGATGGATGTGTCCTTGAGTTGTTCATCTTTCTCGTTCCATGGCCCGGAAAAACAGTCCACATAACGGATAACCGGCTGGGAAAGGCCAATAATCATGAAGAGACGTTCAAGATAAGTCTTAAGCAGTCTGTGTTTGACAAAAGCCTGTTCCCGTCCACGATAGTTTTCCGGTACAACCATTGTTTTCTCCCGTTTATTCTGTGCAGTTACCCCCCAAATGCTACCAAACAAATTGAATTTTTCATGGTTGGGATTTTTCTTTTTACAGTTCTCCACGCTCGTATCTTTCACCCAAGCTTTTCCACTGATCCAGAAAACCGAGGCGGTATAGGAAATGAGAGCTGAGTGAAAGATCCGTAGGCATGTATGATACCCCTGATCCAATAGGGCTTTGTCTCGAGCGGTTTACGATGCAGTAACCATCGGTTGTACTTTGAACACACAGCAGCTCACCATCCACATCCTCATCTGCGCTGGTCATGGCTCCGGCATGCAGGCCGCCTTCCGCAGGAGGCCTACGAAAATCTTCCAGGGCCTTGGGAAACCAACTCAACACTTTCATGGGGAAATCATATGAATTGCATACATATTTATCTCCGATTTCGAGGTGTAGTGTGAACGTCTTTAAAATAGATAAATGGTCTCCACGTTTTACCAGCACAAAGAGTCGTTCTGTCTCAGTAGTATCTAAGCACCGAATCAGTTCATGTGCATCGGAAGGGAGCTGTTCATGGTGACTGATCTGGGGCAAAGCATTGAGTACCGGGTAAAGTTGTATATAGGTCATATGGGTTTGAGTCCTTTGATGATTAAAATGGCTCCGTTGTCGCTCAGGGTTTTTAAATTAACTTCTGTTCGCTCAAAGTTCAGCGTTTCCACGACTCCGAATTCATTAGGGCTATTGCTGTCCAGATCCTTGGTCAGACCGTTTCCCACGTATTCCGTATTGTTGCCAATCTTATCGTGCATCTTCATTCTGGTCGTTAATAAATCTTGGTCGGCCTCATTCAGATCTGTTGTTTTAAAATATTCCTTGAAACTATCGATATCTTTTGACCATTGATCTTTTAAATATTTGCTCTTAACCGCTGCCGCATGATGCTTGGCGTATTCGGCCTGAAACTCCGGTGTCATAGCGGCATCAGTGAATGCCTTGGGAAAATCAAGGGGCAATTCGGTATTGGCAAACTCGCTAACCTTTTCAAAGGTGGCGGGGACGCTTTTGACACCGGTCAGGGGCATGGATTTTTCCGTGTCCGCCACGATCAGGACATACTCTTTTTTGGAGTCATAGTCCAGTCCCAGTTTTTGACTGATCAACCGGGGATCGGTGTCGCTGTCTTCGATTTGGTCAAAGCTGGTGGACCAGTATTTGGCCCCTTTTCCGGATGCTCCTGTCATCACATTTCCCATGTTTCCGCTTAGGGGTACATCCGGAGTTGTTTTATGTTGCAAATAGGATTTTTCCATAAATCGAGCTTGAAACCGTTCATCGCCCACATTGCCTTTTTTTGCCATGTCGGCCAGTTCATCATCTGAATATTTAGGCTGGTAGCCGTTCTCGGCGATGTCTTTACGAACGTTTTCAAGGCGTTTTTTTGCACCACCAAGAGACACAGGAGGCACGCCTTTGCACTGGGCAAAGCGGTCCTTTGGGACAGAAGGCGATATTTTCGAAACACCCTTCTGTACCGGAACAAGGTTAGGGGCTTGCTTTTTCGGTGATTGGGATTTTTTTAGAGGCTCAGGCCAGCTTGTCATCAGGGGTGTTCCCAAGGATTCCGAAGAATCCCAGGTATCCGAGGTTTCAAAGGGTGGGTTTTCCCAGCGCCAGGTTATTTTATGATAAGAAAAGGCCACGATTTCCTCCGCCATATAAAGGACAATGGAGGTTATTCGTGCCTTTTCAAGCACGACTGTATAATATTGCTCCTCATGGCCTTGGGAATTGAAACGATAGGATCTGATAATAACTTCGGATAACGATTCAGCTGATGCAAGGGCTTGATTGAGCAAGGGTGTCGCCCTGTCAATGACTTTGGTGATTGTAAGGGGGGCATGCACCCGTTTGCCGCTTAATTCACCTGACGGTATAGTGATTTCATGGCAAACATCATTCGTCAGAATTGTATTTTCCCGTCCTTTCATCATGCAGGATCCTTTGATGGCACCCTGCTTTCCTCCTATAATTTCGACATGACTTGGTAAACCCATAAATGCTCCTGTAATAATGCAACCTTTTGAGGAATATGTACGTGTTCAATGGTTAATAATGAAATCACTATTCCTTGTCAAGGAAAAATATAAATTAAATCATGGCAAATAAATGAGCAGGAAAATAATACAACATGCTTGCCTGGCACGGAGCATCGTGACTACAATTGATGAACTCGTAAAGTCGAAAGATGGCAATGGGAAAATGTTTCGTGCCCTTGCTTGCATCTCGGCAGCAGCCATTTGAATCATCATTGATTGATAACGAAATACGGCAAGATTTTGGTCTATATGGTATGTCGGTACACAGACACGAAACACCGATCACCATGACTTGTTTGCGTGTCAGTGCGAAACCTTGGCGAAGACCGATCCGGATTTTTTAGTTCTGGCCGCCGGAGACATGTTTTTCTTCGTGCTACTATCTCGTAAAATTTAGTTTTTTTGCTGGAAGTTAGAATCATAATCTAATAAACGACTAAAATTCTTTGTTTTTCTTCGTGCTCTTCGTGTCCTTCAGTGAGCCACGTGAACGGGTGGTTTAAAAAAAGAATTAACAAGTTTACCATGAAGCATGACGTCCATGAAGAAAAGAATACAGCTCCAGCCTAAACTTCATGTCCTTCATGAACTTCATGGTGAATAAAAAAGTTAAGTTTCCAGGCTTTGCCTGGAAACGAAAAGAAGCACTGGAGATAGGTGCCTAATCATATAAAATAATATCCTTATGCAATCCGGATAAATAGGTGTAAAGTGTAAGATGATGCATCAATTCCGATTTTTGGAAGTTTGAAATTCTGGCTGCGTCCCATGTCCTAAAAAGGTAAGGTGTGTTATGTCATCCCTGCGCATTCGTTATCAAACCATCGAGTTTGGTGATATTGATATTCATGTCCGGACATTACGAAACAAACAGCAATTTCTTGACCGTGATGGTGTTGCGGAAAAATTAGGCATATCATCGGCCACATGGCCCATATTTGGAGTTGTCTGGGTTTCCGGCGAGGTCCTCGCCCACCTGATGTTTGATTATTCCATTGAAGGAAAGAGAATACTGGAGGTGGGCTGTGGGATCGCACTGGCCAGTCTGGTTCTCAACCATCGGCTTGCCGATATCACCGCCACGGATTACCATCCCGAAGTAGAATATTTCCTTGGGGAAAATGTGTCGCTGAATAAGGATAAAAAAATCCCATTCATTCGGACGGGATGGGGTGATACAATCAGCAGCCTGGGCCTGTTTGATCTGGTTATCGGCAGTGACCTGCTGTATGAGAGGGGCCATGTAGAGCTCTTGGCTGCTTTTATCAACCAGCATGCAAAGCCCCATTGTGACGTGATCCTCGTCGATCCGGGCAGGGGCCATCATGCGCAATTCAGCAAAAAAATGGTGGGACTGGGTTACACCCACAGCCAGGGCAAAGCGTCACATCTTGAACTTCTTTCCCAACCCTTCCAGGGCCAGGTCCTGCGGTATCATCGTTAGCAACCGGAAAAATGGATTGTAAATTAGGGTTCAGGCCACGTGTCCGGCATAGCCTTGGCGACGACTGAAGGCCGCAGGGTTTTCGAAACCGCAGGCGTAGTAGTGCGTACGCCCACGGATTTCGAAAACCTGAGAACGCCGGCATGGACTGTGAGATGCCGTTTATGGATGGGCACTCACTCTTTCCCACCGGACAGAGCCTTAACCCCCAATGTTTCGATCAAGCCATTGATATCCGT
>Ga0180007_10003943_pt1 | contig 16062 bp, 17 predicted proteins | sample MM_PC_MetaG_FD_121122 | JGI IMG/M metagenome (GOLD analysis project Ga0180007, IMG submission 121122) | Groundwater microbial communities from the Aspo Hard Rock Laboratory (HRL) deep subsurface site, Sweden - MM_PC_MetaG | ecosystem: Environmental > Aquatic > Deep subsurface > Groundwater... | reverse complement strand
TTCTTTATCCAGAAACACGCCAACAGTAAATTCTTTTTGATGATCCGGCCCTTCTTCCGAAAGGACTTTGTATGACGGTGTAATTCCCAGAAGTTCTTGCGCAGTTTCCTGAAAGCGGCTTTTCGGATCAATATAAAGCGAGTGCTTGAGGATATAGGGCAGATGGTTCAAGACGTGCGTTTGCACGAATTTTTCCGCGGCAGGCATGCCGCCGTCCATATAAATCGCGCCGATAATCGCTTCAATGGCATTGGCCAAGATATACATTCGCGCTTTGGAGGCTTTGTCGCGCGCCTCGCCTTTTGAGAGCAATAAGTAGTCTTCAAATTCAAGTTGCTGAGAAATGCTGGCCAAGGTTTTGGCATTAACCAAAGCAGACCGCCAAGTCGTAAGCTCGCCTTCGGGATTGGCGTAATTTTTATATAGATGTTCGGTTACCGCCAGTTCCAGAACTGCGTCGCCTAGAAATTCCAATCGCTCATTATGTGGATATGGAAAACTGGCGTTTTCGTTTAAATAGGAACGGTGCGTTAATGCTTGGATAAGTATGGCCTTATCTTTAAATTGATAACCCAGCCGTTCTTCCAGCGGGGTTAAATCTTTCGGGTGTGTTTCCATAGTCGTCTCTTATGAGCGACATCGACGAGAGTGGCCTCACGGATTTGTGCGGCTATCTCGCCGGTGCCTATCATTGAATTATTTTTATTCTTTAAGTGGCTGTTGCTTTTCTTCCTTAGGTTTTGAATCTGCCTTTTCTTCCTTCTTTTTTTCCTTGTCAGCTTCTTTTTGTATGTTTTGTTCCAAGCGGTTTCTGTAGATCGCGCCCAATACGCCGTTTACGAATTTTCCGGAAGATTCTCCGCCGAATGTTTTGGCCAGTTCAATCGCTTCATTGATCGCAACTTTTGACGGGATTTCCTCGTTAAAAACCAGCTCGTACGTTCCGATGCGCAGGACATTGCGATCAACTGTGGTGATTTTTTCGAGCGGCCAATCCGGTGCGAACTTGGAAATAAGCGCATCAATTTCTTTGCGGCGCTCAAGCAGGTTTGCGACCAAATTTATGGCAAACGGCTTTTCGTCCAATTCAGGGGCGAATTCCTCCAAATTACGCTGGACTATTTCTGATGCGTCTTTTTCGCCATTATGAAAGTCCCACTCATATAGAGATTGCATGGCAAGCGCTCTGGCCAAATGGCGGTTTGACATAAAAGGGCAAGTTGGTAGCTAGTAGCTGATAGCTAGCCTGCCTACCGGTAGGCAGGTAGCTGGTAGGTGTTTAAGCGTGGCTATGGTTTTCGTGAGCGTGGTCGGCGGTTGGTTTGGAACCTTTTTTAAGCAATTTTTCCAGTTTCCTGTCGCGGCCTTTGATGTGAATCGGATGGCCGTTGTATTCGGCGGCACCTGGGGCTGCGCGATGCGATAAATGCGTTCTGCCGGTGGTTTTATCTAAAATAATATTAGCCGCTTTTAGTGCAAAATGCGAAGCGCGGCGTCTTTTATCTGAACTTGTTCGGCGATGTCCGGGTAAACCCATAGTGTATTGTTACGTATTATTACAGCAATTTTAGCACGGTTTTGTTTTTTTGGCAACTGTGTATTCCATCTCGGTTTTTTAGTTTGCTATCGGCTTTTTCCATAAATAAGATAACCGAACTTGACTTGAAAGAAAAAACACAGAGCCCCTGAAAACAAAAGAGCCCTATTGGCATAGGACTCTTCTGTGGCATTTAGCCGTTTATTGCGTGATTTTTACGGGGTATTGGTTGTAGCTTGCATGCATTTCCCTGCCCGAGGCGCTATCTGTCGCAATGACATAATAGTTATGCGTCGGAAAGTTGGTATCTGCAACGGTTTTGGTTCGACATTCGCTTGACCATGTGCAGGCCGCGATCATGGCGCCGGTTTCCAAATTGTAGATTCCGGATGTGATTTTTGCGATCGGCGATGTTTCATTCATTACTTTGGTTGAAATATAAATGTCATCTCCGCGCATGGCTTCCTTGCGATTGACCAACAATCGAACGGCTCCGCCGAATCCTTGTTTGCCGCCGACATAAATCGGTTCCGGCAAGCGGAAATCTTTGATGCGGCTGTTGTTGTCGCGCACGCGGACCGTAAAGAAGTAGTTTTTGTATTCGGTCTTAAAGCTTAAGTATGCTTTGCAGACAACTGAACCCACGCCGTTGCAAATCTGATATATATTGCCGTTTTGATCGCGGATTTCGATGTTTAGCTTCTCGTTCGGATTTACGCCGGAGATTTTTGTTTCAAGTTCGACTGAATCGCCTGAAGCTACGGTGTAATTTTCATCCGACCACGTCAGGATTTTGCCCTTTGATGTGAAAGTGGCGTAATCGAGTTTAACCGCCTGCGACTGTTGTTCCAATTCGCTAGTGAGTCCGGTTTTGTTTCCGTAATTTGCGGCTGTAAAGGTGTAGCTGTTGTAAGCCGGATACCAACCCTGCGGCAAAACCGTAACTTTTGTTTCAGCCGGTGGCAGAGCTTGGCTGTTTTTGTTGCTGACAATGGCGAAATATGAGACATCTGTCGGCTGTGTCAGGTTAGGCAGAACATCTTTGGCTGTGCAGGTTACACTGCCTTCGCAGGTTTGGATCAGCGTATTATCGCTTTTCCGATAGACGCGAGTTATGAGATCAGTATCAACCACTGAAGCGTTCAGCGTTGTAACCACGATGCGCACCACAGGCAATTCATTGCCGGGCGCATAAACCTCTGATTGGATCAGCGTGCTGCCGCGGAAATTCGATTGCTGCAAAAAGCGGCGCAGGGTAGTGGTGTTGGAGCTAAGCGTCTTTTCTCCGCTCGGAGTCGTGTAGCTTGCCGTAGCTTTGAAACTTCCTGTTATATCCTCGCCCGGCAGCGCAACTGAAATCTCGCAGGCAGTCTGGCCGTTACAAGTTTTCAACAAAACATCTTTATCGGTTAAGAGGTTGACCTTAATGTTGTCCAGCTGGGAGTTTGTCGTCAGCTCGGCTTTTAATACGGCTGACTCGCCTTTTGTAACCTCGTATTTGCTCAAATTCAGGGACAGGCTGCCAGTCGGCAAATCCTGCAAAAGGTTAAGCGACGGATTGGTGACCGTGTTGTATTCATTGCCGCCGTTGAAATCCCAAGCGTTTACAACCGGTTCGCCGATGGTGTAGCTGGAGGCGAAAGCGTCAGGCACATCCTCCACTTTTGATTCCCAAGTAAAGCCGTAATGCAAAGCCGCGATCGAAGGATTGCTGATCCAGTGCAATATGCCATAGCGCGAAACCGCGTAAACTTTTGGGCTTGACTGGAATTTGATCAATTTGGCGCCCGGACGGTAGGTAACGAGGCCTCCAAAAGGAATTTCCGCCAGTTGCGAGATAGTAAGAGTCTTTACCTCTGTCAACTTGTCGGTCGGGTACCAGCTCCAAAATGTCTGGATATTTGGAAAAGCGTAGCGTTTTCCGTTATCAGCCACCCAATAGACAGCCGGTCCCGAGCCCTTCACCATTGTATTGGTGTAAGTTCCGGCATTGGCCACAGGAACAGACGCGAACAAAACCTGCCCTGTGATGAGGAAGAATGAAAACGTGCTTATAATGAAGTTTTTCATATATCTTTAAGAAGATTCTTGTGAAGAGGTCATATCAACACAAGACCGGACGCGCGTCAAGGCGGCTGCGCATTTCCGCCAATGATACGAGCGGGTTGATAAGTCGGGCGTTTTCGTGTTATCGTGCAGAAAATATTTAAGCTTTTTTATGCCTGAACTTGAAAAAACATTGGTTTTGGTTAAACCGGACGGCGTCCAGCGCGGTTTAATCGGTAAGATTGTCAGCCGCTTTGAGGACGCGGGTTTGAAAGTGTGCGCCTTAAAGATGGTCCACGCTTCTTATGAAGATGTGGACAAGCACTATGCTTTGACTGAAGAGTGGATGCAGGGGGTGTTTGAGAAGGCTAAAGCTAAGTATGAAGCCAACGGAGAAGAGTTCCCTTATGCCGACCACATCACCTATGGAAAGGAAATTAAAAATAGTTTGGTAACTTTTTTGAAGTCCGCACCGATCGTCGCCATGGTTTTGGAAGGGGAGAAGGTTGTTTCCGCGGTTAGGAAGATGGTTGGAGCTACAGAGCCGGCTTCAGCCGCCCCGGGCACGATTCGAGGAGATTTTTCCCATGATACTTATGCGCTTTCAAACAGCCAGAATCGGCCTCTGCGAAATTTGATCCACGCCTCCGGCACAGCGGAAGAAGCGCAGACTGAAATCGCCGTTTGGTTCACTGACGTTGAATTGTATAAGTACGAACACGTGAATGATCGCGTGCAATACGATCCAAAGTGGTTTTTGGGATAAGTTAAAAAAATTCGAATGACGAAATCCGAATGTCGAATGAAAGAAGTCGAAAGTCTATAAAGTCCATCAAGTCCATCAAGTCAGTGGAGGGAAAAGTTCCAATCATTGGAAATTGTAAATTGAAAATTTTTCCGTCATTAGTCATTTTGTTTTTGTTTGGTGTCTTGACCTCTCTTTTCCGGCAAGGCACTGTTATTAATGCCGGAAAGGTCGGTATAGAGATTTCGGGCTAAACTCGGTTCTTAGGACTACGATTTCGGTATCCGCCGTGGCGGAGCGATGACGGTCCTGCAGCGTTCAATCCTGGGGTGTCGGCAGAACGGGAAGTAAGCAGCAATGCGAATTTCTGTTCCGGCGCGCTCCTCATGACGATGTGCTCACCTATGGGCAGATCCGAAAATCTCTACGAGCTTTCCGGATATTGAAAAAACGGGCCAGTCCCGTTTTTTCATTTTCGGCAAACTCGCGACCTCTTTTTCGAAACTTGTTTATTGTCGGGCTAGCGAGACTCGAACTCGCGACCTCTTGCACCCCATGCAAGCGCGCTACCAACTGCGCTATAGCCCGACAATAAACAAGTTTCGAAACCGGGGCATAATATTTATAACAATTAAAGTGTATGCCCGTCGAGCAGTGCTCGACCCCCATGCAAGCGCGCTAGCCAACTGCGCTATAGCCCGACTCAATCATTAACTCAGAACCGACACGAGAAACTTTGACATACTAGCGCAGTTTCGCATTTTTATTCAAGCGCGAATCGCATCTTGTGCGGCAGAGCGCTTTGTGCTTCAGTGTCGCAATATTGTTCTTTGTAAACGACAGAAGGAGGCGGTATGGCGCAATTCTTCGACAAAACCGTCAGTCGGCCGTTGTTGCTCTTAGTGCCTGATTGGGTGCATCCCAACCATCTTTCGATTCTGCGGGCGGCATTGCTTTGGCCGCTCATCGAAGTCCAACAACAGCCGCATCTGGCAGTCGGCGTGATCATCGCATCTTCGATATGTGATTTGCTGGACGGCCCTTTGGCGCGCATCCGCAAGCAAACAAGCCGGTTCGGCGCAATTCTGGATGCGGCGTCTGACAAGATCTTTGTGCTGGGAGCCTTGATTTTCACCTGCTGGGAACTTGTGCCTATAAGTATCATCGGAGGCATCCTCTTACTGGATTTGATGCTGATTGCAGGGCGCCCGATCAAGTCGCGGCTCGGTGTAACAGCAAAGTCAAACGCTTGGGGGGCGCTGAAGGTCTGGACGCAGACCGTCGCTATCGGCTTGGTCCTGTTGCGCGAACAATCGCTAGTTGCGTTTGCGAATGTCGTGTTTTTTCTCGCCATAATATTCGCATTTTGCTCACTCGTCGGGCACGTGCGCGATATCTTGCGGCGCAAGCAATCTTGACGCCGCTTTTTGTTATTTGAAGCTTCGCTTGAGAGCGGGTGTTGACAATTTTAAGGGTTTGCCTTGCGTTTAGCGCGTGGGAGCCTTATAATACACACATAATTCTTAGTTTTTTTTGAGCCATATGGCAAAAATGACAAAGTCACAATTGATGGAGGCCATTGCTTCTAAGACCGGTCACACTAAAAAAGATGTGGCGGCTTTGATGGAAGCTGTGGTCGAAACCGCTTATTCAGAAACAAAAAAGAGCGGCGAGTTCTCCTTTCCGGGTCTCGGTAAGCTTGTGAAGAAGCACCGCGCAGCGCGCATGGGACGCAATCCGGCAACTGGAGAGCAGATTCAAATCCCTGCCAAGACAGTGGTTAAGTTCCGAGTTTCAAAAGCAGCCAAAGACGCAATTTTGTAAACCTTCGTAAAAGCGATAAACGACCTTCCATTTTGGAAGGTTGTTTGTTAGGCGGGGCTTTTGTGTGATACATTTTCATTGAGATCATAGTCCATAAAGTCTATAAAGTCCGTAAAGTCAAAAGTCAAAGGATGATTTTCTAAACTTGATGGACTTTATAGACTTGATGGACTTTATAGACTACCCCCTATGTTTCTCGCGACTTGCGGCCCGACGGCGATCGGCAAAACCTACCAAATGCAAAGGTTGATAAAACTTGACGCGCGTCGTTTTGCTCCGGTTTTGAGCGTGACGACCAGACAGAGACGCAACCTTGAGGACGGTTCATGGTATGGCTTCGTATCTTCTGAAGCGTTGGCCGGCTTTGATCCGGCTGATGTAATTTCGGATGTAACTTTTCGCGGCGAACATTATTTGTTGCTGAAATCCGAAATTGAAAAGGCTTTGAAGCGCGCGCCAATCGCCTTTATGGCCATTGTTCCCCCGGTGATTTTATTGATGCGCGAAAAGGGGATAGCGCATTCTTTGATAAATTGCCATGTTGGAGATGCAGAGGTTTACGCCGGACGGCTGTCTGCCAGAGGTTATAAAGGCGATGATTTAGCCAGAGAAAAAGCGGCTGGCATGGCTTTTGTTTATCCGCCGCAGCATCCTGACTGGCCGCAAGCGGATATTAAATTATGCGCCAGCCCTGAAAAAGATAATGAGGAATTTAGTAAAACCGTGATCCATTTGGCGGGGGATTTATTGCCCGAATCTTTATTGAGTAAAATTTGAATGACGAAGGGGAATCGCATTTCGTAGTTCGTAGATCGTAGTTCGGTGGGAAAGGCAAATTCATGAAAAGTTCCTTCATTCGTAATTAGTCATTTAATCATCAGTACTGTATGCCCGAAACTATTGCAGCTATTGCGCCGAAAAAAAAGTTGCAGCAGGAGCCTGACTGCTTGATTCAGGTTCGGGCGGAGCTTGTTTCATTGGGCGGCGCAGTGCTTTTGGCCGTGTGTTTGATGCTGACCGCCGTTTTGTTCATGGTTTTTTTGACGCCGACAGTTACCGGAGCCCAGCGCTTCATCGCTGTCGTTCTGGTTTTTGCGGCTTGGGGTTATTTCTTGAATAGTATCAGCGAGAAATTATCTCTTTACGGCGACACGCTTGAATTTAGAGCCGCTTTTTCGCATCCGCGCAGCATTCCGCTGGATGAATTGCAGGCCATGATTTTAACGCATGAAGGTTTTAATCTGGAGCGCGGCCTTGAGACTATTGAATTCAGGCGGTCAGGCAGAAAACCGGACAGGGTTTCTTTAGGGCCGTGCTGGCAGAGAAATAAGCTTGAAAGTTTTTTAAAGTCGCTTGAGCAGGCGTTGCAAATGAAGGGGTAAAGCCTTTTTGTAATTCGAACAGCATGCTAAGATTTTGTTGAAAAATATATGCCATACAAAAAGAAAAAGATGTCCGGCGTCCCCATGCCACAGATGTCACAGAAAAGATTTATGCAATGGCTTCAAGTGCCGGAAAAGACCTGCGCGCCGGCTGCGAAGCCGTTGTTTACGGAAAATATCAACTGGCGGATTTTCCGCATCATGGCGGAATTTATAGAGGGTTTTGAATTTTTATCGAAGTTCAAAAAAGAGGTTACGATTTTCGGCAGTGCCAGGACGAAACCGGAAAATAAGTATTATAAAATCGCACGCGAGCTGGGAAATATCTTGGGTAAAAACGGTTACACGGTGATTACCGGCGGCGGTCCCGGAATTATGGAGGCGGCAAACCGCGGAGCTGATGAGGCTAAAGGTGTGTCGGTGGGGTTGGATATTGAACTGCCAAAAGGGCAGCGCAGAAATGAATACGCCAGAGAAGCCATGGGCTTCCACTATTTCTTTACGCGCAAAGTCATGCTGTCGGCTTCGGCGCAGGCTTACGTTTTTTTTCCCGGCGGCTTCGGGACATTGGATGAATTTTCCGAAATGCTGGTTTTGGTCCAGACGCAAAAAATACCGTCAAATGTTCCATGTATCTTAGTCGGCAAGGATTATTGGCAACCGTTTTTAGACTGGGTGGAAAAAACAGTTTGCGAGGAGAGCGGAAATATTGATAAAGACGATTTTAAAATCATCAGGCCGGTTGATACGGCAAAAGAGGCTTTTGAGATAATCAAAAAAACCACGGAGCGGGATTTCGGATAACGGTGTGGTAATTAAATGTTATTAAAAAAGCGCGGTACTCTGCCGCGCTATTTGATTCGCATTTTGCCCGATTATTCTTTTTCCTGCGCTTGCCTTTCAGCGCGCTTTGCCGCTTTCTTCTGTTTTTTTGTCGGCAGCTCGCCGCTCAATTGTGCGGCCAGTTTTTTCAAAGTTTTGAGCGTGCGTGTGGAAACGCGGATTTTAACTCCGCCCAAGCGAATTGGTTGGAGGTTTACTTCTTGTTTGCGTTTGGTGGCTATGTTTGAGTGGCTGCGCGAATTTGCAGTGTTAGCGCGCTTGCCGGTCAAGATATCGATGCGGGACATAGGGGTTAGAGTCTGTAAAGTCTGTAAAGTCTATCAAGTCTATAAAGTCTTTGTGTAGACTCTATGTATTGATCGGGAAGAGTGTAGGAGAAGATGATGGTTTTGGCAAGAGCAGTCTTTCAAGGTAATATAGTTTCCATACATTTATTATTGTAAATTGATTATTGGTTATTTACACACATTAGTCATTCGGATTTAGTCATTAGTCATTTATTATTTATGCTTTCCGTTTTATTTCAAGAACCGCTGGTATTCTTAATCTGGATATTCGCAATTTTGATTGCGTTGTCATTACATGAGTTCTCGCATGCTTTGGCAGCGACTTTGCAAGGCGACCAAACGGCAAAAAATATGGGCCGGCTGACATTGAATCCGGTTGCGCACGTTGACCCTCTCGGAATACTCGCTTTGATTTTGGCCGGCTTTGGCTGGGGCAAGCCCGTGCCTTTCAATACATATAATTTGCGCAACCAAAAATGGGGGCCGGTATTTATCGCTTTTGCAGGGCCGGCGATGAACCTTGTCGTGGCCACAGTAGCAGTTATAATTTTGCGTTTTGCGGCGCCGGCTTTGGGCGATGCAAACCTGCTGGTGCAATTATTGTTTCTTTTGGTCTTTTTGAATCTTGCGCTGTTACTGTTCAACTTAATTCCCATACCTCCGCTCGACGGTTCGAAATTTCTTTTGGCGGTCTTATCCAAACCGAGTCAGGCGCACATACGGCTTTTCTTGGAAACGCGCGGCCCGTTTTTACTCATTGGCCTGATAATTCTGGATTCGCTTCTGAATCTCAACCTGTTCGGTTTTTTATTTACTCTCATCGGCGGATTCATCAGAGTTATGGCCGGCATTTGAGCGAACGGATGTTATGAAAAAAAATCCTTCAACGCTTGCATCACTCGGATTGCTTTGGAGTAGCGTAATTTTGGCGAGTTTTTTAAATTCGGTTTTGACCGGAACCGCATTGCCGACTTTTTTGATAGCTGTAATTTTGAGACCGCTATTTCTTATAGTTTTTGCGCTTTGTATTGTATTGGTTATTGGTTTGGTTTTGCATGTGCGTGTCGATGAACTCTGGACCAAAGTTATTAAAGTCTTGCCAGCGGCTTTGCTGATTGGTTTGCTATTGTCTCTCACGGGCATATGGAATGACGGCAGCGGAACAACCGCTTTGCCATTGAAAGACGCGGGTGTATTTATTTTGACGCTCGGAATTTTTCCGCTGAAAGCTGGTCTTGAGATTTTAGTGCGTGGCGCATCTGTCGGTTTGGTTGTTTTGGTCGCGCTAAATTTATATCGCCAACATTTTAAATTGATGCGGCTGGTTGTGGCTTCGGTGTTGGCTTGGGTAGCTGGGTCAGTTTGCTTGCTCGTACAGACTTGGCTGGCTTATTTTTCCGCGGCCGCCAATCATCTCACGATTATGCATTCGCAAGATGCGGTGCAAGCGCTGGGTTGGTTGCATATGAATACACAGTGGACGAATTACCAAGCCGACCGTTTTTTTACAGGCGTAGGCAAACAGCTTGAAACCGGCATTGTTTTGTCATCATCAAGCATTTTATTTTTATTGGCGTGCGCATTCGGCCTTTTACTCCTGTCAAAAGTACAGCCTTATGCGCGCAGCGGCGTTGCCAAAGCCTTGATCCGACGATTGCTGCCAGCGTCTTATGTTCAAGCTCTTCCTGTAGTCGCACTTGTTGGCGGGTTGGTTGCCGGTTGGAGCAGCGCCAGATGGTCATGGAGTGCGCTTGATTATGTTGCTCTGGCTCTGTTGTTGGTTGCGTTTATCGCTTGGTCATCTATCCGGACATATTGCGATGATCTTAAAAATATCAGGCGCGACGAGGAAAAATTTCCAAATCGGCCGCTGCCGGCGGGGTTGATTAGGCCGGATGAGCTGACTGATTTGTGCCGCATATTGTTGCCGGTGATGCTAGTCGCATCGTTTTTGCTCGGCTGGCCAGTTTTTCTTGCGGCTTTGGCATTGTTGGCTGTTGATTATACGTTTTCAGCAATACGCTTCCAACCGGCAGAAAAAGTCATTGCGTTTGCCAAAAATATGCTTTTTATAGCGCTTTTGGTCGTGCTGGGCGGCATATTTGTAACGCGGACCGCTTTTTTACCCAAAGGCTGTATTGGTTTGGCCTTGGGTTTTGCGTTGCTGTATTTACCGTTGAAAAAATTGGATTTGCGCCGAGGCTCTTGACGGTCCCGCGTTTTCACTGCTATATTTCGCGCGCTTATTTCTTTAAGTTTCAGCAATTATCAGAACATGCCTACTATTAATCAATTGATAAGACACGGCCGTCGTTCCACTCAAGCGAAGTCCAAAAGTCCGGCATTGCAGTCGCGTTTGGATTCTTTGCATCGCAAGCGCAAGGAGATTAAGAGTGGTGCGCCGTTTATGCGTGGCGTTTGCGTAAAAGTTACAACCATGACCCCGAAGAAGCCGAACTCGGCTTTGCGTAAGATCGCCCGTGTGCGTTTGTCGAACGGCATGGAAGTTACAGCGTATATTCCGGGTGAAGGGCATAATTTGCAGGAGCACTCAATTGTTTTGTTGCGTGGCGGACGTGTGAAAGACCTTCCGGGTGTGCGTTATCATGTTGTGCGAGGCGTTTATGATACGCAGGGAGTTTCCGCGCGTAGGCGCAGTCGTTCCATGTACGGAGCAAAGAAACCCAAGGCGGCAGTTACAAAATAAAGAAAATTTTTCTTAATTCCAAATTCTACATTCCACAGTCCCTATTCCAACCTTATGAGAGGCAAAAAAGCACCGCGCAGAAAAATTTCCAACGACTCCAAATACGGTTCGCCGGTTGTGGGGAAATTTGTTAACTATATAATGAGCAACGGCAAGAAAACCACGGCGCAAAAAATCGTATACACTGCTTTTGATATTTTAGAAGAGAAAACAAAGAAGCCGGCTTTGGAAGTTTTCAACGAGGCTTTGAATAATATTTCGCCGTTGCTTGAAGTGAAATCCAAGCGCGTCGGCGGTGCAAATTACCAGATTCCGATGCAGGTCCGCGCCGAACGGCGCCAACAGCTGGCGTTTAGATGGTTGATTGCGGCCGCGCGCGGCAAAAAAGGCAAACCAATGGCGGAAAAACTCGCGGCCGAATTTTTAGCTGCTGCTGAAAATCAAGGCGACGCAGTAAAGAAAAAGCAGGATGTGCAGAGAATGGCAGAAGCCAACCGCGCCTTCGCGCACTTTGCGAGATAAGGCGTATGGATGATGCTGATGGAAAATCATTAAAGATTATAATATCATCTTGATAGATATCCGGATGATTTTTATTTTATAACTTATGCCCCGTGAATACTCCCTTAAAGATACCCGAAACTTCGGGATCATCGCCCACATCGACGCCGGTAAGACTACTGTCTCCGAGCGCGTGCTTTTTTATACCGGCCGCAAACATAAAATCGGCGAAGTACACGAAGGTGAAGCCACCATGGACTGGATGGCGCAGGAACGCGAGCGCGGAATTACGATTACTGCGGCCGCCACAACTTGTTTTTGGAAGGGGCATCGTTTGAACTTGATTGATACTCCCGGGCACATTGACTTTACAATCGAAGTCCAGCGGTCGCTTCGCGTTCTTGATGGCGCGGTTACGGTGTTCGACGGCGTCGCAGGCGTGGAACCGCAATCCGAAACCGTATGGCGTCAGGCGGATAAATACAAAGTGCCGCGCATTTGCTTCGTAAACAAACTTGACCGAATGGGCGCGGATTTTCAAAAAGACGTTGAATCTATCCGCAACAGGCTGAACAAGCGCGCTTATCCGATTCAATTGCCCATCGGCAGTGAGGCGAATTTCGTCGGTATTATTGATTTGATAACGATGAAGGCGGAAATGTATAAGGACGAGCTCGGCCAGCAGATTGAAGAAAGTGACATTCCGGAGAATATGCTTGAAGATGCCAAGAAATACCGAGGCGAATTTTTGGAAGCATTGTCGGAAACGGATGAGGCTCTGATGAACAAGTATTTGGGCGGAGAGGAACTGACCGTTGAAGAAATTCGAGCCGCCTTGCGCAAGGCTGTGATCAGTATGGATATGTTCCCGATAATGTGCGGTTCAGCCCTGAAGAACAAGGGCGTCCAATTTTTATTGGACGCTGTGAATATGTATTTGCCGTCGCCGTTGGAAGTGCCGGCGATCAAAGGTTTTCTTCCGGATGACCCTGATAAGATCGAGGAGCGTCCCGCATCTGATGACGCCCCGTTTGCGGCTTTGGCTTTTAAAGTTATGGCTGATCCGTTTGTCGGCAAATTGGTTTTTTTCCGAGTTTATTCCGGCAAACTGGCAGCTGGTTCTTATGTTTATAATACAACTACAGGAGAACGTGAGCGTATCGGACGTATCGTGCGCATGCATTCGAATGCACGAGAGGAAGTGGAGCAGGTCTATGCCGGCGATATCGCGGCTGCCGTCGGACTCAAAGGAACATTCACCGGCCACACGCTGTGTGACGAGGATCATCCGATCGTTCTCGAATCCATCACCGTTCCAGAGCCGGTTATTTCTGTTGCCATTGAGCCCAAGACAAAGGCTGATCAGGAAAAAATGGGCATTGCTTTGCAGAAGTTGGGCGAAGAGGATCCGTCTTTCAGGGTGCGCACCGACGAAGAAACTTTGCAGACTATTATTTCCGGTATGGGCGAATTGCATCTGGACATTATCGTCGACCGCATGAAGCGCGAGTTTAATGTGGATGCGAACGTCGGCAACCCGCAAGTTGCTTATAAGGAAACTCTGAAGAAGATTGCAGAAGCGCAGGGTAAATATATCCGACAATCCGGAGGCCGCGGACAATACGGAGACTGTTGGCTCCGTGTCGAACCGCAAGAGCGTGGCAAGGGGTATGAGTTCGTTGATGAAATTAAAGGCGGCGTCATTCCGCGCGAATACATTCAGCCGATCAATAAAGGCGTGCAGGAAGCGATGTCGCGCGGCGTCTTGGCGGGCTATCCGTTTATCGACGCCAAGGTTACGGTTTATGACGGTTCATATCACGAAGTTGACTCATCTGAAGCGGCGTTTAAAATCGCGGCTTCCATGGCATTTCAGGAAGCTTGTAGAAGGGGTGGCGTGGCCTTGCTTGAACCGATAATGAAGGTTGAGGTTGTAACACCGGAACAATATATGGGCGATGTTATCGGAGACTTGAACTCAAAGCGCGGGCAGGTGCAGGAAATGACAGAACGCGCCGGAGCCAAAGTGATTGATGCATTAGTGCCGCTCGCAGAAATGTTTGGTTATGCCACATCTTTGCGCTCCATGACGCAGGGACGAGCATCATACAGCATGGAATTTTCCCATTACGCCGAAGCGCCGCAGAATGTTACGGCGGCGATCGTTGAAGGCAGGGCGAAGAAATAAAAAAGACCTCGATTGAGGTCTGTAGACATGAACGCGGATTAGCTACGAAAACTCCGCTTTGATTTCGATACAGGAGATGTGCGCGAAGAAATGCGTGAGCGACGTGATGAGCCGCTCCTTGTCTTCATTTGAAAGTCCGCCGGGAAGATCCGGATCGCTAGCCGCATCCACGGCAAGCCGCGCGGCTGGTACGACATTGAAGAACATCAGTTTTCTCGTGGACGGATCCATGGACTCGAGCGTCGCGCGAGCATGGGTTCGGATGGCGATCTGGGCATACCAGTGCTCAGCTCCGTACGGATGGGCGATGTTTGCACGGAGTGCGTCGGCAAGGGTCGCCTTGATTTTTGGGAAAGGCGGGAAACGCACGCTCGACCATTCCACATATTTGCGTTCTAGAAACCGGAGCGCGAGGAGCAGATGATCCCCACGGATTATTCGGTTGTTCAAGGTTCCACCTCCGGTCCACAGAAAAACATTTTTTCCTTTATCGGTCAATCCCCAACTGGAAAAAGAAAAAGGACCTCGAGCGAGGTCCGTGAGATAGTGGAGAGTTGGCACGTTCCCCCAGCTTCTTGATGCAGACGGTACATCGGCGCATGCACAAGATTGGGTAGGGGTTGGTATGCCCAGCTCTTTATGAGCGGGCGCACCTTTTTGCTGTTGGTCAGGAAGGTGGCCGCCAAAAATTGCCTTTTCCCCGATTTTAGAAGCTCGGGTACTCCTCTCCGTATTTCACTATAGACTTACGCGATGTTGCAGTCAACATGATAAAAATTGGTAAAAAAAGACCTCGATAGCGAGGTCCGGGAAGAAGCGGAGAGCTGTGAAGCGCGCCAGTACAACCGGGGGAGGATTGAGCAGTGGCACGTCTCACGCTCTCCGGAAAAAATGGTATCGTCAGAAACAGGCAACTGTCAAGAATTAGGCTTGAAGCCGTTGCAATATTCTTTTGTCATCCCTGCGCCGTGCCTGCCGGCAGGGAGGCGGGGAGGCAGGGATCCAGAGTCAAATAGACATTTTCTTTAGGTTTCTGGATTCCAGTCTCCACTGGAATGACAGATGGATGGAGGCTTGTCCCACCAATCAAAAAACCCGACCTGCAGATGCGGATCGGGAGAGTGGAGCACAGCCCCTTAGCGAGGCGTGCTGGCAGGCGCAATGTCATTGGCCGGAGACGCATGCCCGTAAGCGCTGACGATGGTAGTATGCGTTGCCGCATGGACTGATCGTGTGATGTTCGCGGCTTGGGCTTGAGGCCGGCCGTAGTAGCTTGTGGCGTGGTTTCGATCGGAAGGGAAGCCCATCCGCGCAGCAATGGAAGCCGCGTCAACGCCGAAGCCGTTCGTGTAGAGCTGCCAGCCATAGCTGTCCGCATGGCGAGCTAGCGCACGCACTTCATCGAGGGAGTGCGAGGCTGACTTATTATCTTCTCCGTCGGTGAAGATTGAGAGGATGATGTTGACACCCTGCCTTCGGCGGCTGCAGTCGTGGCACGCCGCGATGAGCGGGTTCATTATGGCCGACAGCGTGTCATAGAGAGCAGTGCCGCCTTCAGGGTTGTACGTTTCGAGAAGTTGGACGCGGCTGACCGGCTGGAGCGGTACATCAAAGGTGCAGTGATCGGCGAAGGAGACGATCATTGCAGCCATGCGTTCCGCCACAGGACTTTCTTTGAGGGTCAGCAGCGCTTGGTTCAGCGCCGTCTTCGGCGTTGGGGCATAGCTCTCCATGGAACCGGAGCGGTCCATGATGTAGACCGAGATGGTTGGCGCGCCAACCACCAGTTGGTCCAAAACTCTAACGATTTGTTTCTGGTCCATGTTTACCTGTTTGCGGTTTGGGTTTGGTATATAGGTTCGAAGGAACAAAAAAGATACTAGGACTTACGCCTTTGGCGCATAACTTTGTCGAAACCTGCGTTTTTCGCTCAACGTACGTCCATATACGTCTCGCGAAAAGCCCTGTTTCTCCTCGTTCTGCATCCAAACGCGAAGGTCCT
>Ga0180007_10003942_pt1 | contig 16072 bp, 15 predicted proteins | sample MM_PC_MetaG_FD_121122 | JGI IMG/M metagenome (GOLD analysis project Ga0180007, IMG submission 121122) | Groundwater microbial communities from the Aspo Hard Rock Laboratory (HRL) deep subsurface site, Sweden - MM_PC_MetaG | ecosystem: Environmental > Aquatic > Deep subsurface > Groundwater... | reverse complement strand
TGGCGGATGGTGGTAGAGGCACGGCATGCCGTGCCTCTACGGTTCACAAATCCCGAGCTATACGCGACAAAAAAACGGAGGAGAGCATGAAACAATATGCCGTTATAGGATTAGGCCGGTTCGGATCCAGTGTAGCGAGAGCGCTGGCCGAAAAAGGGAATCAGGTCATCGCGGTAGATAAGAACGAAGAGCTGGTCCGTGACATAATGGATGTTGTCGCGAAAGCGGTGTGTTTGGATGCCAGCGATGAAAAAGCCGTTAAATCGGCGGGTATCCAGAACGTAGACGCCGCTGTCTGCGGAATAGGAACGGATGTTGAGTCGAGCATCTTGGTCACACTGATGCTGAAAGAACTTAATATTCCGGAAATAGTATGCAAGGCGACCAGCGCTGCCCATAAAAAGGTCCTTGAAAAGATAGGGGCCACCAAAGTGGTTCTTCCCGAAAAGGATATAGGCGAAAGGCTCGCCGCTTCTTTGATGTCCCTGTCAGATACTGTCCGCGACCACATAGGACTTTCCGGCAATTCCAGTATAATAGAGATAATCGTACCGGACGAATTCATCGGAAAGACCTTGAGAGAGCTCGATATCAGGGCCGAATTCGGCGTTAATGTCATAGCTATAAAGAAAAAGACAGAGGGAAGCAAAGAAGAAAAAATAAACGTTACTCCTCAAGCTGATGACGTTGTGGTAAAAGGCGACATCCTTGTGGTTTTCGGTGAGAACGAGAAAATAGACGCTCTAAAATTGAAAAGCGAGGGGTAAGAGAGGCAAGGCCCAAGGAAGAAGACGCAACAAAGGCATGAACAATGGACGTGACTAAAAACCTGGAACGGATAAAAGCGGATTTCGAGGCCGAACTTGCTTCTTGCCGAAGCGAAAAAGAGATAGAGGCGGTCAAGGTAAAATTTGCCGGACGAAAAGGGGAACTTACCGAGATCCTAAGGTCTTTATCGGGGCTTTCCGCCGAACAAAAAAAAGAAGCCGGAAAATACGCGAACATGCTCAAACTTGATATTTCCGCTAAACTGGACGAGGCAGGAAAAAAGGTCAGAAATGAGGCCCGGGTAGATGAGATCATAGATATAACGTTACCCGGCATAACGAGACCCGCGGGAACGATGCATCCGCTGACAAAGGTATTGGACAAAATAAACAATATATTTGTGTCGATGGGGTTCAGTATAGCCGAAGGTCCGGAGATCGAGACCGAATTCTATAATTTTGAAGCGCTGAATATCCCGCTCGACCATCCTTCAAGAGACGCGTTCGACACGTTCTATATCGACCGCGCACATCTGCTCAGAAGCCATACGTCGAATGTTCAGATACATATAATGCAGAACAGTCCCCCGCCGATCCAGGCGATAATGCCGGGCAGGGTCTATCGGCCGGATGCCGTGGACGCGTCACATTCTTTTATGTTCCATCAGGTCGAAGGGCTTATGGTGGACACGGATATCACCTTCGCGGACCTTAAAGGGGTCCTTTCGATGTTTATCCGAATGATGTTCGGCGATAAAGCTAAAATGAGGTTAAGGCCGCACTTTTTTCCGTTCACGGAACCCAGCGCGGAAGTCGATATCTCCTGTATCATTTGCGGGGGGACGGGATGCCGGGTATGTTCCGGCAGCGGATGGCTCGAGATCTTAGGAGCGGGCATGGTAGACCCTAAAGTGTTCCAAGCGGTCGGGTATGATCCCGAAAAATATAAAGGGTTCGCGTTCGGTATGGGCGCGGAAAGAATAGCCATGCTGCTCTACGGGATAGAGGATATCCGTCTTTTTTATGAGAACGATGTGAGGTTCCTGAAGCAGTTTAAATAGTTCGTAGAGGGTAGTTCATAGTTCGTAGTTAAAAGTAAAACCAAGCTTTCCGCTATGAACTCCGAACTAAACCCGAAGGGTTTTACAATGAAACTCAGTTATGAATGGGTCAAAGAATACGTTAAGACCTCGGTCAGTCCTGAAAAAATGGCGGAAGGGCTTACCATGTCCGGGTCCGAGGTCGGAGAGATGACGAAGGCAGGCAAAGACACCGTCATGGAGCTTGAGATCACTTCCAACAGGCCTGACTGTCTTAGCGTTATAGGTCTTGCCCGCGAAATTTCCGCGGTATTTGACGCTGATCTGACATTGCCTTCTTTCGGTCCCGTTCAGGAGAAAGGCGCCAAGAAAATAAAATGTGTAATACAGAACAAACAATTGTGCCCGCTATATACCGCTAGGGTCATAGAAAATATCACCGTCTCCGGAACGTGTAAGAAGATAACAGACAGAATAACCGCGGTCGGCATGAGAGGGGTCAATAATATCGTCGATATAACCAATTACTGTCTTTTGGAGACGGGACAGCCCATGCATGCTTTTGATCTGGACAAGATAGAGGGCAGCGCGGTGTACATAAGGGAAGCCGCGGAAAACGAAAAAATAACCACAATAGACGGCATGGACAGGACGCTTAAAAAAGGGATGCTTGTTATAGCCGATGAAAAAGGACCGATAGCCGTAGCCGGGGTCATGGGCGGTAAACGGACCGAAGTCGGAGAACGGACCGTGAATATTCTTCTGGAAAGCGCTTATTTTGACCCGCTTTCCATAAGAAGGACCTCCCGGGAATTAGGCATTTCCACGGATTCCAGCTACCGCTTTGAGAGAGGAGTGGATAAAGGCATGGTCGAAAAGGCTTCCGCTCGCGCTTCCGCGCTTATTCTGAAAGAAACCGGCGGCACGGCTTCTCCCTTATCGGCCGAAGGAAGCGTTAAGTCAGAAATGACGATCATAAAATTCAGAGTGCCGGAAGCCGGCAGGATCCTGGGGATGACCCTGACAACCCGAGAAACCGGAAAGATCTTTCAAAGGCTCGGAATGACTGTAAAAAAAGAGGAAAAGGATGTATTGTTCGTTGAGGCACCTACCTTTCGGGGGGATATCGCAAGAGAGGTCGACCTGATCGAGGAAGCCGCCAGGATATACGGTTATGAGAAGATCCCTTCGGAGATAAAAAAAATGATCCCTCAGGTAACGCGGAAACAGCGGGGGAGAGAGGTCCAGGAAAAGATAAAACAGATAATGACCCGGTCGGGCTTCAGCGAGATCATGACATACAGCCTCATCAGCGTCGCGGCCTCCGGAAGGTTCGCTATGATATCAGGGGACGAGGTCTCTCTTATTAATCCGCTGTCGGAAGAGCAGAAAGTGCTTACCCCGCAGCTGATCGATGGTATGATGAAGACCATTTCCTGGAATTTGAACAGAAATAGCAGGGACCTCATACTTTTTGAGATAGGAAAGGTATATGCTCCCGGGAAAAACGGTTTTCTCGAAACAGCTGTCCTTTGCGCGTCTATGACCGGAAGCGCACGGAACAATTGGGCTGAAGGGAACAGAAAAGCGGGATTGTATGATCTTAAGGGCGCCCTAGAGGCGCTTTTTGACGGGCTTTCCGTCCCGCCTGTTTTTAAAAAGACCCGGATCGAAGGAATGGTCAATTGCGCGGATATACACATCGGAGAGTCTGACGAAAAAGAAGGCTTTATCGCGGAGATAGGATATGGGTTATCGGACGCGTACGGTATTTCTCAGAAAGTTTATGTCTGTCATGTCCGGCTGGATACTTTAACGGCTAAGGCTGTTCTGGACAGCAAATATGTACCGATAGCTAAATTCCCTTCTTCGGACCGGGATATATCCATACTGTGCGCGAGAGAGACCGCCGCGGAGGAGATAAAGAAGATCATATGCCGTGCCGGAGGACCGGCCGTTAAAGGGGTGGCATTCAAGGATATTTATGAAGGGGAGCAGGTCCCTGCCGGCAAGAAAAGCCTGACATACGGCATCAAATACGGCTCGGATGATAAGACCCTCACCGACGCGGAAACAGAAAGCGTTCACGGCAAGATCAAAGAAGCTCTTATTAAGACCCTCGGAGTATCTTTCAGATAAGCGCGGCCAAAAAAAATCTGTTACAAAACATTTTCAAAGTGATATAATTAAGTTACTGCTAAGTGCGTGAAGCGGGAACGATGAATTGGACCAACACGATAAAATAGGGAATCTAACTTTGACGTTTTCTTTATGGGAACGGCAAGAGGGTACCCACCTGGGAAACCAGGTCTCAATTCTCTTTCTGCGCACGGCTTGTCGGGGTAGGGCCGGAGAAGTCCGGCCCTATTTTTTTAGGAACAGTTCAGCTTGCATAAGGAACGCAAAGAGCATAGGGCATGGCGCATAGAGTTAAGGACCGAGGGATCGAAGGGAATACGGAATAAGCATGAAAGAACAGGGAACGGTTATTACAAGAGACGCGGACACAGCTACGGTCCGAATAGAGAAAAGTGAAGCTTGTTCTAAATGCTGTTCCTGCGAGAACGCGCGGGCGAGGATCATAACGGTAACCGTGGATAAGGCCGCCGGTGTCAATGTCGGCGATATTGTGGAGATAGAGGTAAGCCCTTCGACGATGTTAAAGACATACTGCTTTATTTATCTTTTTCCGTTAATGCTGTTCGCGGCCGGTTCGCTGAGCGTATACGCGTTCCTGAAAGACCCTCTAAAAAGTTTTGCGGCAGGATGCGCGTGCGCTATGATATATTACGTTATAATCGGCAGATATATAAAAAAGAAAAAATGTTTTGACGGTAAAGTGAGCATCAATAAGGTTCCGGGGGAATAGAAGCGGGAAGTGAGACGATAGAGAACAGTTTAAAAAGTTAAAAGGTTAAAAGGTTTAATGTAGGGGCGGGGTTGCCCCGCCCTAATAATAAAGGGCGCGGAAACCGCGCCCGTACAGTTTTTATTTTTAATTTCGCTATACGATATACGAATACAACGCTGTGCCCTATGCTCTGTGCGCTATGCGATACCCCGATATTCTATACTAAAACGACAGGAGGGAAAAATGGAACAACGAGTGAAAGACGCGATAGAAAAGGTGAGGCCGCTTTTGCAGAGAGACGGCGGTGATGTTGAGTTCGCCGCGCTTGAAGGAAAAACGGTAAAAGTGCGTCTTAAAGGAGCATGCTGCGGATGTCCGATGAGCCAGATGACGATCAAGAGCGTAGTAGAAGAGACCATCAAGAGGGAAGTTCCGGAAATAGAAAAAGTTGAGAACGTCATGTGATCATGAAAACCATATATCTTGATGCCAATGCCGCAACGCGGCTGGACCCGGAAGTGCTCGCTGAGATGATGCCGTTCCTGGGCGGAACCTACGGAAACGCTTCGAGCGCGCATATCTTGGGAAGAGAAGCGAAAAAACATATCGAGCTGGCCAGAAGAAGAGTAGCGGCCTTGATAGGAGCGGATCTTCCCGAAGAGATAATGTTCACATCCGGCGGGACCGAAGCCGATAATGCCGCGATAATAAGCGTGGCGGAAGCGCTGCGTCTGAAGGGTAACCATATAATAACTTCTTCAGTCGAACATCCGGCCGTCCTGAATACCTGCAGATACCTGGAAAAGAAGGGGTATAGCGTTACATATCTAAAAGCGGACAAATACGGGATGATAGATCCCCTTGAGGTAAAGGACTCCTTAACGGATAGGACGATATTAATAACCGTTATGACGGCCAATAATGAGACCGGGACGATCATGCCGATACGGGAGATAAAAGATATTGCCCGGGAAAGAGAGGTTCTTTTCCATACGGACGCCGTGCAGGCGGCAGGAAAGATAAAGATCAATGATCGCGGCCCGGCAGCGGATATGATCTCTTTGTCCGGGCACAAGATGAACGGACCCAAAGGTGTAGGGGCATTGTATGTCAAAAAAGGGATAACATTCACTCCTTTTATCCGCGGCGGACATCAGGAAAACGGGAAAAGGGCCGGGACGGAGAACACGGCGGGTATTGTAGGGATGGGGAAAGCCAGCGAGAACGCGCGGGAAAAAGGCGAGGAGAGGAAAGAAAAGGTCAAGAGAATGAGGGATCGGCTATACGGCGATATAAAGAAAAAAGTGGACGCGAAAATAGAGCTTAACGGACATCCTTCGGAAAGACTGCACAATACTTTGAACGTAAGTTTTGAAGGGGTCAATGGAGAGTCTTTGGTCCTTGCCATGGACCTGGAAGGGGTGTGTATTTCAACCGGGTCGGCATGTACATCGGGCTCTCAGGAGTCATCGCATGTTCTTAAGGCTATGGGACTTGACGACGACAGGGTAAACGGCGCGGTAAGGTTCTCTTTGGATCATTTTAATACGGACAGTGAAATTGAAGAAGCTTCGGACCGGCTTAAGGAGAGAGTGGCCCGAATAAGAGATATATAAGCTTTTAAAACACTAACAAATAAAAAAGTGGGAATATTTTTAATATTCATGTATAATACTACGGGATAAAAGTGACAAACATGGAAAGTAAAGAGGAACTACGAAAGGAGATAATAAGGCGTCTGAAGGACCAAGATCCAGCGTTGCGGGACAAAAGAAGCCGGAAAATACAGGAGAGATTTCTTGCAAGCGAAGAATTCAAAGCCTGTAGAACTGTTATGACTTACGTTTCTTTGACAACCGAGGTAGATACGAGCATGATCAACGAAGAAGCATTGAGATCGGGAAAGAGGGTCGCGGTTCCGTATCTGGGACCGGGAGAAGAGAGAATAATAGCTTCTAAGCTTACGGCTATAAAAGACTTGGAAAAAGGGCCTTTCGGCATATGTCAGCCGAAAAAAAGCCGCGTTGAAGAGGTGCCGCCGGAAGAAATAGACCTGGTAGTGGTTCCGGCGATAGCATATGACACCGATAATATGCGGCTAGGGAGAGGAAAAGGTTTTTATGATAGATTTCTCGCGGAAAAACACCTTTCCCGTATCCCGACAGTCGGCCTAGCCTTCGGTTTCCAAGTAGTAGAACATCTCCCCTCAGACCCACATGACAGACCGGTTTTTCGGGTAATAACCGATATGTGAACTCAACCAAGTGTATTTGGTGCCAAGACGTCCTTCTTATTAAAAGGGAGGAACATATGACAGGAAACAACATGTGGCACGATTTCGGATTTGCCTTCTTAGGCGGGATATTTTTCTTCATATTGGGATATATTTTGCGCAAATACACCGCCAAGATGAAGATCAAACGCGCCGAAGACAAAGCCAAGACCATAATCAACGAATCAAAACTGGACGCTGAAAAAAGAAAAAGGGAATCCATCCTTGAAGCTAAGGACCTTTCCCTGAAGATGAGGGCGGAATTCGAAGAAGAAGCAAAAGAGCGGCGTAAAGAACTTCTCGTTACGGAGAAAAGACTGATCCAGAAAGAAGAGAATATCGACAAAAAAGCGTCGTTAATGGATCAGAAGGAGAAAGACCTGAAGCAGGTCGAAGAAGCCGCCACCTTAAAACACGAAGAAGCGGCTCGGAAAAAGGACGAAATGGAGCGGCTTATACAGGATGAAAAAGTAAAGCTGCAGGAAATATCCGGGATGAGCAAAGAGCAGGCCAAGAGCATGCTGATAGAAAAAATGACGGCGGAAGCCAGGCAGGATGCCGCTCTTGAAGTAAAAAGGATACAGGAAGAGACTAAAGAGAAAGCGGATAGAGAAGCCCGCAAGATAGTCGGCCTGGCTATACAGAAATGCGCGGTCGATCATACCGTCGAGACCACGGTAAGTGTTGTGCATTTGCCGTCCGAAGAGATGAAAGGCCGTATAATCGGCAGAGAAGGAAGAAATATCCGCGCATTAGAGATGGCCACGGGAGTGGATATCATCATAGATGATACGCCGGAGGCCGTTATCATATCAGGGTTCGATAAATTCCGCAGAGAAATAGCCAGAATATCCCTTGAACGTCTTCTTGAGGACGGAAGGATACATCCCGGCCGGATAGAGGAAGTTGTAGGAAAGGTCAAGAAGGAGATGGAAGCCGCGATCAAGGTGGAAGGGGATAACACTCTCCTGGACCTCGGGATACACGGCGTGCATACCGAGCTGGTAAAACTTCTGGGAAGACTGAAATTCCGCACAAGTTACGGACAGAACGTTCTTCAGCATTCAAAGGAGACGGCATATCTCATGGCTACCATGGCCGGGGAACTTAGGCTGGATATCGCGTTAGCTAAAAGGATAGGGATACTGCACGATATAGGCAAGGCCGTATCGCACGAAATGGAGGGGACGCACGCGTCTTTAGGAGCGGATCTTGCCAAAAAGTACGGGGAACACGATATCGTGGTGCATGCCATCGCCGCGCATCATGGGGACGTCGAGCCTAAGACACTTCTGGCCGTATTGGTGCAGGCGGCCGACGCGGTAAGCGCAAGCCGTCCCGGAGCGCGCAGGGAGAGCCTGGAACATTATATAAAACGTCTCGAGAATCTTGAGGCCATAGCCAATGAGTTCGAAGGAGTGGAAAAGACATTCGCCATACAGGCCGGACGGGAGATCAGGGTAATAGTCAAACCCGAAAAGGTCGATGATGTCGCGACCGCTGTTCTGGCGCAGGAGATGAAAAAGAAAATAGAAGAAAGGCTGCAGTATCCGGGACAGATAAAAATAGTGGTTATCCGGGAGACTAGGTCGATAGAATACGCGAAATAGAGAATTAAAGGTCACCAGTTACCAGGTTACCCCTGCCTGCCGGTTTACCTGCCGTAGGCATGGCAGGCAGGAAGTCACCGGTGACTAGGAAACTGGATACTGGTGATCACTTACAGGAAAGCTAGGGTTATTATGAGAATATTGTTCCTGGGAGACATAGTGGGGAGTCCCGGACGCGGGATAATCAAGAACCGTATTGCCGATCTTAAGAAAACGAAGAAGATCGACTGCGTTATCGCCAACGGGGAGAACGCGGCCGGCGGCAGCGGACTTACTCCTAAGATCGCCGAAGAACTGTTCGCCAGCGGGATAGATGTGCTGACGTCCGGTGACCATATATGGAAGAAAAAAGAGATATTTGACGTCCTCAGGACGACGAGCCGGCTTCTCCGTCCGGCGAACTATCCCGAAGGATCGCCCGGGTCCGGTTCCACGGTGATCGAAACGCCGAGCTCCGGAAAGGTGGGTGTGATAAACCTTATAGGACGCGTTTTTATGGAAGCGGTGGAATGTCCTTTTCGCACGGCCGAAAAAGAGATCGCTAAAATAAAGGACAAGACATCCGTCATTATCGTTGATATGCACGCGGAAGCGACAAGCGAAAAAGTCGCTCTGGGGTGGTATCTTGACGGAAAGGTAAGCGCTGTTCTCGGAACGCATACGCATATACAAACGGCGGACGAAAAGATCCTTGATAACGGGACAGCGTATATTACGGATTGCGGGATGACCGGTCCGTATGATTCCGTTATCGGAAGAAAAAAAGAGAATGTCATAGAAAGATTTATCACTCAGATGCCGGCCAGGTTCGAGGTAGCCGAGGGAAAAGTCGAAATGCACGGGGTTCTCTTGGACGTAGACGAAAAGACAGGCAAGGCGCGGAGTGTAGAGAGAGTGCAGGAGAGGTAAGTGTTAAGATGTAAGTATTAAGTAATAAGTGTTGTTGGCGGGATGACGTGTAATGTTTTATGTGTAATGTGTGATGGGAAAGAGAAAAGAAGTCAGAGGACAGACGTCAGAAATCAGAGTGACGAGGGAAGAAGGACGAAGCCCAATATTGTCATCCCGACCGAACGGAGGGAGTGGAGGGATCTGGATAAATGGACATCGGAATCGGGAGATCCCGATGCACCTCGAGCATTGCCTGCCTGCCGGCAGGCAGGCGGCTCACTCGGGATGACAACGGAAGTATCGTTCACGAATTACAAATTACGAATTACGAATCACGAAAAACATGAAAGACGCAATGATCTATACTGTTACCCAGCTTACGCGGGACCTGAGGGACCTTTTGGAAGAAGCGTTCGCCAAGATCTGGGTGGAAGGGGAGATCTCGAATTACACGGTCTCATCGGCGGGGCACGCGTATTTCAGTTTAAAAGATAAAGAAAGCCTGCTTAATTGTGTTCTTTTCAAGGGGAGCGGGTCGAAAATAAAATTTACCGTCAAAGACGGAATGCAAGTCGTATGCGCCGGACGTATAAGCGTGTACGATAAAAGAGGACAATACCAGCTGTATGCGTCGGAAATAGAACCTAAGGGGAAGGGAGCTCTTCAGCTGGCTTTCGAACAGTTAAAGGACAAACTTTCCAAAGAAGGTATTTTTGACGAAAAACATAAAAAGGCGATACCGCGCGTTCCCCTGCATGTAGGTATAGTTACATCGCCCACCGGAGCCGCCATAAAAGATATATTAAAGGTCGCGAAAAGACGGTTCGAGAATGTCGATATATCCATACGGCCGGTCAGGGTGCAGGGAGAAGGATCCGCCTCGGAAATAGCGGAAGCGATAAAAGAGCTTAACGATTATAATGGGTATATAGAAAGGACCTCGTCCGGCGAGCATCCGATCGATGTCATAATAGTAGGACGCGGAGGAGGAAGCCTGGAAGACCTATGGTCCTTCAACGAGGAAGAAGTAGCCAGGGCAATTTACAATTCGAATATTCCTGTCGTAAGCGCCGTAGGGCATGAAATAGATTACACAATATCGGATTTTACCGCGGATATGCGCGCACCCACCCCATCGGCAGCGGCGGAGCTGATCCTGCCTAGGAAAGAGGATCTTATAGCCAGGATCACCCAATCTAGGAGAGGCTTGTATTCCGCGATGAAGGCAACCGTCGAGAACCTAAGGACAACGGTAGAAGGGTTAGGAGAAAGTTATGTCCTGAGAAATCCCGTTAATGTGCTTCTTAGGATGAAACAGGAGATAGATGAAAAAGTCAGAGGGATCAATACTTTCATCTCGCATTTTCTGGATATCAAGCGCAAAGACTTGAACGGTTTGGCCGGCAAACTGCATATGTTAAGTCCGCTTGCCGTGCTTGAAAGAGGATACAGCATCACTTTGTCGGGCGGCAGCGCCATAAAAGACATAAGATCGGTAAGAAAGGGAGATAGTATAGAGACCCGCATGCACGGCGGATATATATCCAGCACGGTTATCGGGGTCAGTACCCCCGGGCGGGGCAAGGAGGAGGCATGAAAGATACAAATTTCGAAAAAGACCTTCAAAAACTCGAGAAGATAGTAGCGGAACTTGAAGATGGGGAATTTTCGCTGGATTCGTCAATGAAAAAATATGAAGAAGGGATAAAACTTGCCCGCGCATGCCGGGAACAGCTGGAAAAAGCCCAGAAAAAAATAGAGATACTTATAAAAAAAGACGAAAACCTTTTTGAAAAACGGCCGTTTGAGGAAACTTGAAAGAGTGCAAAGAAGGAATAAATGGGAACATTGCTTGATAAGATATTCTCTCCGGAGGACTTGAAAGAGCTCAGCATGGAGCAGTTGAAAGCCCTTGCCGGCGAGATAAGGGAAACGATAATCAATGTTACATCCGAGAAAGGCGGGCATGTAGCCGCAAGTCTAGGAGCGGTGGAACTGGCCATAGCGCTCCACTATTGTCTGGACAGCCCAAAAGACAAGATCATATGGGACGTGGGGCATCAGAGCTATGCCCATAAACTGCTTACGGGCAGAAGAGAGAGATTCGGTACCTTAAGGGAAATGGGAGGGCTCAGTGGATTTCCTCTCGCCGAAGAAAGCGAGCATGACCCGTTCACCTGCGGACATAGTTCTACTTCTATTTCAGCGGCTCTGGGAATGGCGTCCGCGAGGGACATATCCGGGCAGGATAACAAAGTGGTCGCCGTGATCGGGGACGCGGCCTTGTCCACCGGCTTGGCATTCGAGGGGATGAATAATGCCGGCAACAAGCAGACCAACCTGGTGGTGATATTGAACGATAATGAACATTCGATATCCAAGCCTGTAGGAGCGATGAGCAGATATCTTAATACCGTTATCACTAACCCGCTGTATAACAAGGTGAGGCAGGAAGCCGAAAAGATCGTTAAGGGAATACCTAAACTGGGCCCGGCCGCGTATAATACGGTAAAAAAATTCCAAGAAGGCCTGAAAAACCTTCTGGTCCCGGGTATAATTTTTGAAGAACTGGGGTTTCGGTATTTCGGGCCCATAGACGGGCACGATCTTAAGCAACTTATATCTACATTGCAGAAGATATTACCTTTTAAAGAACCTGTTTTTATCCACGCAATGACCAAAAAAGGAAAAGGATACAAGTTCGCGGAAGAAGATCCCACCAGATTCCACGGGGTGAACTTTTTTAATATCGCGACAGGCAGAACGGAAGCAGCGGACCCGAAAGGTAAGACATTCACGGAATATTTTTCCGATAAGATGGTAGAACTGGGGGAAAGGGATAAAAGAGTTGTCGCTATAACAGCGGCGATGCCTGACGGCACGGGACTCTCGGCATTCGCCAAAAAGTTCCCGAAACGGTTCTTTGATGTCGGGATAACCGAACCGCATGCGGTAACTTTTTCCGCGGGGCTCGCGAAAGGCGGACTTAGACCCGTAGTAGCGGTTTATTCCACTTTTCTTCAGAGGGCGTATGATCAGCTTATACACGATGTTGCTCTGCAGAAACTCCCGGTGATCTTTTGTCTGGACAGGGCCGGGCTTGTCGGTAAGGACGGGCCTACGCATCACGGCGTTTTTGATATCCCCTACACGAGGAGTTTGCCGAATTTCACTGTCATGGCGCCTAAAGACGGAGAAGAGATGAAGCGCATGATGGACCTGTGTTTGGAATTGGAAGGACCTTCGGTCCTCAGATACCCCAGGGATACAGCCGGCCAGCTTGTAGGCATATCTTCCTGCGAGCCGCTAAAAAAAGGAAAAAGCGAAGTTTTGAGAGAAGGTAAGGACCTGACTATTTTAGCTATAGGAAGCATGGTGAATACCGCGCTTTCGGCCGCGAACATATTGTCAAAAAAAGGTATAGAGGCAACGGTAATTAACGCGCGTTTTATAAAACCTTTGGATGCGGAAATGCTGGAAGAACTGCCCCGCAATAAACGCAGAATATTCACTCTTGAAGAAGGGGTCGTTTCCGGAGGGTTCGGGAGCGGCGTGCTGGAATTCTTCGAGAGAGAGAATATAGCGAATATAAAGATAAGATGTTTGGGCCTGCCGGACGAGTTCATAGAGCATGGCGGCAGAGAAGAGCTTTTGAGAAAATATCACTTATCGGCTCCTGAAATAGCGGAAACGATACAGTCGGAACTAGGAAGATGATATGGAAGAAAAAAAGAAATTGCGGATAAGAACGGAAAGATGCAAGGGATGCGGGCTCTGCATTAACGTATGCCCTTCCGGACATCTGAGCATGTCCGATGGAGTGAATAAACGAGGATCTAAATATGTTACGCTCAAAGAAGGCGGGAAGTGCACTTTATGCGGGATGTGCGCGGTAATCTGTCCTGATTGCGCTATAGAGATCAGAGAAGATGAAGGATAGACGGTCCGAAGGAAGAGAGACGAAGGACGAAAGACGTGTTATGCGAGAAGTAGAAGTAGAAATGCTAACCTGGTTAGAAGATGCCAGGTTAGTATAAAACCAGATCATTTACTTGGCAGCGTTAACCAGGTTAGATCGTACTTAACCTTATATTCAGGACATGAAACAGAAATATTTATGTACAGGAAATGAAGCTTGCGCGGAAGGCGCCGAGAACGTAATGTTCGAGGTGCGTCGAAACGCCCCTGTTTCGACGTTCCGATAAAAAAATGAATGCTGAACGGTAAACTTGATCATGAAGCAAAAATATCTATTTACAGGTAATGAAGCGTGCGCTGAAGGAGCGCTCCGCGCGGGATGCCGTTTTTACGCGGGGTATCCTATAACCCCGCAGAACGAGCTCATTGCCTACATGGCGCTTCATATGGAAGAACGCGGCGGCGTGTTCATACAGTCCGAAAGCGAACTTGCGGCGGTCAATATGGTGTTAGGAGCTTCTGCCGCGGGAGCGCGGGCTATGACAAGTTCGTCCTCACCGGGGATAAGCCTGAAACAGGAGGGTATATCGTATATGGCGGGGTGTGAACTGCCGGCCGTTATAGTGAACGTAATGAGAGGGGGTCCCGGCCTTGGTAACATTTCCGCTTCACAATCAGATTATTTTCAGGCGACGAAAGGCGGAGGCCACGGAGATTACAGGATCATAGTTCTTGCTCCGTCAAGCGTGCAGGAGATGTTCGATCTTACCTTCAACGCGTTCACGCTAGCGGATAGATATAACACTCCCGTAATGGTGCTTTCGGACGGGCTTTTAGGACAGATGATGGAACCTCTCGAATATGACGAGGAGAGAGCTCCTGCCGGTATTGTGGATAAACCGTGGGCGATGAAAGGCTCGAAAGGGAACGCCGCCAAAAGCGTAAAAAGTCTGTATCTCGGGGACGGAGTGCTGGAAGCGCTCAATACAAAACTTCAAAAAAAATACGGAGAAATAAAGAGTAAAGAACCCATAGCCGAACTCTACAAATGCGATGACGCGGAAATAGTGCTTGTTGGGTACGGGTCCGTAGGACGTATACTGATGTCATGCGTGGATATTCTAAGAAAAGAAGGCATTAAAGCCGGAGCGGTCAGACCGATAACTTTGTGGCCGTTCCCATGCGAGGCGATAAAGAAGCTCGCGGAAAAGATAAAGAGGTTCTTTGTGGTCGAAATGAGCGCGGGTCAGATGGTGGAAGATGTGATGCTCGCCGCTGAAGGAAGAACAAAAGTGGATTTTTATGGACGGACAGGCGGAGGTATCCCGCAGGAAGAGGATATAATAAAAGAAATAAAGAAAGTTCGTAGTAGGTAGTTCATAGTTCGTAGTAGTTCGTGAACCGCCCGAAAAAAGAGGTCAGAGAGACGAAGGAAGAGAGACGATAGAGGGTCACCGGAGGGTAGAGGCGAGAAGATATAAGGTCACCTGGAGTAGGGGCGGGGTTGCCCCGCCCGAGGCGGGAAGTGAGAAGGAAGAGGCGCCGAGCACGAAATGTGCGAGGTGGGCAAAACGTCCCCGTTTTGATAGCCGAGCACGAAATGTGCGAGGTAGATCGAAACCTCCGTGTTTCGACAATCTAGTTCTAGATCTCTCGACCCGCTTTGCTCGCTCGAGATGACAATATAACCGCCGCTAAACAAAAAGAACAAACATGGCAAAGACATTTAAAAGACCTGATTCGATGAAAGATGTGCCGATGCATTATTGCGCCGGATGCGGACACGGGTTGATACACAGACTGATATGCGAAGTTATAGATGACCTTGGCATAAAAGGAAATACGGTAGCGGTGGCACCCGTAGGATGCGCCGTGCTCGCCTATGATTACTGGGATTTTGATACTATGGAAGCGCCGCATGGACGGACACCGGCCGTAGCGACGGGACTTAAACGCGTTCTGCCGGATAGTCTGGTATTTACGTATCAGGGCGACGGCGATCTTGCCGCTATCGGGACGTCCGAGATCATACATGCCGCCAATCGAGGAGAAAATATTTCCGTTATATTTGTCAATAACGGTGTATACGGGATGACCGGAGGACAAATGGCTCCTACGACTCTTAAAGGTCAGATAACCGCGACATCACCGCATAAGCGCAGAGTTGAAAAAGAAGGATATCCTTTAAAGATAACGGAAATGATGGCCCTTCTTGACGGAACAGCTTATCTTGAAAGAACATCGGTAGATTCTTACGTGAATATCACTAAAACCAAAAAAGCTATAGAAAAATGTTTCAGGACCCAGCTCGACAAAAAAGGGTTTTCCATGGTAGAGATAATTTCGCCATGCCCCACTTATTGGGGAATGTCACCGGAGAGATCCATGGAAAGGATACGCAGCGAAGTTGTTAAGGAGTATCCGTTGGGAGTTATTAAAGGGTAGTTAAAGAGAGGTCAGAAGACAGAAGTCAGAGGGCAGAAAGACGAAGGACGATAGAAGAAGTGTCAGAGTGTCAAAGTGTCCGGGTGTCAAAAAGTTGTGGCGAATGATGTTCTCTCTTCCGTCATTGCGGGGACTTCTGCGAAGCTCTACCAGGGGCCCATATTATATTAGAGCGTAGCAGAGGATGAAGCAATCTCAAGAGAGTCTGTAATTTAATATTTGGATCTTATTTATGAAGAATACCATTCACCACACTATTATTTGCGCCGGGTTCGGCG
>Ga0180007_10003941_pt1 | contig 16081 bp, 10 predicted proteins | sample MM_PC_MetaG_FD_121122 | JGI IMG/M metagenome (GOLD analysis project Ga0180007, IMG submission 121122) | Groundwater microbial communities from the Aspo Hard Rock Laboratory (HRL) deep subsurface site, Sweden - MM_PC_MetaG | ecosystem: Environmental > Aquatic > Deep subsurface > Groundwater... | reverse complement strand
GCATACATCAAAAATAACAACCCCGCCCCAATATATATTTTATCGTTTGTCCTCATCCCGTTAGAAGTTAAAGTTTGCTTGTTTCAATACTGATAATTTAATCTTATCCCGTCCAATACTTCTAACGGGACTCATAGACCTATTGTATAGCATCACTACTCAATCCCGTACTCAAGGTATTGATTGGCCCCTCCTTACCAAGGAGGGGTTAGGGGAGGTTCTTTATTATCTCTTGCAGAACTCCATCAATATTATTGTATATATCATTATTTGTGAATCTGATAATTTTAATTCCAACTGATTCTATTGATTTTTGTCTATCCATATCAATTATTTTAGATTTGATACTATCAAAATGGGATTCCCCATCTATCTCAATGGCTAATTTTGTTTTTGGACAATAAAAATCGACAACAAAGTTATTTATACTATATTGTCTACGAAATTTATAACCCACTAATTGTTTATTTTTGAGCTTATGCCAGATTAACTGCTCTGCTAGGGGCATATTATTTCTCAGAACCTTTCTATTAGATTTGACTTCAGCTTTATTAAATATTACTTTCATTGATAACCCCACCCCAGCATTCGTTCCATCTCATCGGAAATATGATATTTATCCTCTTCCGATATAGATGTCGCTCCGCGGGGCAGGCCTAACCTCCCCTTGAAAAGGGGAGGAATTTTATGGGTTAAATTTTTTCTAAGGGGATAATACCGATGGTGGATAGCAAGTTAGCTAAAACCTGTTTCACTGTTGCTACCAAATGTAGGCGGAAGTTTTTTATATCGTCATCAGCTGATAGTACGGGATTTTTCTCGTAGAATTTAGAAAAAGTACTGGCCAAAGTAAAGGCAAAATCGGTGAGCAAAGACGGGTCTAATTCGTCAGCGGCTAATTCTAATACTCTTGGGTAATCCTCTACTAATTTAATTAATTGGTTGGTTTCTGGCGAACTGTCTTTTGGCATATCAGCATGGTGAGCCAAGGGTTGCCAGCCAGTAACTTTGTTTAAGATACTACAACAACGTGCATGAGCATATTGCAAATAAGCGCCCGTATTACCGTCGGTTTTTAAGGCCTCATCAAAATCAAAAATGATTTCTTTGGTAGCCCGATTTCTTAGCATGTAATAGCGGATTGTAGCAGAAGCCATTTTTTGTACATCTTCAGGGCTAAGTTGAGGGTTAATTCGACTGATTTTTTCTTCCACCTTATCCATTAGATCGTCAATCTTGACCCCAATACCTTCCCGCCCCGACATGGCATATTCTTCTTTATCAATTTCTGGCTTAATACCCAATTCTTTGACTGCCCCCAAAGATAGTTTTACTACTTGATATCTCAAATGAATAGAATTTTCTGCTTCATTAGCGTAGCCTAATTTATCCAAAGTTTCTTTAATAACTTCTTGGGGGTAACTTTGACGCAAATCAATCACATTAATTACTTTATTAGGCTGGCTAAAATTACGCTGGGCAGTTTCTAAATTTTTAATACCAAAAGTTCCACCTTTTGTAGTAAGTAAAGGCTTGCCATCCCATTGTAAGGTTCGAGTATAATACTCAAAATCTATTGGTATAAGCCCGAATTTCCACAATTGATAAGCCAGATCCTTAGCGGTATAAGTGGCCACCCCGTTGCTTTTAACTAAAATTTTATTTTCTCGCTCTGTTTCGCCAAATTCCACCACCCAAGCTCCTTTATGTTCACCTCGTTTAGATTGATGGATTAATTTCTTTTGCTTAAGATCAGCAAAGACAGCCGGCCATAGCCCCATATCAATAATGTCTCTTTCCCAGACCAGTAAATTGTAGGCGATATTCAGTCTTGATAATGTTTCTAAATGTCGGCTAACTATTTTGTTGGTAATTTGGGAGGCTGTTTTGGCAGTAGGGTTATTACCTTCTTCCAATAAGTGCAAAACTTCATCGCGCCGCTCTTTTAATTTTTCATCTACTTCATACATTTTTTGGATTTTGGCGTAGATATCCCAACAGAAGTAATCAAATAGTTGTTTGCCCTGCTTATCAGGCAAATTTTCTATTGCTACAATAACATCAGCAACCTGTGCTCCCGTATCATCAATATAATTTTGTACCTCTACTTGCCAACCGTCTGTGCGGAGAAGGTTAGCTGTGCTGTCTCCCAAACAAGCGTTGCGCAAATGACCGATATGAGCGGCTTTATTAGGATTAATGGCAGTATGTTCGATAATTATTTTGCCTTTGTCTTCTTTGTCTCCGCCATAAGCCTGCTTTTGAGTTAGAATTTTATTAATTAAATGTTTACTCAAAATAGGGTAGTCCAAAATGAAATTGATATAACCGGGTTGGGTGACAGTAACTTCTTTTATATATGTGAGTGGTTGTTGATCAAATTGAGCTTTGATTTGATTAGCGATTTCGATTGGGGGTTTGGTCAAAAGCTTAGCCAGAGTTAAGGGCAGAGCAGTCGAAAGATCGCCAAACTCTTCAGCAGGCGGTGTTGTTACATCAAAAGGTGGAATTTTAATATCTGGCCACAGTTCAGTGGCCGATTTTCGCACAATTAATTCTAACTGATTGACTAAAGTCATATACCTATTGTACCAGTCTTGTAAATATCACCCCAAGTCCATTTATCCCTCTGTCATCCCGACCTATTCTCTCTGTCATCCTGAACTTGCCTGCCCGTCCGTAGCCTTGGCGTAGGAGGGTCGAAGGATCTCGTACAATAAGGTTATGAAGGAATATTATGTCTACATTATGGCAAGCAGGTCAGGAGTTTTGTATATTGGTGTGACTAATAATCTATCAAGAAGAGTATACGAACACAAAAAAGAATTAATTCCCGGCTTTTCTCAGAAGTACAAAACTAAAAAACTAGTTTACTTTGAAAATTGCGGACAAATTATTGATACTATTGCCAGAGAAAAACAACTTAAGAGATGGCGCCGAGAGAAAAAAGACAATTTAATCAAGACCATAAATCCGACATTGTCGGATTTATCTAGATCCTTCGACTGCATTCCCACAGGGAACTCCGCTCAGGATGACAAAAGTGATGGCTCAGGATGACAAAGGGGTTTAGCCCGGGATGACAGAGAAAAGTTAGCAAAGGGGTCAGACCCGGAATGACGAGATAAAATGGACAAGAATGAGGTTGGAGGAAAGGCTATTGTTTTAACAATTTGATGAGTTCGGTGGTGGTTACTAAATTGATTTCATTATCAGTGCGCTTTTTCAATTCAATTTTACTGCCAGTTTTTTTGCTGATAGTTGCCCGCAGGGGGATCCCAATCAAGTCAGCATCGGCAAATTTTTCGCCTGGCGAAACACTTTCGCGGTCATCATAAAAAACCTCAATACTTTTTGCGGTTAATTTCTCATAAATAGTATCGGCTTTTTTATTTTTATCGATACTAATTAAATGCACTTGGTATGGAGCAATACTGGCTGGCCAAATCATCCCTCGATCATCATGACTGGCTTCAACCACCGAAGCCAATAATCTTTGCAAACCGATACCATAACTACCCATTACGACCGGCTTTTGTTGGTTATTTTCGTCAGTATAATAAAGTTTTTGGGGAATGCTATATTTAGTACCCAGTTTAAATATATTACCCACTTCTATCCCACGCTTAAACTGGCAATTACTAGCTTGGCATTTGGGGCAATTGACAGCCCGATCCGGAAAATCGTTTTTATCATCTTTTTCTATGCCGAGAATCTCGGCATTAACGGCGCATCCGCAACTACCACAAACTACAATTTTGTCTTCGCCACTGGGTGCAATCAACATAAATTCATGTGCACCAGACCCACCCATGGCCCCGACACTTGATTCGATCATTACAGTTTCAATACCAACCCGCTCGAATATACGATTATAGGATTCGATGAATTTTTGATAGACCACATCTAACCCAGCCTGATCCTTATCAAACGAATAAGCATCTTGCATGGTGAATTCTTTGGTACGCAGGAGACCACCGCGTGCTCGAGCTTCGTCTCTAACTTTAGTTTGAATTTGACCGACTAGTTTGGGCAGATCCTTGTATGACGAGATAATATTTTTAGCCGCGTCGGTTACAACTTCCTCGTGAGTCATGGCTAAACAAAAATCTTCATCAGCTCGGTTTTTAATTTTCCACAATTCTGGCCCGACTTCGCTAAACCGCCCGGTTTCTTTCCAGACGCGCGCCGGATGGACAACTGGCATAACCATATCTTCCACACCAATTTTATTTAGCTCCTCGGTGATAATGTTATAAATTTTCTGATACACCCTAAAACCCATCGGCAAAAGCGATATAAAGCCAGCACCAAGGGGGTGAATAAAACTGCTACGCATCAATAATTTATGCGAGGTTGTCTCGGCCTCTTTAGGCGCTTCCTTGCTGGTTTTGATAAAACTATCAGAATATTTCATCCCGTTAGAAGCAGGGAACCGTTGGGTTTCCGATATTTAACAATAAGATATCTGATAATAAATTAATTATTGAGTAATGCATGGAGCTTATCACTTGATGGAGTGCTTCTAACGGGATTCATACTCTAATCATAGCATAGCCCTTTTAACAATCATCTTCTCGATAAACATCAAAACAACCTTAGTTACCCATATTATAAAGGATATAGCTGTTGTTTCATAAGGTAAACAGGTAAAATGAAATTAATCGTTTGGTTTTTACTATGTCTAATCATAAGCTCAAATCTAATTTAATAACTAATCGCCTTCATACATTCGCGATTTGGTTAATCGGGATAATAGTGGCTAGTGTGCCTCTCTGGGTACCTACCTATGTTTTTATTGGTATTGGTTTTAATAAGGCAGTGCTTTTTTATATTTTAATCACAGTTTTGGTGTTAGTTTATCTATGTTTAATTTGGCGAGATAGAAGTTATTTACCAAAGTTTAATCTTGTTGGATGGAGCTTTCTGGGTTTAGTGGTTGTTTTAGCGATAACTACCATTACTTCAGTTCAGCCATATCTTAGTTTTTGGGGGACTTTTAACCGTACAGATGGTTTGTTAATGTGGTTTTATTATTTAATATTTTTTATTATTGCTACCAGTATACTTAATACTCGAAAAGCTTGGTGGCAAGTTATTGGAATTAGTGTAGTTGGTACCACTGCAGTAGTTATTTATGGTTTGGGCCAATTTGTACATTGGCCTGGAATTGCGTTGTCACCCGGAACATCTGATGATTGGCGTCGTATCGGATCAACCTTAGATAATCCTGTTTTTTTGGGAGGATATTTAGCTCTGGCCTTGCCCTTAATTTTAGCTTGGACATTATCGTTAGCTCGTGTTAGTCGTCAGTGGTACTATTTTGGGTTAACGAATGTTATTTTAGGAGCATTGATCTTGGTATTAACTTGGTCGCGGGGGGCCTGGCTGGCTGCTGTAGTAGGTGGGTTAGTTTTTGGCATTACATATTTATATTTTTTTAAAAGAGCTTGGGTAACTCGGGTGGTGATCGGATTAATTATAGGGTTTGGTTTGCTGTTGGGTGGGTTGGGATTAAACCAATCTTTGCCGGAACAGTTCTGGGCGCATAAAGCAGTAGATCAGTATTTTTTACGTTCAGATTCAATAGTAGCGCGTTATCAATCTTGGCAAATCGCAACCGAAGCTATTATTGAGCGACCATTATTGGGTTGGGGTCTAGAGAATTTTAGTGTAGTATTTGACCGTAATTATCAAGGTTCGCAAGAACGAAATGTGACTTTTGCAGAAGTTCATACTGATCGACCACATAACGATTATCTGGGCATGGCGATTAATGGAGGGGTATTTGCCTTAATTGCTTATATTATGTTGTTGTTATCAGGCATATGGTTGGGTTATCGACAAGCGTTTAAACTTATTCGTCAACAAAAAACATATCTCGATGCTGTATTTTATTTAGGTTGTTTAACAACAGTGGTTATCTACGGTGTATTTGCTTTGACAGCATTTCAGTTAGTTGGCATTATTCCCTATCTGTTGCTTGCTTTAGTTGGTTTAGGGCAGATCTTCTTTGTTTCGTCATCTGCACGTTTGTCACACTACTCGGATTGGAAGATGTGGACTTGTTTTGTTATTGGCGTTAGTATGATCAGTTTATCTTATTGGTCGATCGTTAAGCCTCTTGTGGCGGTGCATTTCGCCGATCAAGGTACTATAGTTTTTCAACAACAGAAATTTTCAGAGTCTTGGAAATTTTTCCAAAGAGCTTTGGCCCAAAATTCCTATTTGTCTAATCCGATTCGGGTCCAAATGGTGGTTTTAGCAAATAACCAGCGTAAGACATTTGTTGATCAATCAGAATTTAATAATTTCCAACTTCAGTTAGCTGATTTATTACCAGAAAATTATAAAACAGAACCCTATAATAGTTATCAATATTTTATTTTTGGGTTGTATTATGGTCACTTAGCAGAGGTTTGGCCAGAATTTTTAAGTAAAGCAGAAACTAGTTTTCAACAAGCTATAGAGTTAGCCCCCAATAAAGCCGAGACCTACTGGCAATGGGGGAATATCTATGGTCAGTTGGGTGATTTAGAAATTGCCAAAACAAAATATACTAAAGCCCTAGATTTAGAACCATATAATGGAATAATTAACTACAAGGTGGGCGCTTGGTATTTGGCCCAAGGCGATTTAGATCAAGGTGGTGTTTTAATCCGGCGAGCACTAAGTAATGGACATACACCCAGATTAAAGGATCTAAAAATTGTAATTCAATTTTTAGATGAGAGGGCTGAATTCGAACAAGTAGAATTAATTTATCAAACTCTTATTACAAATGGTCGAGCTTATCCAGACCTGTCTATGGCCATTGCTGAATTGGCACAATTTTATCAAAAACATAATCAGCCACAATCTGCTTTTAATACAGCAAAGCAACTTTTAGATTTTGGTTTCAGTCAATCCGATTATACAAATCTAGTTAATAAATTAACTAACTAAGGTCTTATTCTGATAAATATTTTTTGCTGGTCGGGGTGAGAGGATTCGAACCTCCGATCTCCACGTCCCAAACGTGGCGCCTTAAACCACTAGGCCACACCCCGAAGCGATCATCATCATCATCATTCTCCCATTGTCATTCTGGCTTGTCCAGAATCTTACAAATTAATCTATACGATCCTGGACGAGGCCAGGATGACAATGCAAGGAATACATTGTCAATTATATAGTAAAGCAAAAATATACAGAAAGTGATTGCAATTTGTTTGTAATATAATTTATAATTTAAGTATTACTTAATAATGTAAATGGGGAAAGATCAGCCAAATAATTAATAAGCAAAAAAAGCGCTTAGTTTTTAGCTGTTTTCACCCCGTGGCTATTCAAAAGAAAAGTATTGACCAAATCTGATATTAGTGGTATAATAAGATAATAAGGTAAAAAATAACCTTATTACACAAACAAAATGAATAATAAAATTTTAATCAAAAAAGCAGAGAACCAGGTTAGACAGCAGTTAATTGGTGGTCTAATGTTGATAGTAGCTGGTCTAATGCTTATTAATACCTTTGTAGGGTTCCCTAAATGGGCGAAGGCAGACTCTGATGTAACTAACTTAACATTTAATATCACAGCAGGTTCATTTACAATCGTGAATGTTCCTAATAGTATGACTTTCCCAGCTCAAGCTTATGGAACTGCAACTGAAATTACGGGTAATGAAGAAATGGATGGTGTGACTGTAACAGATTATCGTGGTAATGCCATGAACTGGACAGTAGCATTAAATAGTAACGATTTAACTGATAAAACTGATTCTAATTTTACTATTGGTGCAGACAGAATGAATGCCTATGCAGAGGCCGGTATGATTAGTAATATCGAAAATGGGGATACCACTTATACTAGCAACTGGACTAATGGGACATTGAACGATGGAGGTATTACTTTACTAAATGGTTCAACTCAAGCTAACGGCATATTCCAATACGATAATGGAAAAATTAACCTAACTGTGTGGTCAACGGATGCATCAGGTACTTACCAAGCTATACTAACTTACACATTAAGTTAATCTCTAGCACATCCTAATAATAAGTGTAATTTTTGCTCTCAGGAACAATGGGAGTGTTTTTTTATCCCAGGATTGTTAAGATAAGAGAGTGAAAATAAAATCTTATTCTAAATTTTGGCATCGCATATTTACTGTACGCTATGAAAAATGCTGGTTAGGTATTGTCGTTTTAATTGTCATTATCAGTCGTTGGTTAGGGCGGAGCTTATATTTGTATAATACTGATTCGGTGCTATATGCATTGAGTTTAGATAAATATGATGTTAGCATACAACAACCCCATCCTCCTGGTTACGCTTTGTATGTCTTATTTACTAAACCAATTTATTGGTTAGTAAATGATGCCAATACAGCTTTAGTTATTACCAGTATTATTTTTTCGGTTTTATCAGTTTATGCAATATTCTATTTAGCTAAAAAGATTACTAATATAAAAATTGCCTGGGTGAGCTTAGGTCTGATTGTATTTGCACCTTTGTTTTGGTTCCATGGACAAGTAGCAATGAATTATGTCACGGATGTTTTTTTCTCGGCATGGGTTGGTTTTCATTTGTATGATGCTCTAACCAGTGATCAGCCAAAGAAGAGGTGGCGATCGTTAATGTGGGCAAGTATAGCCTTAGGATTGGGTGGGGGCTTTCGTCCAACGCTAGTATTATTTATGGCACCACTCTGGCTATGGTCAATCTGGGTTCAGCGACGTTGGCGCATAGGGTTAATCAACTTTGGTATTTTAAGCGGGATAACATTGTCATGGTTACTACCGGCCGCTTATTTAAGCGGAGGGCTCATTGATTTTTGGCACGCAGTAGCAGCTATGTTTTTTACAAAGTCTGGTATTTATGATTTTTCAGTCTTTAGTGGTGATTTTTGGGTGCGCTTGGGTCAACATTTGAGATGGATAGCAGAACATTTAGTGGTTAATTTTGGTTTGGCTGCTGTTTTAGTTGCTATCTTTATAATTTACTTATTTGCTCCGCATTGGGAAAAACTAAAGTCTGATCGTTTAACAAGTTTATTTTGGTTAGTTTGGATAATGCCGGCTCTAATCTTTTATACCCTTATTATTTTTAATATGTCGGGTTACTTACTAGTGATTCTACCTGCTGTAACTATTGTGATCGCCGGAGCGTTGGTTGGTTTAGCTAAACAAATAGTTGCTGTTTTGCCACAGAAGCAAATGCAGGCCAACCAATTAAGAATGATAGTGATAATGATGATATTAGTAATGGGAGTGAATATCTTGGTTTATATTGGGCAACCAACGGGTTTTGTAGAGATGCAAAGGTCAACTCATTCTTCAATTGCGCGAGATAATTATATATGGCAAACTGTTTTCCCGTTGATTCGAGAGAATTTTCATCCTCAGTCTACCATTATTGGTATTGAGAAACCCTATGTTAGCTGGGGTTTGCAACATTTCCAATATTATTTACCAGAGTATCTAACATATGGCAAATTTTTTGGTGGATTTTATAATCCCGACAATAAAGCATGGTTTATGGCTTACCAGCGCCAAATTACTCTAATTGATAATTTAGTTATTGCGCCGACCGATAAGAAGTTGATTATTATTCGCAATAATTGGGGGCAAGTAACTCCACCCCTTAGTCGCATAGTTATTCCTGGGAATTTAGGAGAGCTGGGTTATTATGATTTAACAGATTTAGGGACACGAGAATTAGTTAATGACCTAGATAGTATTCAAGTTATTGATGAACAGATTAATAAAGATTAATAAGAAGAAATTCTTTTTTTATTCAGATTGGCGGGGGATAATATTTATTATTCTGACCAGTATTTTAACCATGGTAGTATTGATGCGACCGCCTTGGGATCCAGATATGGGTTGGCATATTCGCAATGGGCAAGATATCTTACGGTGGGGTGTTCCGCGCGGCGATCTGTTTTCTTATACTATGCCAGGTTATCCATGGGTATCTCATGAATGGTTAACAGATGTTGGTTTCTATCTAATATATAGTCACTGGGGACCATTAGTCCTTTCAATTATATTTGCTGGGATTGCCTTTGGTGCTTATTGGTGGGCAGCGCGAGTAGGCCAACAACGTATCGAATCAACGGTTTTAACTGTATTGATTGCAGCGATGGTGGCAATGCCAGTTGTTGGCATCCGGGCACAAATGATTACTTTATTAGGATTAGCGGGAACTCTTTGGTTATTGTTTGCCTGGAGAGATCGTCCGGAATATCGTCTGCGAATCTGGTGGTTAGTGCCAATAATGTTAGTGTGGGTAAATTTGCATGGAGGATTTGCTATAGGGCTAGTTTTGATAGCTGTTTTTTGGTTTATTGAGCTATTAAAATATAGATTAGTAAAATGGCGACTATTGCATTTTCAACCAACTTTATCTAAAGCGCAATTTTGGCAATTAATTGGGGTGGGAGTTAGTAGTTTTGTTGTTACTTTTATTAATCCTTATACCTGGCGAGTATATGAAGAACTATTTCGAACTGTTTTGGATCCTGTTGTACGAGTTAATATCTCGGAATGGACGCCAGTAACATGGGGAAATCCCCAAAGTAACAATTTGTTAATTTTAATGGGATTAATCTTTTTATTATGGCTATTAAATCATCGAAAAGCGGATTTTACTAAATTAATGTTAGCAATAGTATTTTTGGGTCTATCACTAACTAGTTGGCGTAATTTACCTCTATTTTCTTTAGTAGCCTTACCATTATTAGTTGATTTAATTAATCGTTTATCAGCGCCTAAAGGCTTAACGGGAATAGCTAAATCAATGTGGGTATTATTGGGTGTAGCCATATTAGCGGGTTATCTGGGCTATAACCGTTATAAAGAAATTTCTCCTTTTGTAGGTAATCCGTCTATGTTTAGCTCAATGGGCAAATATCCTTATGGGGCAGTTGCTTATATTCATGAACATCAACCTAAAGGCAATTTATTTAATGAATATAATTGGGGCGGTTATCTTACTTGGCAATTACCAGAAAAACCTGTATTTATAGATGGGCGAATGGCAATTTGGAAAACACCACAGCAAAACATTTTTCAAGAATATTCTTCCATTCTTAATGGGGGAGAAGATGCTGAAATCTGGCTCAAAAAATACGATGTTGGTTTGGTATTAGTATATCAGAATCGTTCTTCAAAGAATTATTTTGTTCAACAGCAGAACAATTGGGAAATTATTTACCAAGATGATATAGCAATATTGTTTCAACGGCACGATTTAGCTCCGCCCATTTAATGAATAACTCTCGATTAATTATTAAATGATATAATGATACATATGGGGAAAACAAAAATACTAAAAGCGTATATACTGGTAATCACCATAGTGGTTGGTTTGGTTATAAGTATGGTTTCTACGGCTGTTTTAGCAGTTTCCGGAGGGAGCATAAGTGTATTCCCGGCTGACAATAAGGAGCATCCCGGAACGCGGTCGTGGTTTGTCTATGAAGCTGACCCTGGAACGGTCATCAAGGATAAAGTAGAAATATTTAATCAAGATGATCAAGCTACTACAGTTAATGTCGCAGTATTAGATGGAGCTACGACAAATGATGGTGGGTATACCCTAGTTGGGGCGATAGATCAAAATAAAGATATTGGCACTTGGGCCCAATTGTCTAAAACTCAAGTAACCTTACCAGCGAAATCAAAAACAACTATTGATCTGACAATAACTGTACCAGAAAACGCTGATGTGGGTAGTCATGCTGGAGGAGTGGTGGCATGGAGAAGTACAGATGGTGAACCAAGGGGTGATGCTCAATTAAAAGTAATAACGCGAGTAGCAGCTAGGCTGTATTTAACAGTCCCAGGAGATATTATTCGCAAATTGGATATCAGTAATGTTCGGCATACCATTACAAAAGGAGTGTTGTATTTTCATATGACGTTTCATAATGGTGGGAATGTCACCCTGACGCCGGAAGCAGATCTTTCATTAAAGGGTATTTTGGGTAATGTGGGGAAGCAGGATAGATCACAGTTTGGCATGATACTGCGAGGAGGTACTATTAATGCGCGGATACCGTGGCAGAAGAAAGCGCCGAAATTTGGTCGGTTTGTGGTAGATTTTCGAGTCCACTATGGCGAAAAAGATTTTAAGAATGAGTATGTCAAAGATGAATATCAGGATGTGCGCTATGTTTTTTGGATTATCCCCTGGATGACAATCCTTTGGGGTGCTATGGGTATACTCTTACTTTTATTTATTCGTAAATTTTGGGTGTGGATTTTAATTAAACAACGATTGAATATCAAAACTAAGCAACATACAGTTAAGAAAGGGGATACTCTTTCAGGAATATCGCAATTCCACGGGGTGGATGCTAAGAAAATTGCTAAATTTAATTTATTGAAATGGCCGTATGATTTGCGAGTAGGGGATGTGTTGTTGATTCCATACGGTAAATTAACTAAAGCAGAACGCAAAAGCCTGTCTCCACAGGAAATTAAGAAAATAACAGATTCTTCGACTTCGCTCAGAATGACAAAAGGAGCGGTCAGAATGACAAAAGGAGCGGTCGGAATGACAAAAGGAGCGGTCGGAATGACAAAAGGAGCGGTCGGAATGACAAAAGGAGCGGTCGGAATGACAAATAGTGGGTTGGAGGCGGTGATTATCGAAGCTGGGGACAAGGTTAAGGATGTGGCGGACTTTGCAGGGGTGATTCCGAAAGAAATCATTCGTATTAACCAATTAAGATGGCCATATCGTTTGCGCAGTGGGCAAGAATTATTTATTCCAGTTAAAGTTGAAACATCATCATCCAAACCTCAAAAACGCAGAGCAGTTAAAAAGTCTAGACTTAACTCATCAGTAGTTGCTAAGTCTAAACGAAAAAAATCTACTAAATAGATTAGCCACTATATATATTGATGTTTAGTCAGTGATGAAAAATTTATATAAACAAAAAACTAAATGGCAAAGACTGACACGAGGATTTTCGTGGTGGTTATCTGTTTGGGTTATTGTAGCTTTTTCCTTAGGGTTTACCCCTTTCGATAACCAAGATATGCCAGTTGCCAAAGCCACCACTCTTACTTCTGTGTATGCCGAGGCTGCAGCATCTTCTACTGCTACTACAAGCTGGGTTACTAAATTAACAGGCAGTTTTACTAGTGGAAATACCTATTTTATATATGTCACATTAGGCTTAACTAACAATAATGCTACGTATCAGTCAGCGTACAGAATTGTATATGATGTTGATGGTGACGATGAAGAGGTTTTATATACCGGGGCTATAGATCCAACTTATACCACAGTTAATTACTACAATCAAGTAGATTGGATGGATGTATATACTCCAACTTCTACACATGATTTATCTGTTCAATTTATAAGCATAGGTGGTACTACAACAGCTATTAATGCTGTGTTGATGGGGTTAGATTTAACTACTAATAAAGTTATAGAAAACTATGACTACTATTTTGATGAGAACACCACATTAGCTACCCATACTTCTACTGGTTACGCAGACAAGGCTAGTATTACATTGAATAATGCAGATGGGGTTAAAGATTGGCTAGTCTTTGGGTCAGAACACATTACTGTTAATAGTTACGCCATTAGTCATACGGCCAGGTTCAATTATGACAGTAGTTATTCTATGGATCGTTCTATGCAAGGAGGGAATGAAGCAGATTATTATTCATTTGCAATTTATAGATCCTATGATAATGTCCCGAGAGGAACAACAATTGCTATGCAGGTTGGTGATGACGATACTGGCTCTAATCAGCATGTTTTAAGTAGGATATTTGCATTAAATTTGCAAGTTTTTAGAGATAATTTAACTTTTTATTCTGGAGATGATGTAAATTTGGAGGGTACATATACCGATTTATACCGTAGTGCTGATCCGGGACCGGATTACTACCCTGCTTCTTCGACAGGTACCCATATCTTTTTCTCTAGCTACATAAATAATGTGACTACTACTGATGCTAGATCGAATAATAGATTTAGAGTTGTGAGCCCCACATACCCACCAAGTTGGGATTGGACAGATGGGGCAGGAGGCAGAGGTAAAACTAGCCAGGATGCAACTGACGAAACTAGCAATAACATTGCAGCTGCTTTAACTGTATCGGCGGGGGCTACTATGATTATCTGGCAAGCCTATGAGCTCACTCCTTCTTGGAATCAAGTGGCTGATGAGAGATCTTTTGCTATGTTCTCTGCCGAACTAAATTATCGGCCACAAATTAACACTTGGCGCTGGTACGCAGACGAAGAGGATACTACACCAGGCACTGCCTATGCAGCAGAAGAGACTGAACCAGACCAAGTCGAAATGGGTAAAAGTATAGGGATGAAGCTAAGAATTAGTTTTGATGAAGTTGGGGGCTTACTAAGCGATGCCAGTCGCAAAAAGCTTTATTTCTCTACTGCCTCTACTGGACCTTGGACAGAAGTAGGAGCGACGGACGCTGTTACTGCATTTAGATATTATGATGTTGACACTGGTGGAGCAAATGATGGGGATGATAATACTGATTTAGACAGCACTGTTTTATCAGGATCGCCGGCTGCTGGAATTTATAATAAAAGCAATTCTGCTGACCCTAGCGAGTCTGATCATGCCGCCAGCACGACTACAGAATTTGAATATTCTATAGAAAATTTCAATGCTACGGCTAACACCAGATACTATTTTGCATTTTTCGATGAGACAATTGGATTAATTCCCCCAGCCGATGGAGTTAGTTTGCCTAGTCTACTTACAGCTAGTTCGTACGACCTAACTATAGAAGCCGCTCCATCTTCTGTTGATTTAGGCAGTTGGGCAATTGGCAGTAGTGAATATGCTTCTTATAATTTCACTGGTAAAGGAGAAGAGATCCAAATTAGGGATAATCGAGGGAGAACCGGAAGCCCTCCAAGTGGAAATAGCTCTGGTTGGAGTTTAACTGCTAGTATGTCCACCGAATTAAGTTTTTGTGATACTGGCACCTTAGGTAATATTACTTTTATTGGATTTGGGCTAGATGATATGAGCCATAATAATACTTACACGCTTTGTTCAGCGGAAGATTTTTATGTCATAGTTACTGATACACTTGCTAGTCCTGATTTGGTTGCCTGGTCAAGTGAAGCCGGCGGTGGCGGATTTGGTATGTCAACCGATTGGGTGGAGCTGGAGGATGGGGTGCGAATTAAATGGGATGCAGTAGATGGCCATACCTTCGGTGACATGTGGACATTTAGCAGTGTTCCTGGGAGTACAACTACCATTACCAAAGAGAATACTTATTGGATTAGCGATACTATTACTGGGTTGTTTGCGGCACCTACGACTAATATCAGCACTCAGCCCGGATCTGATATGACAAGCGCGGTTACCGCTGCGTCTGTTAGTGGCAATGCTAAGGATGGTTTAGGCGGGTTTACGATTCAGCCAACTTTAAGAATGTATAATGCTAGTACAGTGGGATTGTATACTGGGGTGCTAACTTTTACACTGACCTGATATAATTATCAGGTATGGATGAAGAGAATATCTTAGAGTTATCAGAGCAAGAAAAGTTATATTGGTGGCACATTTCCCGCCGATCGATTTTACAATCAGTATTGGATCGGTTTCGTGCCCAGTTTTTTTGTTATCCTGATCTACTCCTTTGTCATCCCGAGCGTAGTCGAGGGATCTCTGAGCCAGTGTTATTAAATTCTTCGGCTCCTTCGCCAGCTGGCGAATCCGCTCAGAATGACATCAGGATTCTGGATGTGGGGTGTGGCACCGGTGAAAACTTCTACTGGTTAAGTAAATTTGGTGAAGTAACGGGAGCGGATACCAGCGAGTTGGCAGTTGAATTGGCTGACCAAAAAGGAAAGGCAGTATTGGGCAGGACAGAGGACTTGCCATTTGAAGATGGTACATTTGATTTAGTTACAGCTTTTGATGTATTAGAACATGTAACGGATGATGCTAAAGTTTTACAAGAATGGAAAAGAGTTTTACACTCTGGTGGTCGACTTTTCTTGTCAGTACCGGCGTATCAGGGGTTATTTGGTCCGCATGATCGGGCCTTAGGGCACTTGCGTAGATATAATTTGC
>Ga0180007_10003940_pt1 | contig 16085 bp, 15 predicted proteins | sample MM_PC_MetaG_FD_121122 | JGI IMG/M metagenome (GOLD analysis project Ga0180007, IMG submission 121122) | Groundwater microbial communities from the Aspo Hard Rock Laboratory (HRL) deep subsurface site, Sweden - MM_PC_MetaG | ecosystem: Environmental > Aquatic > Deep subsurface > Groundwater... | reverse complement strand
TTTTTCATATATTATTCCTTCGTTTTTATAAACATTTAATTGTTGATCTTGGATACCTAACATTTATAATTCTTGTGACTCCCATCCGGACTTAAATAACCAACAAACCAAATATTATCATCACCAGCTTCTTTGTCATAAACTCTAAAATATAATTCAGCCTTTCCCTTCCACCACGGTTCATAATCCCAGGCAGAGCGATCAAGTTTAACTTGATTTATTGTTATAGTCTGCCCGGAAGTAATTTTACCAAGTGAAAAAGATGAATAAGCAATAGAAGAATCAAAATCCATATCTTCATTTTAATCCCACTACAATCAAAGGATAATCCGGCGGAATAGTATCAACTCGTATAGACCTGTCAGGTTTTGAAAACCTGACAGGTCTAATTGAAAACTTATCAATCATCACTTACGTTTCTAACTTACACTTCAGAAAATTACCAAGTTGAATACGTGGATAAATCCTATAGTATCTCTTAGAATTCTTAATGCCATATGAATAAGAGCTGAACATTTCTAAGTTTATATGCATATACCGATATCTTATCAACATTTGGGGAAACAGAATGATTCCCGGAGCCAGAATCATCTGTTTTTCATGCCAATTTAATGGATTAATTGAAGCATACATATTGCATATTAATTCAATCTTATCACTTTTAGATACTTTTTTAAAAATAAAGTTCTTGAAAAAACCAAAACCACCATTGGGGTGTTCGAATCCATTATCACACATTATATATCCGGATAAATAAGGAAATCTCATTTTAAAGAATCTTGATTTCGTACCTAATGATGCCATTAATAATAAAGAAAACATTTCCATGCTTTTTTTGTAATTATAGCCTGATAGATCTAGTCGTATTCTAAAAAATTCATTATAAGTTTTAGATTGTGGATATTGGTCCAGAGAATAATTAAATATAAGTTCAATTTTTCCGGTTGGGGGGGATGATAGATCACGTCTATATAACTCACCAGGTAAAAAACCCAAACTATTATAGGATATAAAATCTCCAAACTTGGAATCATTTTGTCCGTGACCGTTACTGAAAGGAAATATTAATAATATCAGTAAACATTCAATAAGAAAATATCTTTTCATATAGAACCTCACTGAGCAACTATTTTTATTCTATAATGCCCGGCATCCCAGGTTATTTCCTGACCCAAATTACCTTTTGCGAATAAAACAATATTTTCAAAATTATCTCCACAACCAATGATTTCATCATTTGAGTTAAATATACATCCAAAAGTAGCTAATGTAAATACAACGGTTCCAATAAAGGTTATATCAGGACTAAGAGCTAAAACAGCAGGAACTAAACACCACCACATAGAATTTTCACCAAGATCGTAAAAAAGAGGATCATATTCAATTAACTTTAGAGAAAAATCTCTGTCTTCATTTAAAAACGTTGATACTTCCCAATTAGTATTAAGTGAAATTGTACGCCACGGTCTGTCTTGTACGTAATGCCAGGTCTTCCATTTCCAGCACTTATAACTTTTATAATTTCCATCCGGACTTAAATAACCAACACGCCAAATATCAGTACTATCGGCTTCTTTGTCATAAACTCTAAAATATAATTCAGCCTTTCCCTTCCACCAGGGCTCATAATCCCAGGCAGAACGATCAAGTTTTACCTCTTTTATTGTTATAGTTGGTTCAGTAGTTATTTTTCCAAGAGAAAATGTCGAATCGTAATCTGAATGATAATCCATATCTTCATTCAATCCTACTATCATTATCGGATAGTCCGGCGGAATGGTATCAACTTCAAGATTATAGATTGTCCCAACAGAATCGTACATTGTCAATTCCGTTACATCAATATCATTTATCGTTAAAGGTGTGAAAGTCGTTGGTATAGACGATTCCCAGTCCCATTCTTCAAAGTCGTGGATATAAACCTGCAAGTAATCCACTTCATCCATCGCTGATGTAAGGCTCTCAGCGCTTGCTAATTTTCCAAGTGAACGTTTCATCAACACGTTCTGCACCTCTTTTCGCAGTGTTTTCCCACCCTGTGTAGGCTTATCGGCAATTTTGTTCCATAGTGCATACGGTTCATCTTCTTCATTACGTTTGGCTTCGTCGTATACGATTTTAGCAAGTTCCGGATCGGTAAGAGCTTCCGGTAATACTGACGCTAAATTCACAAGTGTTTGCTCCATTCCTTCCAGGTCCATTGCAGGCACTTGGTTATCCTCAGGTTCACTGATTGGTGATATCTTCTCATCTGTACAGGCACCAAGAAAGAAAATTAATGCAATTAATGAGACAATCAAGAAATTATTGCAATACGTCAAATTATTACTGTTCTTATACATTTCAAACTCCCATTACTCAAAGTTTTTTATCAATTAAAAATCTGTCACAGAACTAATAAAGGTTGTCTGCCTACTCCAACATTCAGTGGATAAGGCGGCAACCTCATTCATCTGAATGGTAATGGGCATTTACTTCCTAGAGTTAATAAATATATCCAATCGGAAGAAGTGAAAGTTGTTAAGAAAATGTTTTTTAAAAATATTGGTACGGATTCTTGCGGGGGGGGGGGCAATTTATACAATAATTTAGCATTTCCAGCCTCTTATACTCGGTTTTAAAATTTAATTGACGCTTATATCAAAATCAAGAATTATTTTGCAATCTTTCAGTTTGAGTTGTAAAATTCAATTGCACCGGAATCCGCCGCCGGAAGATCTTGGTGAAAATAATGATTATTTTAAATTTCTCCATGGAATATTTGTAAAATCGGAATACTATATATGATGTTCAAGTCGTGTGATAATTATGAAAAAGTCCTGCGTGAAGTGCAACGCAGGATCATGTGTCTGCGGATTTTTACCGATAATGTCTGCTGAAGCTTGTTGCAAAAAACCATGAATGAACCGGAAGCCCTGTTATATCTAAGCCGTGTTAAAACGGTGATACGGGAGAAATTTCCGGAAAAAGAAGAGCAATATCGCATGATTTATAAACGCCGTTTTAAACGAATATTGCTTCGCGAAGGAATCGCGCTTTCGTTATATTAAAAAGTTGAAAATAGAGGAAGGCGGAATTATGGAACGTGAAAAAGCATGGGCATTATTGACTACATACACGAAAACGGATAGTTTGATCAAACATGCCCTGGCCGTGGAAGCGGCGATGCGGTTTTATGCGAAAATATATGATAAAAATGAAGACTACTGGGGAATTACCGGATTGTTGCACGATTTTGATTATGAGACATTTCCGGATGAAGCAAACCACCCTTATCGGGGCAATGAAATCCTGGAAAAAGAGGGCTACCCCGAGGAAATGCGAAAGGCCATCATGGGGCACGCGGCCTATACCGGCGTACCGCGGGACACGCTTCTTGCCAAAACGCTCTTTGCGGTAGATGAATTGGCCGGTTTTATTGTGGCCGTAACAATGGTCCGGCCATCGAAAAGTATTCACGAGCTTACACCAAAGTCGGTAAAAAAGAAATTTAAAACCCGGGCATTTGCCGCCAAGGTCAGCCGCGAGGAAATATCGCAGGGAATCCAGGAGTTGGGCGTGGAGGAAACTGAACATATTCAGCGAGTGATAGATGCGCTGACAACAGTAGCGGGCGATATTGGTCTGGACGGACACCCGATGTCGTGATTATTGTGTATCATTTGATAAACACAAAAATTATGAGTAATTTAGGGGCAGGTAAACCCTCGCTTGAAGAAACAGTGAGAACACAGAGCGAGTGATATAAAATTTTTCTCTAGTTAGGAGAGAAACTGGTTTTTAAGAAGCAGGCCGAGAACTGCTACTCATTTATTGAGCGGGAAATACTTCCGGTTGTCGAAAAGCCGGGGCGATATACGGGCAACGAAATTAATGTCCACCATAAGGATTTTGCGAAGGCCGAAGCCTCTGTTGCGCTTATCTATCCCGATCTGTACGATGTGGGAATGTCCTATTACGGTTTTCAGATATTGTATCATCTGTTAAACCGGGAGCCGGATATCATCGCCGACCGGGCGTATGCGCCCTGGACAGATTTTGAAGAACAGTTACGGAAACACAATGTGCCGCTTTATGGGCTGGAATCGAAAACTCCTCTTGGCGATTTTGATATACTGGGATTTACACTGCCCTACGAGTTGACATTCACCAATATATTAAACGTTCTGGATTTATCCCATATTCCGGTGCTTTCCAAAGAGCGTAAAGACACCGATCCGATTGTAATTGCCGGTGGCAGCAGCATATACAATCCCGAACCTCTGGCAGATTTTATAGACCTGTTTGTTGTCGGTGACGGCGAAGAAATAATTGTGCCGCTTGTCCGGTTTATTGCAGAACGAAAACGGAAGCAACTGTCCCGTTCTGATATATTGAAATCAGTTCAGCGCGAATTTCAGGGCCTGTATGTACCGCGGTTTTACAGCGCTGAGCAAGATCCGACAAGTGGGTTTTTGATCCCAAAACCCGATGAAGATAATTCACCCGATAAAATCCTGGCGCACCGAGTTCCTGAATTGAAAGCGGATTATTTTCCGGACAAACCGTTAATACCGGTTGTTGAAATTGCCCAGGATCGTCTCGTGGCTGAGATTATGCGGGGGTGTACCCAGGGCTGTCGTTTTTGTCAGGCGGGCATGATCTATCGTCCTGTTCGCGAAAGATTGCCCCAAGACATCGTCCGCCAAATTGAAAAATCCTTGCAGTTGACCGGGTATGACGATGTCTCCCTGCTATCGTTGTCATCTTCCGATTATTGCGGTATGGGCGATTTGATTCATGGAATTTCTGATTTTCTGGAAAAAAACAGGGTTGGTTTATCACTACCGTCATTGCGGCTAGACAGTTTTTCAGAATCAATGGCGCTGATTGCTCAGAAAACCAGAAAGTCCGGGCTGACCTTTGCGCCGGAAGCGGGATCGGCGCGCCTGAAAAATGTCATCAATAAAAACATTTCCGAAGAAGATTTGATGAATTCTGTCGATATTGCGTTAAAATACGGCTGGCGGTCGGTGAAGCTGTATTTTATGCTGGGGCTTCCGACTGAAACCGATGAGGATATCGCTGAAATTATCCGGCTGACAAAAACCGTCTATGAACGTGGAAAGAAACGACTTTCAATCAACATTACTCTGTCTACGTTTATCCCGAAGCCCTTTACGCCGTTTCAATGGGAGGCCCAGGACGAACCGGTTGAAATCCAGCGAAAATTGGACATGATTAAAAGGGGACTTGCGCCGTATAAACGAATTAAAATAATGGCGCGGGACACCTATTATTCACAGCTGGAAGGGGCTGTTGCACGGGGCGATCGCCGAATGTCTAAAGTTATTTACAGTGCCTGGAAACATGGCGCGAAGTTTGACTCATGGAAAGAACTGTTTAATCCACAAGCGTGGGAGCTGGCCCTGGCAGAATGTGGAGTGACGTCGCAACTGTTTACAGGGCAAATCAACATTTCGGACTCGCTACCTTGGGATCATGTTGACGCCCGACTTTTAAAGAGATTTTTGCTAAACGAGCGGGAAAAAGCATACCGGGCCGAATCATCTCCGGATTGTCGGGACGGGTGTATTGGCTGTGGCGTCTGTGATTTTGAAACACTATCGATGAAGACTGTCGATAAAAAGGAAACATTCCTACCGGATAGTCAGCGGCCCATTGATGTGGAAGTATCAGAGACACAGGAGCTGAAATATCGCCTGCGGTACCAGAAAAAGGGCGCATCAAAATTTACTTCTCATCTTGACAATATGCGTGTTTTTCAACAGGCTTTTCGTCGGGCGAACCTGAAATTGTCTTTTACGCAGGGATTCAATCGCCGTCCTAAAATGTCTTCGGGTTTTCCCCTGCCCCTGGGATATAGCTCAAAAGATGAATACCTGGATATCATACTTACAGAGACCGACAAGAGTCTTGCGGAACACATTAATCAGGAATTACCGGATGGTATTTTCATTGAATCAGCGGTCGAGGTTCCATTGAAATCCGCATCCCTTTTTGCCGGCACCACCGGTTTTAAACATGAAATCCGGTTTTGTGAAACATTGCCGAAGAATGTGTCACAAACCATCGATGAATTATTAAAACAACCGGAAATAATAATTGAAAAACAGCGGAACGACCGAATTCGTCATGTTAATATTCGGCAATTTATTGACAATATCACCCGGTGTGACGAACACGGAATTATTTTGTCTACTAAAGTTATTGACGGGCAAACAGTCCGTCCGGAAGAAATTTTAAAACAGCTGGAAATTACAAACACACCGATGATTTGCCGGCTGAAAACCCATTTTTAATCAAAGATATAGGTTGAAACAAAAGCTATGAAAAAACAGATTTTAATCAGTGAAACCAGCAAAGAAACCCGCATCGCAATTTTGGAAGATGATGAACTGGTAGAATTCTTTGTTGAGAAACCCGAGCAGACCCGCATGGTTGGCAATATCTATAAAGGCAAAGTGGAAAATGTCATTGACGCCATCCACGCGGCATTTGTCGAAATCGGATATCATTTCAACGCATTTTTACCATTTTCTGAAATGGACGATCCGACGACTGTCGGGTCGATGATCGAAAGCATTGTCGGTGACGGCGATGAAGAAGAAGCTCCCCGAACACGGCGAAAAAAACCGAACATGCCACATCCAACAGGCTTAAAAACCGGCCAGGAAATTCTCGTTCAGGTGATCAAAGAGCCCTTTGCCCAAAAAGGTCCACGGGTCACAACCGACCTTTCGATTCCGGGACGGTTTCTGGTGTTGGTGCCTAATGAAGAGTACGTGGGTATTTCTAAGAAAATCACACGGCGAGATGAGAAAAAACGCCTGCGAAAAATTGTTCATGATTTAAAACCGAAGGGCTTTGGATTTATTATCCGGACAGTCGCCGATGGTCAGGACGAGAAAGCAATAAAAAACGATCTGCAGGATTTACTCCAAAAATGGGCCGAGCTGGAATCAAATGTTAAAAACAATTCCGCGCCGACCTGTGTGTACCGAGACATGGAAATTACATCAATGGTTATCAGGGATCTGTTTACTCCGGACATCGATCAAATCATTGTTGATTCAAAAACCTTGTATAAAAAACTGCATGCATATATAAAAAGTGTGTCCCCGGCATTAGTCAAAAAGATCAATTATCATAGCTCCCGCAATCCGCTGTTTACAGAATACAATGTGGAAAAGGAATTTGAGAAAACGCTAAACAAGAAAGTCTGGCTGAAAAGCGGCGGGTTTATTGTGATCGAACACACCGAGGCGATGACCACCGTTGACGTCAATAGTGGTAAGTTCATTGGGAAAAAAGATCACGAGAAAAACTCCTTGAAAATCGATCTCCAGGCCTCCAAAGAAATTGCACGGCAGCTGAGATTGCGGGATATTGGCGGCCTGATTGTGATTGATTATATCGATATGGAAGAGGCCGAGAACAGACAAAAAGTATATCATGAATTAAAACGAGCTCTTTATCTTGATCGGGCGAAAGTTGCTCTTTCGCCAATATCCAGTTTTGGGCTGCTGGAAATGACGCGTCAGCGCACCCGGGTAAATTTGCTGTATAGTGTCAGCGAGGAGTGTCCGCTCTGCCATGGTTCCGGACGAATATCGTCAAAGGAATCGATAGTAACAAAAATCGAGGGGTGGTTTCGACGGTTTAAAGTGAAATCAAGAACAAAGCGCCTGGAGATTCATCTACATCCCGAGATGCTTGAGTATATTCAGAAATCCACCAATAATCTGATGCGGAAAATTCAATGGAGAAATTTCCTGAGAATAAAAATTGTAGACGATATCTCGGTTCCCGTGGACGATTTTAAAGTATATCTGACGAAAAACGGAGAAGATATTACGGATCAATATTAGACTTGACAAATCTTCTGGGAATATCTAAATTCGCAGTCCGTGTTGAAAACTAATTTTAGAGAGATTTATGAAGAGTGAAATGTATGCAATAGCCGAAATCGCCGGCGACCAAGTTGTCCTTGAAACAGGAAAAAAGATTGCCGTTCCCCGATTGGATGTTGAAGAGGGAAAAGAATTTATCGTTGATTCGGTTCTTTATTACAGAGACGGCAACGATGTAAAAATAGGCAATCCAACCGTTAAGGGTATTCAGATATCTACGGTTGTTGTTGAGCATAAACGCCTGCCGAAAATTATCGTATTTAAAAAGAAACGCCGCAAAGGCTACAGAGTTAAAAACGGTCACCGTCAGCCCTATACTTTAATAGAAGTGAAGGGACTAAATGTTGAAAAAAAGGCGGTGCCGAAACCCAAAGCGGCCCCGAAAAAAGTGAGCCGTCCGCAAGAGACCAAACCGGAAGAAGCGGCCCAGAAAGAATAGGAGCACAATACAATGGCACATAAAAAAGGTGTAGGCAGTTCAAAAAACGGTCGCGACAGTCAGTCGCAACGATTGGGCGTTAAACGTTTTGGCGGAGAGACCGTGACGGCCGGTTCTATCATCGTCCGTCAGCGTGGTACCCGGATTCATCCCGGAAAGAATGTTGGCAGAGGTAATGATGACACTCTGTTTGCGACAATTGATGGTGTCGTAAGCTTCGAACGAAAAGGCCGCGATAAAAAGATCGTTAGCGTTTTAAATTAATACAGATCCCGCAATTCCCATATCAGGGTCAACCCACTTTGCCCTGGCGATTGCGGGATTATTATTTTTATTCCAAATATAATCCGGTTTTCTTAAACTGTTTTATTATCAGAACAAAACAGAGGAAACGGATATGACCCAACAGACTAAAGACAAATTTAATGAAGAGCGCCAGATTCTCAATGAACTGGTGATGAAATATAGCAGTAAAATATCCAAGCGCTTTCTGAATCTGGATGCGCAGGTTTACCAGGATGGTGAACTGGATAGCAAAACAAAAGAAATGATGGGCCTGGTTGCTTCTCTGGTTTTACGCTGTGACGACTGTATTAAATATCACTTGATTCAATGTCATGATCATGGAGTTTCTAGCCTGGAATTGGAAGAAATACTGTCCATTGCACTAATTGTCGGTGGTTCGATTACGATTCCCCATATTCGCCGGGCGGTTTCATTTTGGGATGATCTTCAATAAGAAACGCTAGATGGCGTTAAGCCAGATCAGCATTTTGTTTAATTCATGGTTGTTGCGCAGATAGTACCGGGCGTTTGTCTTCCGGCCGATATTTTCCCGAAGCAACACCGAATATCCATATAGATTTGCTGCCCGGAAAGCGGGTTCGTCGCTAATTTCGGAGCCAAAGTAATAAATCACCGGACTCAGACCACTTTCGTGTGGTAAAAGATCCACAATTTTTCGAACCAACATTTGTTTATCCCAATGAACTGTGGGGGATACCTGGATTTTATCTGTTGTCTGTTGTGCGCTGAGCAGCGAACCGGACAATGCGCGTCGAATCATGGGACTCAGTATGTTAACAATATAACGATCATTGGAGGGAATCGAAATACTCAATTCTACGCCGGTAATTTTGGCATTATGTTTTGTCCACGCCGGACCAATTTCCAGTGTAATTGTGCCGACCAATTGTTCCAGCTGATGGCGAATAAAGCCCAGTTGTGGGAATGCCCACGAGAAGCCGGAGCCGTCAATTTCAAAACCGTTACTGCCGGCCAGTATTAAGTTATTTTTCATTTTCGATTTTAATTCCGATAATGAACGATGACTGATTAATCCGGCGAAAATTACCGGCGGCCTTGAAAGGTTCGCAATTTGACCGATCAGCCCCGAAATAGTTTTCAATGAACGCATTAATTCGTCATAATTGAACAGAAGACAGTTCGTACGCTTCTGCGCAAAGGATTTTGTAAGATTTGGAATTTCTTTTAGAAATGGAAGCACTGAATATTATCGCAATCGAGAATTTTTACATTGGCTATTGATATAAATAATATTTTCCCGACACATTTGAGAAATTGTCTAAATCCTTTTGCCAATTATCTGTCAGCGTATTAACCGATGTTGTGCCAGCGCTCAGGGTTGTACCGAGTTTGTCGCTCCCATACAGGCGATTAAGCGAACTCCTGATTGTAAATTTTTCCGGATACATGTCGCGGGTTTTTTCCAGTATAATCAGCATCGCTACTATGGATTTTAATTCATCCCGGTTGGTGATCTGAATTTCAACTCCGCCGCATAATTGATTTTCATATTTTGGTTTATAGGCGACGTTGGGAATCGAGACCGGGGTGAAGTTTATCGGTTTAAACCGTATTCCCGTCAATCTCAAAGCATTAAGAGCATTGGCGTATTGCCGAGAATCAATCCAGGGGGCCCCGAATTTCAAAAAAGGCGCGTCGGTTCCCCGCCCCTCGGACAGGTTGGTGCCCTCAAGCAGGCAAAATCCGGGATATACGATAGCCGTTTCAAGTGTTGTCATATTTGGCGAAGGAGAAATCCAGGGCAGATCGGTCTGATCATACCAAAAGGAACGCTTCCACCCCTCTATTTTAATAACTGTTAAATCAGCAGCGATGCCATCTTTACTGAGTACTTCGCCGTTGATCCAGCCGGCCAGTTCGCCGATGGTGAGACCGTAACGAATTGGAATCGGATGGGGTCCAACGAAGGATTGAAAGTTCATATCCAGAACGGGGCCTTCTGTCAAATCGCCGCGGATCGGATTCGGGCGATCAATCACGAAGAAGGGAATTCCATGTTTGGCGGCGCTTTCCATGGCCAGGGACATCGTGGTTATATATGTATAAAACCGGGCGCCCACATCCTGTATGTCGTAAATGAGAACATCAACATTTTCCAGCATTTCAGTCGTTGGTTGCTTTGTTTTTCCGTAAAGACTATAAATCATCGCACCGGTTTTAGGATCGGTTTCGTCGAGAATGGTCCGGCCATCGGCATGTAGTCCCCGAAAACCGTGCTCGGGACCAAAGATCGCCGTTACCTGGCATTTGCCGCTGTCGTGAAACAGATCGACAATGTGTCTGCCGGTTTTATCACAGGCGGTATGATTACAAATAATCCCGACGCGTTTTCCGGTAAATTGTTCGAAGTTCTGTTCAAGAAGTATATCCAGTCCGGTTTTAACGACGTTGACTGGCGGACGTGACTGACAGGCACTGTTTTGTGTTAAAATAAAACCCCAAAACAGGCACAAAAAAATTAAATAGTGTTTCATAATAATTGTTATTTCGCTGGCTATTAAAAGCAATAGCCCAACTGGATATTTTTTTCCAGTTGGGCTAAACCATTATTCAGGACTGATTGCTTCGGTTGGGCAAACATCAACGCAGGTTCCGCAATCGGTGCAAAGTTCGGCATCAATTACATAAATATCACCTTCACTGATTGCACCTTCCGGGCATTCAGGCAGACAGGCACCACACGCAATACATTCATCATTGATTACATGAGCCATCGATAGAGTCTCCTTGTTGGTTGATTGACAAAAATCGCAGGAATTTAAACATATTCTGCAGTATAGACAACAATTCAGGGACAATAGTTTTATAATTTTAAATGAATTCTGTAGATTACGGACGATTATTCGAAAATACATTATCTTAAACAGAGGAAAATATGGTAGACCAAATCAGAGAAACGCTTCGGGAAAGCAAGGTCGCACGCTGGACGGCTTTGGGCATTGTTTCCTTTACAATGATGTTTGGATACTTTTTTACAGAGGTTATTTCGCCTCTGAAGCCGATGCTGGAGGCCCAACTGGGCTGGGACAGCACCGCGTTCGGAACGGTCACAAGCGCCTATGGCTGGTTTAATGTGTTTCTGCTGATGCTGATTTTTGGCGGAATTATTCTGGATAAAATGGGCATTCGTTTTACGGCAATTGGGTCGGCATTAGTTATGGTAGTTGGCGCTGTGATAAAATTTTTAGGATTGTATTTGGCCGATAAACTGGGAGTAAATGCTTCGATATGGATGGCCTCTATCGGCTTTGCTGTTTTTGGGGTCGGTGTTGAAACTGCCGGTATCACAGTGTCAAAAATCCTGGTTAAGTGGTTCAAGGGTAAAGAAATCGCCCTGGCGATGGGGTTGCAGGTTGCTCTGGCGCGTATGGGTAGCTTTGGCTCGTTGTTTTTTGCACCCTACATTGCCAAGGCGTTTAATGTAGCGGCCCCGGCGTTGCTGGGCGCGGTTCTTTTATGCATTGGGCTGATTACCTTTTTTATTTATAATTTTATGGATCGCAAACTCGATCATCAAATTCGCCTGGAGCTTGAGCTGGAAGAGCCTTTCCGTATGAAAGACATTGCGATGATTGTGACCAATCGCGGCTTTTGGTACATTGCCCTTCTCTGCGTCCTGTTTTACTCGGCAGTGTTTCCGTTTTATAAATTCGGCCCCGATCTGATGGTCAACAAATTCGGTATCAACCCGGAACACGCTGGTATTATTCCCAGCCTGGTGCCCTTTGGTACGATGTTTTTAACGCCGGTTTTTGGGAGTATATATGATCACATTGGCAAGGGGGCCAGTATTATGATTCTTGGATCTGTGATGCTTCTGTGTGTTCATATTGTGTTGTGGATACCGGGACTAAACAGTGTCGCTCTGGCGGTGTTGCTGGTTATCGTTTTGGGTATGGCGTTTTCACTTGTGCCGTCGGCCATGTGGCCGTCTGTACCGAAAATCATTCCCGAGAAACAGCTTGGAACAGCTTACGCGCTTATTTTCTGGGTTCAGAACTGGGGCCTGATGGGAATTCCTTTTCTGCTGGGAGTCGTTTTGGATAAAACCAATCCCGGTGTGGCAGCTGCCAAATATGCCGGCGAGAATGTAAACTATGACTATTCAACCACATGGCTGATCTTCATTGTCTGCAGTGCGTTGTCGATAATAGTTGCGTTTATGCTGAAAGCGGAAGATAAGAAAAAAGGGTATGGTCTGGAGCAGCCCAATATTGTAAAGTAACGATTCACTACGATATTATAGGACGCCCTCCGAAGAGAATTCGGGGGGCGTTTTTATGATGGAAGTTTATTATTTATCGAGTTGTAAAAAAGTTTGGCTTCTCTAGCGGCTGGGTATTCACTGTCCGCATTTCCCCAGATGGTTTGAACAATGTCCATGTGTTTCCGGGCATTTGCCAAATCGTTCTCGTCGGCATAAACCCGGGCGAGTTCAAAATGGGCCTCGGCATCCATTGGTAAAATACTTAATGTGTTTTCGAGGAATTTTTTTGCTTTTGAATAATCGCCCAAATGTCGGTAACAGCGGGCTATTCGGGTGAGGACCGTGACATCAGTTGGTGTATATCGGGATTCTTTTTGATATTCCATGATGGCATTGATATAGTCGTGATCGATTTCATAAAGGCGACCCCGGGCATTGTGTAAAATATTACGCCGGGCGTCTTCGCCAAAAAGCCACAATGCTTCCTCCGCTTCGGCAATGGCTGCTTCGATCGATGTTGTATCTTCTTTTTCGAGAGCGATTTGCAAGTATCCAAGTGACAACAGGCGGGACCAGGGCTTGGGCAAAGTGTGTTTATATGAATCCAACTGGGAGATGGCTTCTCGTTCTTTTCCCAACATGACATATAAATCAAAACACTGATCGTTCATGCGTCCAACGACTACGTCCATTGACTTTAAATATTTTTCAGCCGCGGCGTTCTTTTTAACTGAATATTCGTGGGCCTTGCTGATTTCACCCCGCTGACGAAAGTATTCGTATAAGACGGTATAAACGGCTTGTTTTTCCATGGGTGTGTCGGCCATGTTTTCTGCGCCGAGCAGCTGTGTCAGCGCTGTATTATAATTTCCGGTCAGTATATTGATCCGGGCCAGCATAATTGTAATAGATATTTCATTGGGTTCCAGCATTTGGGCATCGATATAGTAGTCTTGGGCTTTATCGTAGTTGCCCATGATCAGAAACAGGTCACCAAAAGATACAAAGGATCGGTAATCTTTTGGAAATGCACGCTGATACTGTTTGAAGTAGCTCAGGGTGTTTTTGAAATCGCCTTTCGCAAGGTATGCATTACCAATATATCGGAGGTAATACTGACGGGCCGGATCAATCGCTAGAATTTTATTGTATTCAGCAATGGCGTCATCGATTTTGAACTGCTTAAAGTACTCTCCGGCCATTCTGAAATGACCGCGAATATCATCGGGGTAGAGTCTGACCCACATATCGATAATCGCCATTCGTTTTTCAGGATCTTCAGATATCAGGTAGTATTCTTCTTTGATTGCGAACTGAATCGATTCGGGAAATTTATAGATATACTGCATGGCTGTGTTCAACGACGTAACCGCTCTGTCATAAAGGTTCAGGTTGATATAGAGCTGGTACAACTCGTAATGGGCCAGGGCAAAAGTGGGATCCAGTTTGACGGCGTTTTCAAGGTGAGGCCGTGCGGCAACAGGATCATTTTTCAGATTTACCAGATTTGAACCGATAATATACCGGCGAAAGGCCTCCTCTGAAGAGGTGCTTATCTCGGCAATGGGCAAATCCTGAATGTCTTCCCGGTGCCATACCGGTACATCCAGATCTTCTTTTAGCTGATTGTTGATTAGGTCAATAATCCAGAAGACATTAGTGCCGGTAAATTCATGTTCAGAAAGCAGTTTTCCGTGGCTGGTTTCATATAGATAGGTTTTCACGACCAAGGTGTCGTTTTTAGTCTTGAAACTGCCTCCCAGAAAATATTCCCGCTCAATTTCCCGGGCAATTTTTTGTTCCAGTACCAGGGGCATGCCGAGATTGCCGGTAAAGCCGGCGCTGGTGATTTTCTGATAAATAGCATTATCATAGCCGGAATAGACCGAAAATATCGGGTCCTGGTTTAGATCGTAATGACAGCCGGCCATAAACGCATACTGAAGCCAGTCAAGTTCCGGGTTTTCCGACTCGTTTTCGAAAAAGAAAATTGCCAGACGTTTCATTAGTTCACTTTTGGGGATTTGTCGCCGAACAGTCTGACCTGTTTCGTTTCTTAAACTAATTTCCGTCGTTGCCGAGCCGAGCTCTTTTCCACCGAAAAAGTAAACCAGCAAACACCCTGTGATAATGACATTAATTGGTATGCCGATTTTCTCCGTCCTGGTCCACTCGTCCCGCCCGGGGCGCCCGTGAAAATAGGCGAGCATTCCAACCGTCGGAAGCATAGAAATCAGGGTGATGAAACTGAGGTCGGTCAGGTAGGGCGATATGGTATAATGCTCGACGATCCAGCTGACAAACTCCAGGATTGTCCAGCAGACGCCGAAATAGATGAAAATAATCTGAGGAAACCGCCGATCAAACAGGTCTCTGGAAAATGTTGGTTTGCTTTGTTTTGTTGTGTCTGTCATGATTATTTATCGGTCACATATTGAGACGATAATGTTTGCGGCTTTGTTGTCGCTATTTTGAAAAATTACTGTCACTATCTTCCATAGTCATTAAATAGTGATTAATATCAGCTTCTTTAAATTTTCCACCTTGAGTTTTAAAGCCATGACGGGCGTAATAATCACGAAGATGTGCCTGGGCGTGCATTTTGAATTTATGATAGCTCTTTTCCCTGGCGACGGCTAACATAAATTCAACGATATCGTGTCCATATCCCCGGTTGCGGTATTCTTTTCGGACGGCAATCCGTTCCAGCTTGGCCCACTCGTTAATAAACCGCAGACGGCCGGCGGCTACCGGTTCGCCGTCAATTTCCCCTAATACATGGAGCGAACTATACTCGTATTCATCCATTTCGATATCGTAAGGAACTTTTTGCTCATCAATAAAAACTATTCCGCGGACGATAAACACTTTTATAAGATCGTCAAGTGTTGCAACTGTTTTAAACATTTTTTCAGGGCTGTTTATCGGTTAATTATTTCATTTCACTGAAACGTTTTGTCTATTGAGAGTTGCCGGGCAATTTTGATCTCATGGCCTCGATCAGTTCTTCCACTTCTTTAATTCGTGTACGGATTCTGCCAACGAGTTCTTCGTCGCGGTCTTTTGCCGGTTCAATAATGGAAATGTTGTCCATAAAAAGCGAGCTCCTTGTGTCTGTTCGGTAAACAATGGATCTGTATGATGTTTTTGGATTACCATCAACAATAATGTAATCAATTTCCCTATTAGAAAACAGGCA
>Ga0180007_10003939_pt1 | contig 16085 bp, 16 predicted proteins | sample MM_PC_MetaG_FD_121122 | JGI IMG/M metagenome (GOLD analysis project Ga0180007, IMG submission 121122) | Groundwater microbial communities from the Aspo Hard Rock Laboratory (HRL) deep subsurface site, Sweden - MM_PC_MetaG | ecosystem: Environmental > Aquatic > Deep subsurface > Groundwater... | reverse complement strand
TTCACCGAATTCCGCGGATGCAACCATGAGTTTCTCTGTGGATGCTATGCCGGAAGTGGTTGCAGATGATGTTGCTCCAAGTATTGATTCAATTCTTGATGATGAAGGGGTTTCTTTGGCTAACGGTTCTTCAGTTAACAGAATTGCGGATGATGGAGTTTTTGCTTTTGATGTCGAGTATTCTGATGACAGGAATCCAAATCCGGCAGTTACGGTGGAGCTTCACAAAGCGGTTGGAGGTAGTGTTGTGTTGGGTTCTCCTGATGCTTCCAGTCCAAAAGGGTTTACTGTTGATTTGAATGATGTTGATGTGCTTGGTGCTAATACAATTACTGTGACGGTGTCTGATGGTTCGCCCGATTCTTCGGATACTGTTTTGAGTTTTGGTTTGGATGTGACGGAATTACCTGTTGCGGAGGGTGAATTGGCGCAAGGTCAAGATTATAATTGGGGAAATGGTGGTAATCTCTTAGCTGGTACGGAAGGCTTTGTGGTTAATGGAAATGTTATTTATGTACTTAACAGTGCTCCTGAAGATGCGTTCTTAAATATTAAAGCTCGTGTGGAAGATGGTCAGTGGGTTCTTATAGATGAAGTTACCAATGGTAAAGTTGTTGCCGGTTCCGGTGATGGCGATTATTCAAGACAAAATGCAGTTTTGGGAGGTGACAGGAGAATGGCCGGGGATTCTTGTGATTACTCTGATGCGTATTTGCGCTCCAGTGATGTCTTGAATTCTGTTCTTCATGGTGATTTTGGTCTATCGAATTTTTATGGAGTTGGCGATTACAATTATACTGCCGGAGAAAATTTGATTGTATCTTTGGATATGCCCGAAGATTGTGAGACGGTAGAATGGGCTGATCATTATGTTGGAGGTCCCGGTGATACCGGTGATACCGGTGAGATTGTGGATACAGATGTGACTGATACCGGGGATACTGACGTTATTAAGCCGCATGGTGGTCCCGGCAACAATGGAGACGGTGATTCAAGCGGTTGTACAACTGTGCCTTTCGGCCCGGGTGTGCCTGCAAGTTTGATTGTGCCGTTCGCTTTGGCCGGAATGAGGAGAAGAGAGGATTAAGGTTTGCCGTTCTTTTCGATTCCTTTTTCAACTTCTTTGTCGACTTCGCTGTTTGGGGAACGTTGGAGCAGACGGATTATTAAAAATGTGAAAAGGCCGCCAAGGAGGATGCCAATTAGATTGACGGAGAGTAGTTCTAGGGTGTCAATGAGAAGTTTTTGTTCGTTTAAGGGAATTAGGACGCCCAAGAAGGCGAGAGGCGGCACGAGTGAGACCGCGATTGCTACAGCGGGAATGACGGCGCTGGAGATTGAGCGAAACCAGCTGTAGACGGCCAGTATGCCGGAGGCGAAGGCTACAATGGAGTAAAGGTCTTGGTTTGCGTAGCTTGCGTAGAGGGTTGGGTCGATTCCTGCTGGTTTAAAGAGCCAAGCGGCGTAGGCTGCCGTAAGAAGGCTTAATGCAAAGCCGATTGAGAGTGATTTTAGAGAGTGGCCGATCAGTTTTACGCTGCCGGCGCCGAGACCCACGGAGAGGCTTAAGACAGGGATTAAGAGAGGGGCGACCACCATTGAACCGATAAGGATTGGAGTGTTGTTCATCATGACCCCGAGGGCAGCCAGAAGGGATGAAATGATTGTTAATATGATGAATTTTGGAGTGAGGGTGCTTTCCGTTACAAGCAGTTCGATTGCTGTTTTGAGCTCTTTTTTTTCGCGGGTTTTTTCAAGGTAGTTGGTGAAAGGGTTTGGCATGGATGTTAGGGTTAATCTGCGGCTTTGCCGCTTATTACCACTATAATGGTTTTTAGAAGAATTTTTAAGTCCAGGAAGGGTGACCAATGTTTTATGTAGTAAGTGTCCAGGCGGACTTCTTCTTCAAAATCGAGGTCCGAGCGGCCGGAGATTTGGCTGAGGCCGGTGATGCCGGGTTTTATGGTTAGAAGGAATTTATGATGAGAGTCATAGTCGGCGACTTCTTCCGGCAAATGAGGGCGAGGGCCAACCAAGCTCATGTTTCCAATTAGCACGTTTATAAGTTGTGGGAGTTCGTCCAAGCTGGTTTTGCGTAAAAGGCGGCCAAAACGGGTTATGCGGGGGTCATTTTTGATTTTCACCAGGGGTCCGCGGCGGTTATTCGCTTCTTTGAGTTTGGTGTAACGGAGAGAGTGGCAGTTTGGGTGCATAGTGCGAAATTTGTAGAATTTGAAAAGGCGACCGGTTTGGCCCACTCTGTTTGCGGGCGAGCCGTCGTCCAACTTTGTGAAGAGGATGGGGCCGCGGGAGTCCAGTTTGATGCCGACTGCTATAAGAAAGAGAAGAGGCGAGAGGAGTGTTAAGCAGGTTAAAGCGCCCAGAATGTCGTATGATCTCTTGATCACTTTGCCCCAGCCGTCCAGCGGGGTTGGTTTCATGTGGATCAGGGGAAGGCCGGCAAGCGGTTCGATTTCCACATTTGTTCTGTCGATTTCAAGGAGATCCGGCACAAAACGGTATTCCAAGTGGTTTTGACGGCAGAAATTAAGTATATCATGAGCTTGGATTTCCGTGAGAACGGTGCTGGTTTGGATTATTTCTTCAACTTTGAATGTTTTTACAATTTCTTCCAGGTTTTTTAGTCCGCCCAAGTGCGGGATGCCTTTTTGGTTTTTGGATTTGCTGATGTAACCGACCAAATGATAACGCGGGTTCTTTTTTAAGACTTCTATCATTCTGCTTGTTATTTTGTTGGAGCCGATAATCAGGGTTCTTCTAACGCCTATATTTGCAAGCAATAGGAGTTGTTCGACAGCGCGAAGGGAAAGACGAGCCGAAATTAGGAGTGAGACCGTGAGAATGAAGCTGAAACCCAGTACCAGCCTGGAGAAAAAAACTTGGCGGACAGTGAAGTAGTAGGCAATTATGAGGAGAATCCAGACTATTGAGATCAAAATTACACGGCTGGATTCTTTAAGAGGACCGCCCTGGTTTCTCATGTTGTAGAGACCAAAAACGGCGAAAGTTACTATTAATGTTGCTGCAAAATAGAGTGTTAAGAGGAAATATTCATTTGTAGGTGGGAAACTTGCGGCGTCCAAGGGAAAATAGATCCCGGGGATGAAGTCCCCGTGGAGACGGATTTTGTAACCAAGAAGAAAGCCCGCTATGACCATTATTGCGTCGGTTGGGATTTTCAAAAGGCCGAATGCGATTTGTGATTTTTTCATTGGGCGTATTCTACTACGGGGACAGGAGAATGGGAAGATTTCAGGGTTTTGTCAGGTGGTTTTGATTATTATGGTGAGTATGCACGTAAAACGGTTTTTAGAATGGATTGGTTTGAAGGATAGTTTGCATTCGAAGGAGTGCAAGTCGCCTTTTGTGAATGAAGGTGATCTTTGGTGGGCCAGTTTGGGGGAGAACGTTGGGTTTGAAATAAATGGGAAGAGCGATAAGTTTTCGCGGCCGGTGATTGTTTTGAGGAAGCTATCTCGAAAGTTTTATTTTGTGATTCCTACTACTACGCAGAATAGAAAAGGGTCTTGGTATGTGCCATTTAGGCAAAAGGGGGTGTGGATGGTTGCGTGTTTGCATCAAGCACGTGCGATTGACTATCGTAGGCTTCATTCGAAACTTGGTCGACTTGATGGTCAAGATCAAAAGCAAATAAAGAGAAAATTCCGGGAACTTTATAGATAAAAATATGCCCCTCTAGTATTTAGAGGGGTCGCGAGAGAATCTCGAAAGCTTGTTTATTTTACTCTTGGGTATGGGTGGGAGTCAAATTTTGTCTGTAATAGTACAAGATTTAACCTGAAGGGGTCTTGCGGGGTGGTGGATTTTCTGGTGTGGTGTCGGAGGTTGAAAGGCAAAAACCCCCTTCATAAGCCGAGTTCTGTCTTGCTTCGCTTTCGCGAGCAAGTGTGATCATCTATCTGGGCTCGTTGTTGCCAATGAGCTCGAGCGGTGAGCTATCCGGGGCTTAAGGCCGCCTTGTTCCGGATACCCATTCTCACCTTGCAACGGAAAGGGTTTACCTCACGGCGTTATCTGGTAGTGGAGGTTGCGCTCGCTTTCGCTCGCGCCTTAGCCTCGCGCTTTTATGACGCTCGGCCGGCTCCGCTACGCTTCGCCGTGCCCCGTTCCCACGGAAGGAAGAGGGGGCGTTTCATTTTGATCGTCTCTGTGGCACTTTCCCTAGATTGCGTTTTTGATTGTCGCAGTCCGGTCGCCGTTAACGACTTTCCCGCCTTATGTTGCTCGGACTTTCCTCATCGCTATAAAAAAATAGCGACGCGATCACTCCGGAGGTTTTTGCGTGATTTATTATACTGGAAATGATGGGGTTGTCAAATTACTCACTCTCCAACTTCTCGAACTCTTTTTTGAAGAAGATTGCGGTTTCAAGGCAGTCTTTGGCTTTGTCGTTGTCCGGTTCCATACGGAGGACGAATTCAAGGAGGTCGATTGTGCGAGCGAACTGACGGTCGTTTAGGTAGCAGACTGCAAGGTCGCAGATGACCAGGCTGTCTGTTGGGGCGATTGTGCGGGCGCGTTCCAGGATTACGAGACCGCGTTTTCGGTCGCCGTTGTGGAAGATTGACCAACCCAAACAACGTAGGATTTCCGGGTGGTGGGGTTGAAGTGTGTCTGCGCGCTCAAGGATGTCCACGGATTTTTGGAAGTCGCCGAGGGATGAGTGTAAAAAGCCCAGTAAGTAAAGTGCGTTTGGGCTGTTTGGGTTCAGTTTTATTGCGTAGTCGAGTGCTTTTTGTGATTTTTCATATTCACGCAGGCTTAAGTAATTGTCTCCTATCTCTTCGTAGGCTTCCACATATTCAGGGTCTGAAAGAAGCATTTGGTTTGCCAACTTGATGGCTTCATCATGACGTCCTGAAAGTTTCAGTTCGTCAGCTTTTTGTAGAAGGTCTTCGAGTGTCATTTTTTTGTTTTTGTTTTTTTTGATGTATCCAGTTATTGTACCAAAAAACTCCTGTTTCTTCAAGGGGTGAGAGATGGAAAAAATCAGGAAATGTGGTGCAATAACATTTGCCGATTTTTGGGATGGCTTTTAGAAGCGAAATCAGAGATTTCGACAAAGTTCCGTGATTTTTTCTTTTAGTTCCGGATCTTTCATTGCGAAGGCAATATTTGCCTGCAAAAGGCCCCATTTGTGGCCGGTGTCGTAACGAGTTCCTTGGACCGCCGTGCCAAAAATTTGGCCGCCTTCCTTTATATAAGAGAGAAATGCGTCAATGAGGCGGATTTCACCGTCTGCGTGTGAAGACTGGGATTTTTCAAGATGGTTGAAAATGTCCGGGGTGCAGATGTACTTTCCTATAATACCCAAGTTTGAGGGCGCGTTTTCAGGAGAAGGTTTTTCAACCAGGTTCTGGATTTCAATTAGGCCGTCTTTTTCATTTTTTGGCTCTACAATACCGTAATTTTGGACTTCTTCATCCGGGACATTCTCAAGACATAGCACGGGCGACTTGGTTTTTTCAAAAACTTCCATGAGTTGGGCAAGTGCGGGTTTTTGGTGGTCTATGATGTCGTCGCCAAAGAGGACTGCGAATGGCTCATTGCCAACAATGTTTTTGGCGCAGAGGATTGCGTGGCCGTCGCCGAGAGGTTTTGGTTGGCGGACGTAAATGAATTCGGCCAGGTCTTCAATTTCTTGCACTTTTTTAAGGAGTTCTTTTTTGTTTTTTCCGGCAAGGTTGTATGCCAGCTCAAAGTTGTGGTCAAAATGGTCTTCAATTGCGCGTTTTCCGCTACCGGTGACCAGTATTATTTGCTCAATGCCGCTTGCGACCGCTTCTTCAACAATGTATTGGATTACGGGTTTGTCAAGGATTGGGAGCATTTCTTTTGGCATGGCTTTTGTGGCCGGCAAAAAACGCGTGCCAAGACCTCCCACCGGGATTACGGCTTTACGAATTTTATTTGTCATCATTTATGTGAATTATTCTGGTTTTGAAGTCTTCCGTTTTTGGAATTGTAATAATAAGGATGTGGTTTTGAACGCGTGCCGAGATGTTTTTTCTGTCAATGTGGTCCGGAAGGACAATTGAACGGCTGAAAACGCCCCAAAAAAGTTCATTTACAAGTGGAGTTTTATCTTCAAAATCTTTGATACGCTCGCGTTCACCGCGGATTGTGAGGACGTCATCATGGATTGAGACCTTGATTTCAGACTTTTTTACACCGGCAATTGGGCAGGCGACTATCATGCGGTCATCTGTTTGATAGATATCCACGGAAAGTTGACCTTCTTTTGGAGAGGGCTCAGGGTCCGGCTCATGGTTTTTTTTGGAGACTTTAACGGGTTTGTTTTGCAAGCGAATGGAATTTGAAATTCCATTTTTTTTTGCGTATTTGAGTTCGCCGATTCCTACTTCTTGTGTCATAGCGCGATTATAGCAGTATTGTTTTTATTATTCCAATTCAGCAACTTCTGTTTAAAATCTGAATCAGGTCTAATGCTTCAGCTAGCTTTTTTTAGATTCCGGCTTCTTTCCTTCGAAAAGTTCAATAAATTCCTCACGGGAGAGAGTTTCCTTTTTAATAAGTGTTTTTGCAATGTGGTCGAGCTGTTTTTTGTGCTTGGTGAGTAGGTCTTTGGCTAGAACATAAGCGTTTTCTATGATCTTTTGAACTTCTTCGTCAATTTCTGAAGCTCGTTCTTCGGAGTAATTTTTCATGTGGCCGTAGTCACGACCCAAGAAAACTTCATGATTTTTTTCACCAAAAACAATAGGACCCAGTTTTGAGCTCATTCCAAATTCCGTGACCATGCGGCGAGCTATGTTTGAGGCGCGCTCAAGGTCATTTGATGGGCCGGTTGTAACTTGGCCGAAATTCATTTCCTCCGATACATAGCCGCCTAAAAGTGATGCAATTTCATGTTCGAATTTTTGCTTACTGTACATGTGTTTGTCTTGTTCCGGCACAAACCAAGTTGAGCCGAGAGACATTCCGCGGGAAATTATGGTGATTTTGCGGATTGGGTCGCAGTCTTCCAGAAGATGGCCAACGATTGCATGGCCACTTTCATGGTAGGCTGTGATGTTCTTTTCCTCTTCCGAAAGAATATGCGATTTGCGTTCCGGTCCGAGTTGAACTTTTTCAACGGAATCCTCAATGTCTTTTTGAGTGATTTCTTTTTGGTCTTGTTTTGCGGCCAAGATTGCGGCTTCATTAAGAAGATTTTCTATGTCTGCACCTGTAAAGCCCGGAGTTTGTGCCGCAATTGAATTTAGGTCCACGTTCTTTTTTAGCGGTTTGTTGCGGGAATGAACTTTAAGGATTGCCTCACGGTCTTCTTTGTTTGGAGTATCAACAACAACTCGGCGGTCAAAGCGACCAGGTCTTAAAAGGGCGGGGTCAAGGACGTCAGGTCTGTTGGTTGCAGCCATTACAATTACGCTTTCATTTGTTTCAAAACCGTCCATTTCAGTTAAAATTTGGTTTAGGGTTTGTTCACGTTCGTCGTGGCCTCCGCCAAGGCCGGCGCCGCGTTGGCGACCGACGGCGTCGATTTCGTCTATGAAGACTATGCAGGGTGCGTTGCGTTTTGCTTTTTTGAAGAGGTCGCGAACGCGGCTGGCGCCGACGCCCACAAACATTTCCACAAATTCAGAACCGCTGATTGAGAAAAACGGTGCGTTTGCCTCCCCGGCGACAGCGCGAGCAAGCAAAGTTTTACCGGTTCCCGGTGCGCCGACAAGCATGACTCCGCGGGGGATTTTTGCGCCCATGGCGGTGTATTTGGTTGGTTTTTTGAGGAAGTCGACAATTTCAACAAGTTCGTCCTTTGCTTCTCGCGCGCCGGCCACGTCCTTGAATGTGGTTTTTTCTTTTTCGCCGTCATAGAGTTTTGCGTTCGACTTGCCAAAAGACATGGCTTGGTTTGATGAGCTGGCGGCTCCACGCATCATAAAAATGAAAAAACCTATTATTAGAAGGAATGGAACAGTCGCAAAAAGGATGTTCAGCCAAATTTCTTTTCCGGTTGTGTCAACGACTTCAACTTGTAGCTTGCTTACAACTTCAGGATCTACTTTGTCCAAGACTTCGCTTACGGTTTGGCCAGTTTCTTTGTGCGTGTATTTTTTTGTTTCGTCATTAAGAACGTAGTCTATGCGGGAGTCTCTGACTTCAACACTTTCAACTTGGCCGCTTTCAACGTCGTTCACAAAAGTTGAAAGGTTGACGGACTCTGAAAGGGTTTGACCGCTGGGGTTCCAAATGGAGTAAACTCCTGAGATTAAAAGCGCTAAAATTATAATGGAAATAAGCGGACTCGGTCCTTTTCTTTTTACTTTTTTTGCAGTTGCCATGAGAAATAATTAAGTGGATGTATTTTATCCTGTAAGTGATGTAAATTCAAGGTTTCACTTGTTGGAAATTTTTGCGCGCTCTTTGGTCATTTCCAGGAATTTTTTGTCTGCCCATTCAGTTTTTTTACGGCTTGGGAATGAGAGAATTGCGTGGTCCCAGCGTTCAATGGTGGCGGAGTCGGGGACCATTTGGCTTGTGGTTTCACGGAACCAAATTTCCAAGACTGTTGCGCGAATTGGAAAGGGAAGAGAAGAGTAGGCTTTGCGGTCCAAGCCGCTTTTGTCCAGGTTTTCATCCAGGAAGCTTTCTGCATTGGTTTCAAGCATATCTTGGAGTTCAAACCAATATTCTTTTTGTTTTTGCCATCTTTCAGCTAGTCCCGGATAGACGTGGTTTAAAACTGGGATAATTTTGTGGCGAAGAAAGTTTCTTGCATAGCGTTCATCCTGGTTGGAGGGATCTTCAAAATAGGGAATGGCGTTTTTCTCAATGTATTCGTTGATTTCATTGCGAGGAGTGAAAAGCAGAGGACGCATTAAATTTCCTCTTTGGAATGCCATTCCGGAAAGGCCTTTGACGCGGGTTCCGCGGAGGAAGTGGAGCATCATGCTTTCAAAGTCGTCGTCTTGGTGGTGGGCGGTTAATATTGCAAAGGCTTTGTGTTTTTTTAGAAGTTTTTCAAAAAATTCATAGCGCTTATTGCGGCCCCATTCTTCAACGTTGCTTGAAGGCGGTTTGTGGGGTTTTAGAGTTTCTAGTGGGACTTCAAAGCGGGTCATCATCCCTTTTACAAATTCGGCGTCTTTGTCTGAGTCAGCTCGGAGACCGTGATTTACGTGAGCTGCTATTAAATTAAGGTCTTTTCTTTGGGCTAAAAGTGCGTGCACTAAAGCAAGTGAGTCTCTGCCTCCCGAGACACCAACAATTACAGTGCTTTCTTTTGGAATTTCTTTGGCGCGGAGAGAAAGTTTCATAAGGGATTTCTACTAATTTCAGCTGCAAGAATCATATTATCATCCTCCGCCATCTTGTTGCGAATAGTTTTGCGACATTTTTGACATTCGTGCAAGAGAATCCATCCTTTTTTTCCGGACTGAGTTACCGCAATGGGTTTCATCATTCCCTTACAATTTGATGCTCGGTCGCCCGGGTAAACCTGATCAACATGCATTGAATATAGACAATGTGGACAGTGGTTGCGGCAACTGCCTTTTTGTGGCGTAACTTTCGCCTTGCAGTTTCGGCATTGAAAAGATTCGTTAACTACTTTAAAATTCATGCCTGAAGAATAACTAACGCGCCCTTCAAGCGCAACCGCGCCAATATGGACAGTTCATATGAAGCACCTAAAGGACGACTCCTTACGACTATTGTAATTTTTGTATTTGTTGTTGGAGTTTTGTTTTCTTTGTTTTTGGTTTTTGAGCAAATGCAGGCTAAGCGTGAGTTGAAGCGGCTGGATGAGGAAATTGTAAGTGTGCAGGCCGGAATTGATGAGCTTAAAGATCAGAGAGTTGAAGAGTTGATTAAAGCGACTGAGATTGTTGATTCTGTTAAGGCCAGGGCCATTGTTTGGTCTAAAGTTTTGCGGAAGCTTAATGACTTAACGCCCGTGGGAGTGTTTTTTAGAAGTTATGGTGGTTCTGAAACCGGGGATTTGGAAATTTCCGGTTTGGGAGATACTTATGAAAATGTAGCTGATGTTATTAGAATTTTGGATGCATCAGAGGATTTTGGTGATGTGTTTGTTCCGTCCATTGCGGTTGGTACCACAACGGATGGGCAGCAAGTGGTGTCTTTTGGTTTACAAGTTAAATCTTTGATTCAATGAAAGGACAAACTTCTCAGTTATTGGCAATTTTGATTTTAATTCTACTTTTTGTGGGAGGGTTTTTTATTGTTGAACCTCTTAGAAAGGATGTTTCCGCAAAAAAAGCTGAGGTGAGCGAGAGAGCTGAGACTTTGCAGACTTTGCAGTCTGAATATGACGAGCTTCAAGCTTTAGCGGATGAAGCTTCAGTGAGTGAGGCAAAAAAAGATCAACTTTTGAAAGCTGTTCCGGTTGGAAAGGATCAGGATGGACTTATTCTGGAGCTTACCGGGCTTACTCAGGAACTTGGGTTTGGAGTTAATGCAATAAATTTTGCTCTTACAAGTGGAACGGGGCAGAATTCCATTTTAGTGACTGCGGTTTTTACCGGGACTTACGAGGATTTGATTGATTTTTTACAGAAGCTTGAGAATGCAGATAGATTATTCCAGGTTAAATCTATCAGCGTGCAATTGACCTCTACGACTGATGTTGTGTTCAACCTCAATATTGAGGCTTACTATCAATGAAACCAATAAAAATGCAAGATCCTTCTAAAATTGTTGGGAAGCCATCTGAGAAGGTAACTTCGGTTGTTTACGGAGTGTATGATTCTTCAAGTCAGCCCTTCTCCGTAAGGATGAATGATTTTTTTATTGATAGGAAGAAAGTGACTGTGAAGGATAAGTCGTATTTTTATCATTTACTAGGCGTGATGATTGATGCGGGTATTCCCATTATGCGCGCACTTAAGGTGCTGGCAAAAAAAACCGACAATCCCAGGTTTGCAAGGATTGTTAATACGATGGCTTATGATGTTGAGCGTGGTAGCACAATGAGCAAATCAATGACAAAGTTTCCGGATGTTTTTAAGGAATCTGAGATTGGGGTCATGCGCAGCGGTGAGGCAATTGGTAATTTGGCGGAACTTTTGTTTAAGCTTGCTGACCAGACGGGCAGGACTCATGAGCTTTATATGAAAGTTAGGGGTGCTATGATTTATCCTGCGACTGTGCTTGTGGCTTTGATAATTGCAGGAGTGATTGTAATTTCCATGGTGATTCCGCGTTTGAAAGATTTCTTTGAGCAGTCTGATGTGCAGATGCCGTTTTTGACACGCTTGGTGCTTAATTTTGGAAATATTGTGATTTCTTTTGGGTGGCTTGTGCTTATTGTGATTGTGTTCTTGTTTTTGGTGGCATCTTTTTATGCGAATACTGAAGCCGGAAAGCGAAAAATACATATGATGCTTTTAAAAACTCCTTGGGTTAGTGATATTGTGAGGAAGCTTAGTATTGCGCAGTTTGTTTCGCTGCTTAGTATTTTGGTTACTGCCGGAGTGCCAATTAATGATGCAATTCGAATTACCGGTGATGCAATTACAAACAGGTTATATAGGGATTATGCTGTTGTGCTTAGACATAATGTGGAGAGAGGAGAAAAAATTGCGGAGAACTTGGAAAAGGCACCGTTTTTATTCCCCGAGACGGTTACAGCTATGATTTCAGTGGGAGAAAATACGGGTGCCATTGGCCCAATTTCTGAAAAACTTGCCAGTCATTATGAGAGTGAAGTTGAGCATTCGCTGGAGAATTTCACTACACTTTTAGAACCAATTATTATTGGTTTGGTTGGTCTGGCAGTGGCGATTTTGGCGCTAGCGCTACTCGGTCCTATTTTCTCACTATCTGAAGTTGTTGCGTAAACCCGCTTTTACACTTGTCGAACTTATTATTGTCATCACTATTATTGGTTTGTTGGTAGGTTTTTTGGTTGTTGATTACAGGAGTGGTATTAGGAAGCAGGAGCTGACGGTTGCGGCGGATGCAGTGGTTGCAATGATGCAACAAGCCAGGGTGGAAGTTGCGTCCGGTAAAAAGGAAGACGTAGGGGATGAGACTTTTTTGCTGTGTGAAGGCGGATATTTTGAGAATGGGACTGAGGCAATGAGGGCGGTTACTTATTATAATGCATTGGAGAAACGTTGCGAATTTGAACAGCTGCAGGAGACCCATTATGGGGTGAATTCAAATAATGTTTCTGTTGCTGAGATTTTTGTGGGTGGAAGCAGCTCTTTTGAGACAATTTGGGCTTTGTTTGAACCTCCGAATGGTGATGTTGCCTTTTACGATATATACGGGGTTAGACTTTCTAATGATGCACAAATTTATTTGGTGCATGATGGTGATGAAAGGCTCAGAAAATTGTTTGAAATTTCTTCAAATAATAATCAATTTACTTTAATTACCCCTGAAGAAAGTGAGGAAGAATAAAGCTTTTACGCTCATTGAGGTTGTGATTGGTGTGACGCTTTTGTCCATTACCATTGTTGCTGTGGCGGGGCTTATTATTACAACTATGAATGCGGACCGTAGAAATTATCAGAGTGTGCAGGCCTCATATTTGGCTCAGGAGGGATTGGAGATTATGCGATACATAAGAGACTCAAACTGGTTTCAAAATTATTCTTGGGATGAGGGCGAAAGGACTTGGGGGTCAAATTTCAGGCTTAGTGACTATGATGGAATGGAGAAAGAAATGTATTTGAAAGAAAGTACTATTTGTCCGCCTTGTTATTCGTTTTCTGTTGAGCCTGAAAAGATTGAATTTGGGAATATGGAGTATACTCGTTCAATTCTTGTGAAGACCGCATATAATGAAAAGGGTTTTGAAATGGAAAATATTTATGAAATTGTTGCGGTTATTGAATGGAAAGATAGAAGACAGGATAGGCGAATTGAAATTTCTACTTTATTAAGTGATTGGAAATGACAAAAAAAGCTTTTACACTTGTTGAAATGATAATTGCGATAACTATTTTTACAGTTTTCATTGGATTCGCCATGAGTGGTTATTTAGTTTTCCACAGGGCACAACAGGAGGTTGCAATTTCCAGAAGTGTTTTGATGGAATCCGAGGAAATTTTAAGTGTGATAAGCTCAGCAATTAAGGCTGATGCGATTTTTTTTGATGATCCTTTTGAATCTGACACTTTGGTTTTAAAAGAGGCGAGCGGTACAAGTAAGACAGTTTTTCATTTTGATTCGAATGAGGAAAAAATGACAGTGCAAAAATTTAGTGTGGATGACTACGGAAACTTTCAGCCGGCGGACGGATTTTTACAACCTTTAGCTTTGCATTCGGACACTGTAAAAGTTGAGTTGGCCGAATTTAGAATTGTGCCATCTGCGGATCCGTACGATGCGGCTAATATTATTTCCGGAGATAAATTGTTTTGGTATCAACCGATTGTGCAATTTAAGCTCATGACTTATGCGCAGGGAAGAGTTAGAGAAAAAATTGAACTTGAATTTCAAACATCCGTAACTAGTCGCAAGTACCAATGATAAAATTTCAAGACAGGTCGGCAAGTGCGCTTTTACTTTCATTCTTTTTAATGACGCTGCTTATTTTGGTGGGCCTGGGTGTAAGTGTTTTGGTGCAGAAAGATGTTTTGGCTGTTAGGACGGTTGTGGGCGGAATGCAGGCCAGATATGCCGCGGAGGGCATGAGTGAACTTGGGCTTAGGATGGTGAAAGATAACTTGCCGGGGTATGAGCTTGAAAAAGGTGAAAAGGAGTTGAGTTTTGGAACTGTTAGCTTGGCTTCATTGCAGATTTCTGCAAGGGAGGACACAGTTCCATGCAGCGTGAGGAATGATGCCAATGGAGAACCGGTTTGGAGGAGACTTTCCTATAACGAGTCTGTGCAATTACCACTTTTTGCAGCCGGTGATTTGGTGCCGGAGAAAATTCAAAATTTTTATGTGGAATTTTATATTGGTGATGAGAATGGGAATCCGGTGAATTTGCAGGGAGCGGATGTACTGAGGTGGAAAATTTTGGGCATGAAGGATAATAGGACCGAGGCGATTTCAGAGTTTATTCCGTTGGACGGACTTAATTATTTGCCTGAAAATCCCACTTATTTTGGCAGTGTTTTGCCAACGGCGGCAGCGAATGACGGGTATTTGTATGCAAAATATACGGAGCTTGGCCCAATTGGTCAGCCGGTGAGATTTTATCCGCGAATGTCTATTTTTCAGTTTGTACAAGAGCATAGTTTTAATTATTTGGTCATGACGAATGTTGTGAATGTTAATAATCCGGAGAGATTTTATATTTTCTTTAAGTTGCATTCGGGAGTCGGGTCAAATACCCCGGTGGTTTGTGAATATGTGACAATCAATACAAATGCAAAAACAAGCTACGGGGAAGCAAGTCAGTCTGTTAATACTATTGTGAAAGAGGGTGAAAATCTGCCTGTTTTTGATTTTGCGCTTTACCATACAAGTGGCAAGGTTGAAAAGGAGGCCGTTAAGACTCCAATGTTCAATTATAATTTGGGCAGTGATTTTGGGTCTCAGGTTCTTCCTTTGCCTAATTGAATGTGATAGGATTTTTTGCGAATATGGAAAAATTCTATATCAGTACTGCGATTGCTTACGTAAATGCGCCGCCGCACATAGGGCATGCGCTTGAATTTACGCAAGCTGATGCGATTGCAAGATATTTTAGGAAAATGGGACGTGATGTGTTTTTTTTGACCGGTACGGATGAGCACGGAATGAAGATCCAGCAGACCGCACGTGAAAAAGGAATTGCTCCTATTGAACTTGCAGATGAAAATGCGGGAAAGATTCGTGCACTATGTGACAAACTTCAGATGAGTTATGACCATTTTATTCGAACTTCTGAGGAGTATCATAAAAAGGGAGTGCAGAAGATTTGGGAGAAAATTGATGAGGCCGGGAAGTTTTATGAAAAGGAATACGAAGGGCTTTATTGCATTGGTTGTGAAGCGTTTGTTTTGGAAAAGGATTTGGTTGATGGACTGTGTCCAAATCATCAGAAACCGCCTGAAAAGTTAAAAGAAAAGAATTATTTTTTTAAGTTGTCGGATTATTCGGATGCGATTCGTGAGAAAATTAAGAGTGGGGAACTGAAGATTCTGCCGGAGTCTAAAAAGAAGGAATTTTTGTCTTTTATGGAAGATGGTCTTTCAGATGTTAGTTTTTCACGCCCTAAAAAGACTTTGGAATGGGGAGTTTTGGTCCCGGGTGATCCGGATCAGGTTATGTATGTGTGGTGTGATGCGTTGTCGAATTACATAACAGGTGTTGGATATGGTGGTAATGAGGAAAATTTAAAGTATTGGCCGGCGGATGTGCATTTGATTGGAAAAGATATTATGCGTTTTCATTGTGGAATTTGGATAGGGATGCTGATGGCGGCCGGGTTGGAACTTCCAAAAGCAATTTATATTCATGGATTTATTACTTCAGAGGGGAAGAAGATGAGCAAGTCGCTTGGGAATGTGGTGGATCCAATGGAGGTTTTAGAGAAATGGGGAGTGGATGCTTTAAGATATTATTTGCTTCGTGAAATTCCCACCGCAGATGATGGAGATTTTTCACGCGAAAGGTTTGAGATTATTTATAGAGAGGAACTTGCAAATACCATTGGGAATTTGGTGAGGCGAGTTGCAGCTATGGTTCAAAAATATTTTGATGGAAAGGTGCCAGAAGGAAACAGTGAGGTTGGTGGGCAATGTGACGAGGAATGTGAAAAATTCAGAAATGGAATGGAGTCATTCAATATTAAGGTGGCAATTGAGGCTGCTCTCCGGTTGGCGCAGAACGCGAATGCTTATGTTGAGCAAAATAAACCTTGGGAGCTTGCAAAAAATCATCCTGAAAGGCTTTCAGTAGTGATGGGAAATTTGGTGTTTATATGCAGAGAACTTGCGGAAATGTTAGAACCTATTATTCCTGAAACGTCAGCCAAAATTAAAAAGAGTATTGGTGGAGATCAAGTGCAGGTTGGAGAGCCTTTGTTTCCTTCAATAGAATAATTATTCCGTCAGCATTGCTTTAGCCATATCTGCCGGGTCCAATGAGCGCTCAGCAAGGGCGGTTCCGCAATTT
>Ga0180007_10003937_pt1 | contig 16089 bp, 15 predicted proteins | sample MM_PC_MetaG_FD_121122 | JGI IMG/M metagenome (GOLD analysis project Ga0180007, IMG submission 121122) | Groundwater microbial communities from the Aspo Hard Rock Laboratory (HRL) deep subsurface site, Sweden - MM_PC_MetaG | ecosystem: Environmental > Aquatic > Deep subsurface > Groundwater... | reverse complement strand
CCAAGGGAGAAAAAATCCCCATCAGCATCAGCGCCGCGCCGCTCATCGACAATGACGGCAACATTATCGGCGGGGTTGAAACGTTCCGCGACCTGTCTACCCTTACCAGCCTGCGCAAACAGCTCGCAAAAAATTATACTTTTGACGAGATCATCAGTAAAAGCAGCGTCATGCAACGCATCTTCAATATTCTGCCTGATATTGCCAAAAGCCCGAGTACAGTCCTGATACTGGGGGAAAGCGGAACAGGTAAAGAGCTGGTTGCCCGGGCCATTTTTCATGCCAGCCACAGAGAGGATAAACCTTTTATCATCGTTAACTGCGGCGCCCTGCCCGAAACCTTGCTCGAGTCGGAACTGTTCGGCTACAAGGCAGGGGCATTTACCGATGCCAAAAAAGACAAAATCGGCCGCTTTGCCGCTGCTGAAAAAGGCACCCTTTTCCTCGATGAAATCGGCGACATCCCCCAATCCCTGCAGGTGAAACTCCTGCGGGTACTGCAGAATAAGGTATATGAACCCTTGGGCTCCAATACGCCGATCTCAGCCGATGTGCGCATAATCACCGCCACAAACCGCAATCTACAGGAGCTGGTGCAACAGGGATCTTTCCGCGAGGATCTTTTTTATCGACTCAACGTGGTGAAAATTCAGCTGCCGCCCTTACGAGAGAGAAGAGAGGACATCCCCATATTGACCGATCATTTCATCAAGCAGTTCAGCGCGTTGCAGGGAAAGGATATCGTGGGCATTTCCAGTGCGGCCTTGAATATTCTCATGCGCTACGATTATCCGGGCAACATCAGGGAACTGGAAAATATCATCGAATACGCCTTTATTCTCTGCGACGGCGGCTTTATCCAGCCGGAACATCTGCCCGAACCTTTTTATATGACCGGCGGCGCACCCCAAGTGAAAGCTGAGCAGATAACGACCGGTTCACAGACCCTGGAAGAAATCGAAAAGCAGGCGATCTATCTTTCCCTGGAGAAAAACAACTGGCGCCGGATGGACACCTGCCGGGAACTGGGCATCTCAAAGGACACATTGCGCCGTAAAATTGATCGTTACGACTTGAAGAACCCCACAGGAGAGGAGTCGGACTGAGAGCTCTCTTTAAGGGAAACAGGTTCAACCTGAAATAAAAATAGCGAAACTCCTCTGTTGCTGAGAGAAATTCCGCTATTTTTAACTTAACACATCATGAGCAACTTCCCCTTCAGGAGGCTAAGCGGACAACGTCCTCGGCCTCTCTTTCAAGCGGATGATACCTGCTCATCCACACAATTTTCTTTCCTGCTCCTGAAAAGCGTCGGCAGCAAGAGGTGAGATGTGCGGGAAAATCAACCTGGTAATACTTGCTTTTTTTTTCCAGTTGTTTTTTTTTTCTTTTCCAGATCTGCCAACTTCGCCTGGCGCTCAGCAACTTTATCGCCAACCTGGTGCAGGGTGCGGGGACATGACCAGTCAATCCTTGCCAGACATCCTTCATGAACGTCAGCGGGACAACCGGCTACTTCCCAGCAGGGAATCAGCTTCAACAACTTCTTCAAACCTGGGATACTGATGCCCTGCTCATGAATCATCTTCCGCAGACAATCAATCCATCTGATATCATTTGGAGAGAACATGCGTCGCGACCCACGATGGGCAGGCTTTATCAATCCTTCAGCTTCATAAATTCGAAGCGTTCTCGGATGGACATTGAGCAATTTTGCCGCAACGCCAATGGGGTAAATCGGCAAATCAGGCCGTAAGGGCTGTATATCAGACTTCTTCCTGGCCATTTTCTTCTCCTTAGACTCTTTGTCCTGTTTTGCAGCTTTTGCGAGAGAGGTGGAGAAGAAATGCTCCCCCACCTTCCTTGTTCATAAAGCTGTTCTTTTAGTGATCCTCGGACAGATGACCTTTGAAAAGACGCTCACCCATCAAAAATCCCATGGCACAAAGAGACATACCACCTACCACAACCATAATCTCATGGAGGCTCGGAGTATATGACCACAGATGAGGCTGACCGACTATTCCCATTTCATGTAACTGGGGAACTATCATACCAACCACAACCAGATCATACCGCATAAAGAAAATACCGATAACGCTTGAAGCTGATGCGATGAAAAGGGCGTTTAAATTTTTAGCCCGTACAGCAAGAATAATACAGAAAGGCATAACCATACCCATCATGACCTCGCCGATCCAGAAATTCACGGCATATGGACCGGTCAGGATAGACATCATGGCCTCATATTTTCCTGGCGGATGGCCACTGACACCGGAGATCACTTTCCAGCAGGTGAAAAACATGATGACTGTCATCAGCAGGGCGCCCAATTTGGCAGTTGACTGCAGGGAGCTCTCAAGGGCCGGGCTCATTTTCCAGCCGTTAGCCTTGTAGCCGATCCAGTGGAAGAAGATGACCGCGGCACAACCTGACATCATGGCATAGGTGATAAAGTAAATGGGCATGTAAGGTCCATGCCAGAATTCACGGCCATTGAGCAATCCGAATACCGCGCCGAGATTACTGTGAGCGGCCACACCGGCTACAACACCCATCAGGCCAAGATATCCGGCCTGTTTATGTTTGCCGGCCTGGAGCAGGGCAAATTCAATCAGCATGAAAAAGAGATATGCACCGTATAGGGTACCCATCCACCAGATGTTGGAGGTCAGGTTTGGTGAGATAACATTATAGATGGCCATACGCCATGGGTTTTCAATCTCAAAGGCAATGACCACAAAACCTGCGACAATTGTGGTAATGGCCATAAAAACCGAACGTTTGGCAATAGGCTTGAAAGCCTCTACATTAAATACATGGCCGATTGATGAAACAAGACACAAGCCGGTTGAGGTAACAACAAAAAAAACATAAACGGCGATCAGAAGGCCCCAGGGCACTTCCCTGGTAACGTTGTAGGTAGCATGATAACCCTGCAGGAAAGCATGCACACCAAAGCCGATACCGACGATCGCCAACAAGCCACTTAAGGCTATAGCGGCATTATAACCGCTGGAAGACTTTACCGACAGTCCTTCACCCTCTTGGGGGAGAACCTGAGCTAATATATTATTCATTGCATTCACTCCTTCGATTTTTTTCATGGATCACAAGGACATTCAACAAAAAATGTGACTAGGAAAAATCACTTTCTTCACGAACCGCATGAAGCACCGGTTTGACCTTGAGATCATAAACCGTATGGAGCGAAGCGCAACCTAGCCAAAAAACGAGAAATAATATGCCGTCCATTTGCTTCTCCTTTACAATAAGCGAGCATCTCTGCTCAGATCTTTTTCTCTCTCACTCTCCGGAACAAATTGGCGGATCTACTCCGGGAAGTTTCCTCTTTATCTGTCTGCCCACCTCCTTTTTAAAAAAAATAAAAAATGTGATCTTGAGAAATTCCATTATAAAAAATACATTCGTCAAACAATTACTATAAACTTGAAAACAAATTTAAAACAGGACATCAGCGTTGTCAAGAAAAAATATCAATGCAATTACGAATTAAGCTTAACATTGATAGATCATTTTTAGCCCTATTCCTTTCAAAAAATTCGCCGACAGCAATATCAATATTCAATATTTACTTTAAAATCAAATAATTATAACAAAAATGACCAACGAAAGAACCGGACTAAACTCACGAAGCAGAATAAGGCCTTCTTTTACGCCAAAAGCGCATCATGCGCCCAACTCAACAGCGAATAGGGCTCATATTGCGTCATACGTGTCAAATCATAACGACCACTCACCAAACCGGCACCGCACAGATAACAGCTCGTTATCACGGTAAAAGCAAACAATAACAAACTCTTTTTCACAACAAATCAACAAATGGCACACCTATTGCTTTATACACATACCATCAAGCTTGCTCTTATAGCCAAGACGAGAAAGCTTCTCCAAGTAACTCTTTTGGGTGGCGGCCCAAGGGGTTAAAAAGTAAATCAGAAAGATATACACTGTAATCTAGCAAAAAACAACACAGCTTCTTCCTCCTAGACCTGGCCCACCGGCCAGGTCTTTTTTTTATGCTTTTCCATGCATATAGCCGCTTTACCTTTCCGCAAACTTATGTTTATATCCAATAAATATTGCCTCAGGTGGTATACCTGTGGCATATTAACATCCACGGAAATTAGCGGACGCATAATGCGTCCAGCCCTAAAATCGACAAAATCACATTCCAGGAGAACTTTTTTGAAATATTTTTATAAAAATCTTTCTATCTGGCTCATTATCGGTCTCATCGGCATCGTTCTCATCAATGTTTTCAAAAAGCCACCCAACGACGTCATCCATGTCAACTACACGGATTTTTTAAAACGGATCGAACAGGGAGTTATTCCTGATATAAAGCTGGAGGGGAACGTCATAACCTGGACGAACTCCAATGGCGAGTCCTTTAAAACCGTTTCGCCCGAGAACCCGGAGGTCATCGCCCCCCTTCTTAAATCAAGGGTAAACATTGAGGTCCGTGAACCGAAGAAACCACATTGGTTTCTGCAGACCTTTCTTTCATGGGTTCCTTTCCTGCTCATTATTTTTCTCTGGTTTTTCTTTACCAAGCAAGGCGGGGAAAAAGGGGGCGGCGGAAAGGCCATGGCCTTCGGCAAAAGCAGGGCGCGACTTATTGACGGCCAGGAGTCCAAGATAACATTCAAAGACGTTGCCGGTGTAGATGAGGCAAAGGATGAACTGGTTGAAATTGTCGACTTTCTGAAAGACCCTTCCAGATTTTCGGACGCGGGAGCCCGCATACCTAAAGGTGTGCTGCTCTACGGTGAACCTGGGACCGGCAAGACTCTTTTGGCCAAGGCCATCGCCGGAGAGGCGGGCGTTCCCTTTTTTTCCATCAGCGGTTCAAATTTTGTTGAGATGTATGTCGGTATCGGCGCCTCCCGTGTCCGCGACCTCTTCAAGGAAGGAAAGAAAAAAGCGCCCTGTATTATCTTTATTGATGAAATTGACGCCGTGGGTCGTCACCGAAGCGCCGGTGGAGGCGGAGGCAATGATGAGCGTGAGCAGACCTTGAACCAGCTGCTGGTGGAAATGGATGGTTTTGAAGGCAACGAAGGGGTAATCATTATTGCCGCGACGAACCGCCAGGATATTCTTGATCCCGCTTTGCTGAGGCCCGGACGTTTTGACCGCCAGGTAATGGTTCCCCTGCCCGACGTGGGTGGGCGGGAGCATATCCTTAAGGTACATGCCAAAAAAATACAGGTCGACAGCGACGTGAACTGGAAGATTATTGCCAAAGGAACTCCGGGATTTTCCGGCGCAGAACTCGCCAACATGGTTAACGAGGCGGCCTTGATGGTAGCCAGAATAGGCGACGGCGGCAAAGTGACCATGGACATCATTGAAAAGGCAAAAGATAAGGTCATGATGGGCGCGGAACGGCGCAGCCTCATTATCACGGCCCAAGAAAAGAGGATCACCGCCTTTCATGAGGCCGGTCACGCCCTGACCGCATGGATGCTGCCCGGCGCCGACCCGGTGCACAAGGTAACGATCATCCCCCGCGGCAAGGCTCTGGGGCTCACCATGCAGCTCCCGGAAGAGGATAAACTTTCCCACTCAAAATCCTACCTCTTTAACAATCTCTGCATTCTGCTGGGCGGAAGAATCGCAGAGGAGATTGCTTTCGGAGATATCACCACCGGAGCCGGCAATGACATTGACCGCGTCTCTGATCTGGCCCGCAAAATGGTGTGCGAATGGGGCATGAGCGAAGAAATCGGCACTATTACCTTTAAGGCGGCAAGTCCAGCGACCGGCCACCCCGGCCCGATCATCAGCGAAGCCACTGCCTTAAAAATTGACGGCGCGGTAAAAAACCTCGTCAATTCAGCCTATGACACATCAAAAAAAATACTGAGCGACAACAGGAAAATCCTTGATGCCATGACCCAAGCCCTTCTTGATCATGAGACAATTACCACCGAGGATATAAAAAAGATTGTAAAGGAAAACAGCTGAAACGATACTTGACGAGCATACCCTCAGTATGCTAAGTATATGCCCGTTCACTCAGCGGGCCGTTAGCTCAATTGGTAGAGCATCTGACTCTTAATCAGCAGGTCCCCGGTTCGATCCCGGGACGGCCCACCAAAAATATCAAGCCTTTAGACTATATCGGTTTAAAGGCTTTTTTTGTTTGGTTATATGCCGGTTATATGAATTCGGTAAGTCTCGATCATTAAGATAACTTCCGACCTGCCTTGTGTTTCGCGATGTGGGAGGGAATGGGCGTATTTCGAATCCGTAGGTCACATGTTCGAATCCTTATCGGGCGCGCCAGTAACACCAAGAGTTTTCGGGTAATTCCGTAAACTTTTTTTTGTTTAACCGTTATTCTGCCCAACCCCTGTCCAACTTTTTAATTTTTTTGACCTCCTGAATGAATTCACGAAGCACCCCCCATTAGATCAATTCCAATTGTAATTCCCCACCCCGGAAAAAATAATTGTCGTTCATCACCCGTGATTGTTGACGGCCTCCACCCATTCATCCAGAAATGCCCGCTTTGTCTTGTTCTGCTGGCTGTCCTTGCCCTGGGTTCCTCTGCGTGGAACTTTGCTTTTTTTGCTAATTGTGTTGAACAATTATTTTCAACCATGTTATGAAAAGCTTGCACTATCAAACTGTTGCCCTTGATAAGATTGCATGGCTATAGATTTTCGCGTGGCAAGGTTTATCAACCGAAAAAAAGAAATCGAACGAGGATGCTATGCGTCAATTAACAATTGTTGTGCTGGCGGTGGTTTTAGCTGGATTTTATAGTGTTTATAATCCTGCCAACGTATATGCCGGTGATCCAGCCAAGAATATTGAACAATCACAGGAAGCTCAATTCAACCTTGGGATTATGTATGACCAAGGTCAAGGCATACCGCAGGACTACGCGGAAGCTGCCAAGTGGTACCGTAAAGCGGCTGAGCAGGGAAATGCAGAGGCCCAAGTCAACCTTGGACTCATGTATGTCCTAGGCCAAGGCGTTCCTAAGAATGATGTAAATGCTTATGCCTGGTTGAGTTTGGCTGCTGCCCAAGGAAATGAAGAGGCCGCAAAGTCCAGAGACTCTATTTCTTACCGACTCTCCCCAAAACAACGTAGTCAGGGCCAAGCCCTAGCATCTAAACTCCAAGCAAAGATTGGCAAACCTGCTGCTCAGGCAGAAAAGGCAACCCCTGCCAGTCCACCCACAGTCACCGCCAATGAGCCGCAACTTAAAACCCCCGGCAGCGTTGTTGAATCTACTGGACAGATTATTACAAAAGGTATCTTGACGACATTCGATATAAAAGCGGCAAGAGTATCAGGTTATAGCGACAAAGAGATTGCGTCTTATCTCGCTGAAAAAAACGGTTACGACTATGATTCAGCAGTCAAGGCAGGATACAACGATACTGAGATAGCAGAATTTCTTTCTGACAAAGAAAGCACCGAAGAGAGGGCAAGTATTGGTGAAGATATAGGATCACACGTAACCCCAGGCACTGAGCAGGCTGCGGGGAAGTCGGAGAAACCTTTTGCTGTTATTCCATTTTTTTTACTAATCTTGATAGGTGTTGCGATACTCTCCATTTTTTTGTGGATAAGACACAAAACCATTGCAGCAAAATCTCATACTCAGGATGAGAGCAAGAGCCATCGACAACAGACAGCCCCTCCCCACGAATCAATCAAGACCCATTATGACAGGCTCAAGGTAGCGCGAGACGCCCCACCAGAAGTGATTGCTGCCGCATACAGATCACTGTCTAAAATTCATCACCCCGACCGTAATCCAGGAAATGCGGAAGCCGCCACGATAATGGCGCTCATTAACGCATCTTACGATATTCTGTCCGACCCAGACAAACGACGCCAATATGATCTCTGGCTCCAGCAGCACGAAAGCGAGGCACACACAACCTACCAGACAGAAGCGGCACAAAAGATAAAAACAGGCTCCTTGTTTTTCGCTCAATTGTTGCGGTATTGGATTCCGTTTGGCTTGGCTGCACTCTTTGCGTTCATATGGTTGACCGACAAACCAAGCCAACCCCCGCCAGGACAAAAGCCTTATCTGGCTGCTCCACCCCCCACGCCTCCCCCGGTCAACCCACCATGGGTTAGACCGACTACAGCCCCAAACGGGCAACCATGGCCTACGTCAGCAGCCTATATCAAAGGGTACAAGCTACTCCATACAGACGGTCTTTCCACAGTAACCATCGATAATTCGCAAAATGATTCCGATGTATTCGTCAAGCTCGTATCGTTAGATAATCCACAAGTTTACCCTGTGCGTCAGTTTTTTATACCGGTCCAAAGAAAATTTAAAATGAAGAAGGTGACAGCGGGGAGTTACGATATTCGCTATCGTGATTTGGACAGTGGTGGATTAGCCCGATCTGAATCTTTCCGCCTCAAAGAGGAACAGACTAACAATGGCACCCGATACAGCAACATCACAATGACTCTTTACAAAGTGCGTGATGGCAACATGAATACCTTTGCCCTTTCTGAGGAAGAATTTTGATAGGTTGAAAGATGTTAGAGCGTGAGTGCAATTTTCCCTGTGGGGGCTATTTATTCAAAAGCTAAAATCGGGCAGGAATAGAATGAGTTATTGGTATTTTATTTAAAATGTAAAAACTCAAACTTAAGATCTCCTCTAATATCGGAAATAACAGCAGCAAAAGATCTCTAGCAAGAGGATAAAATTTCACCCTTAAATATTTCCCCACCCTCAAAAAGTCAACGCATCACCATTTAAGCAAAGTGAGGAAGTTTCCAAAATCAGGTCCAGACGGATTCAGCTAAAAAAGATATCCTCTGGCAACCGTTGGTTTGGAATCGTATACGATACTTGAGATACTCCTGAAGTAACCTTCATTCGGTTAGTTGCCAGATTTGATCGGAACTTAAAATTGAATTTTGTCAGATTAAATGTAGGGTTTTACACTTAATAACTTAACGGAAATTTTCGAATCCCTGCCCCACCATTGCCCAGGCAAGCCTTTCAGCCTGTTCCGCCTCGTTTCTTAGCCCTATATAGGTTTTCCAGTGCATCCCTTTCGGTTTCTGCGGGAATAAATCCCCGGTAGCCGCCGAACCACCAAGGCGTTTTCTTATTTTCTGAACTTTGATCAACAATCTTGAAGGTGTTTTTTCTTGTTGGCTTTCATAAGTCAATCTATAACAGTGTCGGCATAGAAAATACTTACCTGCCCCATAGAGAACTTCCACCCGCTTGCAGCATCTAGGACAATGAAACCATGTCCGATGGCCACCATAGTTGCAGGGTGTCCGGCTCAAAGAAATTTTCTGTTCAACCTCTTCCCATTCTCCGCCATGTGGCCGGTGACGGTAATCCAATATCATCCGGTCTGCTTCTATGCGGTAACGAATAGAGCCGGTTTGTTCACCACGACATGACCATGACAATGAGCCTATAGTGCCGGATCGAAAATAACCATGCTTTTTCAACCAGCGAATATCAATTCCGTGCTGACTTTCCGTTGTTGTTTTTGAATTCCACCTATACCAACTTCCTGAACCCTGCCCGCCCATAACTCACCGTTTATTTTTGTCGAAATCATTAGGCAAATACAACCTGTTAACTGACGATACTCATTTGAAATCCTTAACTGGCAAGAGATTTGTCAATTTTGGGAAACCCCGATTCATGTGCCGTTTCGCCCTTGGTAGTGTCTGATTCGACCTTTTGCTTTGCCGTTTTGAAGTCGCCGCCATGGTCGTACCTACGTGACACTCACAAGCCGGACGATTCCCCCTACCTGCTCTCTGGCAAGGTTGACGGCTCGTTCCCCTAATTCCTGGTCGTTCTCTCCTTCTTGGCGCAGCACTTTCACTTGCTCTGAACCAAAATCATAACTCCACCCCTTCACTGGCTTTTCGACCATATGTCCGCCCTCTGCTTCTACGATTCGGCGAAATATGGCAGTGATATTCGCACCGGGATTAACTTTTGATTCGATCCGCTCAACTCGTTTCAGTAAATCATTTCTCATTTTTTCACCTTCTCCTCAAGTCGTTTGATCCGTTCTGTAATGTCGGCAACTTCCAAGGCACCTCGATGAACCTCAACCAACTTGGCCAATGTCGTCGCTTCAGTCGGACCGATCTCACCAGCGCCAACAGCGGCCAATAATGCCGCGGTGATCTTCGGCAAGTCAGTTGCCGAGGTAATCGCTGGAAATTTGATACTTACAGGCCGATCCTTGGCCGGTGGTACGATTCTATCAAGGCATAATCTGAGGGCCGCCATATCACCGCCCAACGCGGCATCTATAGCCTTTCGTGTCAACGCCGACGCTTCACCCTCCAGCAACTCCAAAGCTGCCAGGGTAGCTCTGTTCTTGGCCCCTGCTGGCTTACCTGCCGGATTGCCGGATTGTCCAGGCTTGAATGGTTTGCCTCGCTGTTTTCTCACTGTATTTTCAGCCATGTTATAATACCTCAATGAATTGTCCATTTGTAGGCCGTTAAGGCTGTTGGGATTCGACGCCATTCTTCCCGCCAGGTTGATGGCTCAGATAACGCCCCGGCTCTTTTTTTGCTGCGCGTCTCTCCCCCTCCCCCTCACTACTGGAGGAAAGGTCAAAATCAAAATCAACGTCAACATCAACATCAGGTAGAGCAACCCTAGCCCCTCCCTATGGCTACCCCCTTGGCTACCCTGTAGCCACCCTAGAACGTTCAGCTTTTGCGTAGCCACCCTTTCGTCCGTTTTTTATTGCGGTCATCAAAGCAGTTCGGGCATTATCAAATTCTCGTTTCACTATGCTGTTGCACAATCTGCCGCCCTCGGTAAGCAACCAACCGCATCTGGCTAGCGTTGTGCGATACTGTTGCCATTGTGCCTCAGTCATTCCCAGACTACGGGCAATCAGCCAGTCATCATCAGGGAGTGTGCCTTGTTCATCAGACCACATGAGCTCAGCAATATGGAGCGCAATCCGATGTTCTTCATGTGACAGAATCGTCCATTCAATCGAAGCATGGATTTCATCAATCGGAATGTAAATCCTTGGTGGTCGCTTCATTTTTAACGGTGCCTGAATCAATATACTTGCCGACAACCATCCATCTTGAAGCATCGCTTGGAGAAATTCCAGCCGATCACGATCCGCACAATGACCGTGACAGCAATGGATATTGAAAGAGGGGTGGGCGGTGTCAGCGTTTACGATGAAGGTGGCCAGGTCTTGCGCGGTGTCCGTATGTTTTTCATTGAATGGGCAAATGATGTGCTGCTTGCCATCAACAACCTGCCCCAGGGCATACTCGGGTTTGATAGCGCCCACGATGTCGAAGCCGGGATTCTGTATCGCCCATGCCGCCAAGTCAATCACCTCACCGGTTTTTTGGACGGTGTAGGCATACGCCATGCTGAAAGCTGGTGCCAGTTTTTCCTGATTCTCTTTGGGTATAACGGTGGCCTCTTTACCCGATGCCGTCAGGTCCAGGCCCAGATTATCAATGACTTGTTGTGTCGAGTAGCGAGGGAAGCTGTTGACCTCAGTCAACGCGGTCATGACAGGTTGTTTTTTGAGATGATAAAAACCCGGTACGCGCAGGACTCGCGGAAGGTCACAACATGATTTGTCACCATTGAACTTTTTGGCAATAGCCTGCTGTATGGCCTTAAACCGGCCCAAGTTGCAATCATCCACTAACCAATAGAGATGCCAGCGCCCCGGTGATGATTCAACCCTCATGTGAGGTTTTAGAGCAGCAGTTGCCGGTTCCCAGGGGGAGCCATCCAAGTCGACAAAAAGCGCCCGGACTTTGACCACGTTCTGTTTCTTGCGGCCAATGCCATCGCCAGCATTGACCATGACATACACGCCACAGCCCTCTTTTTGCTTTTTAAGAAGAAAATCATAGGTCGGACTGCGTTTCATGTGCCTGCAGATGGCTTTCGTCTTGTTTTTCTTGTCCTTGTCATCAAAGAATTGAAACGTAATGACTTCATCCTTGCTGACGGTCAGGGCATCAAAGAATCTGTTGGCTATATCATAATCTGGCAGAAAGGCATCATTCATATTGCCCCCCCTTTGGACGGCCAGCATAATCGCCCCACATAATGTATCTTGTATGACGCAGTAACAGCGTTTACCCGGATAGTTTGGATTGTCACGCCAGCTTTACGCAATTCCAACACTCGCCCAGCTGGGTGCAACATATCAAAGTCGCGCCTTGCCTCAACGGTATCAATGAACCAATACCGCGGGATGTGATCCATCAGCTTTTGACGCTGGGCTTCGGATGAATTGCCGCAGGTATTGCAAGGCGCTTGTGAAATTTTGCGGGAATGAGTATAAGTAGCCATTGTTTTTGAAGCGCCTGCAAAATGTCGGGAGAGACTGAACTTGTCGGCGCTTTTGCGTTTGGTGATCATAGATTATGCCCTCCCTCAGCCCCGTGGGGTCAAACCGGATTCAACGAAAGCCTGCAAATCGATCAGCCTATACACAACTCGTTTCTTGCCGATTTTGCAGACAGCGGGGCCGGTGCCCTTGACTGCCCAGGAGGATAAAGTTTGGGGCTTCACGTGGAGATATGCCGCAGCCTCTGGCCGTGTCAAAAATTGATGCTGGTCTGATTCAAATTTTTTTTCCATGTTCAATCTCCTTATTGCTGCCAAGACCTGGTTGCGCGACCAAGTCTTATCAGCTCTTGGTTTTATCCACTCGGGCCACGAATGATTTATGTTGTCCTAAATATACGATCTTCTGCTGAAGAATCAAGTATAACTTATTGTAACTATTGATAAAAATCTGAATTTTAAGTTTATCTTAAAATTCCGATACCAATACGATTTTTCTAAGATAGGAGTTTAAAGAGTCAGGACGAGGCAGCTTTACGCAGTTTTTATGGTGGGGATATGAGGCTTGATATGAATTACGGTTTTGTTCGATGATATGCAATTAACACAGGGAAGGGATTGGCGCATAGAAGGGCCTGAGGCATTCATCTCAAAGAACATTTTGCCATTAGTCTGGCCCTGTTTTTCCCGGTTGCCTTTGCCGGGAATCAGTTTTGATTTTGATAGAACGAAAAAGCCGGTGCTCCTTAATTGCTCAGCATCCTTGGCTATCTTGTCATAAGCGGAACGCTTTTTCCCTAAAACCTTGGTAATGGAGTGCGACGGTGCATCTGCCTTTCCATCTAAAACGCGCAAGCAATCCAAGTATTCTGATTTACGGATTTTTGCCTGTTTGAAATATGCTTTAACGAACCCCTTGATATAATTCAACTGGTCTCCTAAATGGCCGTCCATGTCAACCGAGATGGTTATTTTGCGGTCATCCGGGATTTTTCTGGGATGCATGATCAGGGCAGTTGTTTCAATCACAGGCAGGTTATCGCACTCGATGAAGGCTTCAGATTGAGATTGATATGGTAGAGCCGGGTCTAACGGATAATTAAGATTGTAGTTTGCCACCAATCTCCAGCAGACTTCGGGAATCCATGGATAATTTTCTTTTTTGTTGTGCATGGCTGGCAACAAATGATTAACCAGAAATGCAACAGGCAATGGTGATGTTTCAGCGGTGAATTGCATTGGCCCGTAAAAGGTGTTAATCACCTCATTGGCAAACTTATTTATTTCTGGGTCATCATTTTCTCGAAAAACTATAAGCTCTTTGTAATCAGCCTGATAATCAGAATTCCGCCGCAAAAACTCCCATGCCCATTGCTGTGCCGTCGTGCTGGCGGGGTCAGGGTATTCAGCCACATTCCTCCAGTTTGGCAACCAGTCAGGTTTCTTCATAATTGTTTTTTCTCATGGCGATTATGCCGCCATCGTTTTTTCCGGCATTGCATAGACCGGAACTGAATGGAGTGGCGGTCCAGGATTCGTCAACAATGTATCGATTGCCACAACGGTTTCAATATCAAGCAACGTATCGCCGCAGACCTGGCAGACCTCAGCCGGGACATTTTCGATAATGACCGGTTTCCCGCCCAACGTGACCAGATGGTTAATCGCCTGCTTGACGTATTCGCCGGGGCATCCGTGGATAGAGCAATGTTTCATGATTTCGCACCTCTCTTGTAGGGGGTTTCCCAATGTGGCTTGTTTGGTTCATACACCGTGATAATAACCAGTTCAGGTAAAGTTGTTGTGCAGACTACATGCAGATCCCTCCCTTTATGCCCCTTGCCGCCAACAAGACAGCACGGGCCTCGATCATATTCCGGGTAGTTCTCCAGAATATGACAGTCTTTCAGCATGGACAACAACTCGGGTACGGTCACTTCATCGTTTCGCATTTCCTGGTGGGCATGCAAGGTGAACTTGACAAGTCTGGCCTTCGCCTGCTCCCTGATCCTGCCAACAATGGCCTGCTCGTCAAAATGGATATTATTCATTGTGCAACGCCACAACCTTTGGCGACAAATCCTTTGCCGCCAGCATCAAGGCCGATGCCCGTTCCATTGAGGCCCGCACCGGGTCAAGGTCAAGCCGGGCATAAACTTGGGTTGCCTGGGCAGTCTTATGACCAAGGCTCTTGCCGATGATCGCCAGGGACGACCCGCTGATCGCCTGAAAGCTGCCCATGGTGCGCCGCAGGTCGTGTAACCGCAAATCGGTCAGGCCAGCCCTTTTTTTCAATGTGTCCCACCCCTTTTTCGGCTCGATGTAATGACCGCTGGCCCCATCGCCAGGCAAAACAAAGATTGAACTGGCCCGTGCTCTACGCCACTGCAATATCTCCAAAGCCTTTACAGTCAACGGAATAAGCATCGGCTCGCCGTTCTTGGATTCGCTGGGAGGAATCCGCCATGTTTGCTGATTCAAGTCAAGGTCGTTCCAGCGCATGGCCAGGACATTGGCCTTCCTGGCGCCGGTAAACAGCGATAACAACACATAGTCCCGAAGATCGTTCGGGGTGGCCGGGTCGTTTATGGCCTCGAAGAAACGCCGCAACTCATCAGGGTTCAAGAACCGGTCACGTGGTATTTCCTTGAACTTCTTAACACCATGACAGGGATTGGCCGCCAATTTAACCTGATTGGAATTAAAGACCGTAGAGAGTAAGGCGAAGGCACGATTGGCGGTGGCTTGCGAGATGGAGGCCTTGCCACGCTGCCTTGGGCATTTCGTCAAACTGGCGTGCCAGGACTCGATTTTCTCCTTGGTGAACCAGGATAACCTTTTTTGACCAAAGGGTTTCTCAATATAATTCTTGTAGGTCGTAATATCGTTCTTCCATGTCCGCTTGTGGTGTTTGGCGACTTCAAGCCAGGCATTAAAGGCCTCTTCGAAAATCGCCTCTTCGCGGAAGGCCTTGGCCTCCTCGACGACATCTACGCCATCATTAAGCTGAATCAACAGCTTCAAGGCTTGGCTTCTGGCTTCGGCAATGGAAATTTTGGGGTATGTGCCAATGGTCTTTATGGCGGGTTTACCGTGTTTTTTACTCCAAGCCCTCAACTGGAAGGATTTTGTGCCGTTTGGGGTGATCTGCAACGCCAAGCCGGGTTGGGTGGTGTCCAGGGAAAAAAGACGCTTGGTGCTACCATCGTGGGTTATATGTTTTAGCCTTTCATCAGTAAAGTTAAACTTGTTTTCTGCCATTTTTATTGGCCTCCGGCTTGGTGTTCGGTTATATGCCGGTTATATGAAATCCATATAACCAAGGCTATTTTAATCAATTTTGATAAACATATTATCCTCGGTTATATGAGAAAAATCAAGTAAAATCAACGTATATCAATAGTCGCGTCAGTAGGTCTATCCTCACCCCTTAAGACTCTTAATCAGCAGGTCCCCGGTTCGATCCCGGGACGGCCCACCAGAAATATAAAGGACTTATCCATCATTTGGATAAGCCCTTTTTTATTTCATGTGAGTATCTGTGTGAGACTTTTGCCTGGCATGCTTGTAAACAGCTATTGCTTGTCTTTCAAAATCACCGATGCTGTGCAGGTAAATTTCCGTTGTTGTATGGTTCTCATAACTAAGGGGCTTGGAAAATACTAAATTACCGTTTATAATGTTTTCATATTTTAAAAGAGGAGGATTTGAGTATGAAGACATCGACTTTG
>Ga0180007_10003935_pt1 | contig 16094 bp, 11 predicted proteins | sample MM_PC_MetaG_FD_121122 | JGI IMG/M metagenome (GOLD analysis project Ga0180007, IMG submission 121122) | Groundwater microbial communities from the Aspo Hard Rock Laboratory (HRL) deep subsurface site, Sweden - MM_PC_MetaG | ecosystem: Environmental > Aquatic > Deep subsurface > Groundwater... | reverse complement strand
GTAAACGAAATGACGAGAGGACCGAGACGAGGAAACCCCTAGTGTGCCTGTTGTCATAAAATGGCAGCGCAGGGTAGCTACGTTTCTTTTTGATAAGTGCTGAAAGCATCTAAGCACGAAGCAAATCCCAAGATGAGGTATCTTTGAAACCCCCCGCAGACTACGGGGTTAATAGGTTAGCAGTGTAAGCATCGTAAGGTGTTTAGCTTACTAATACTAATGGTTGTCGTTGAGATTTTTTGGTAAAAAGCCTTCGGCTAGTCGTCAGCTCTCAGTCGTCAGTCGTCAGATAATCGCAAGAAAAATCTGATAGCTGATAGCTGAAGACTGATAGCTAGTCAAAATCCGTATTCACATTTTAGAGTGCAAACTTGACTATCTTTTTATAAACCTCTTGATACTTAAAATAAAATACTTTATACTACAATCCTCGGTGGTTTGGGCGCAAGCGTCCTACCTGATCCCATTCCGAACTCAGTCGTAAAAGCTTGCAGCAGGGACGATAATATATTCGCAAGGGTATGTGAAAATACCTCACTGCCGGGGTAAATGCCTAAACGGTACTGGCAATAGGCGGTGCTTGTGGTTTGCGTTTTCTAAACAGCCATTCTTCGAATTTATTTGTACTTTCATGGAATTTTTCTGGAGACTTTCCGTTTTTATCATAGACGGCCTCATATCCTTCTTGAGAGAACGGCGGCCAGGCGTATACCTGGCAACCTCCGTCAGGATTTCGAAATACTGTTATCATTATTTTTCCTGGTCCGCTCAAGCAAAGGCTATCCGGGGGAATCCCTCTTTCACCACTAAACCCCTTCCTTCTTAGGGTTTCAACAAACTGTCTAAAAAAACTTTTTGGTTCTGATTCTGGTCTCATTATTATATATATTATACAACAAATCTGGCTTTTTTGATGGAAAAATGGTAGTCTTTGATTATGCCCAAATCTGCCAAAGGCTTTACCCGAACAAATTTTGCCTTGCAAAACTTGCGCGGTTTTACCCTGGTTGAACTTCTGGTTGTTATCTCCATTATTGCTATTTTATCTGTAATTGGAATTACTGTTTTTACCGGTGTTCAAAAAAATGCCCGGGATGCCAAAAGAAGGGGAGATATTGATGCTATCAGTCAGGCTATGGAAGTACATTATGGAGCAAGCGAGAGCCTGGCTCAGGGTCCATATCCTTATTTAAGAGATAGTTGGTTTGCATCAGGTAGCATTCCCAAAGATCCTCAAAGCGGACAAAGCTCTTGTAATGGTTTAATCTGTAGATATTGCGACAGATCAGCCAGTTCAGATACTTGGGATATAGTCGCACCGGCGGGCCCGGGGCTTTGTGGTGGAACAGGCGATAAAGGGGAGGTTCAAGCAGCGAACGCTCCCGGGCCGCCTGCGTATTTTGGATACAACTTCGGTGGTTATTATACTTGGGTAGCCACAAGAAACTATGTTGTATGCGCCAACCTTGAAAGCGGGGGGTTTTATTGCAAAAGCAACCAACAATAGCGTATAATCTTCTTTAATTCTAAAGAAAGCAAGGTGACCATGTTTGGCAATAAATAAGTTTTCTAAAAATATCACAATGGAGGAGCTTTTGGCTTCTCAATCTTCAAAATTCACTATCTTTCATAGAGGACAGGAGGTAGAAGGCGAAGTTGTTGCTGTATTCACCAAAGAAGTTATATTAGATCTGGGCGGCAAATCCGAAGGCGTTCTTCCTGTCCGCGACCTACCCGAAACTATATCGAAAGATCTCAAAGTAGGTCAAAAACTTAAAGCTTTTGTTGCACTACCTGAAAGTGAAAACGGTCAAATAATACTTTCTTCATCCCCACAAATGAGAACGGGCTCTTCTTTTAGGGGACATGGTGTTAATTGGTCTAGGTTTATAAATGCGCAAAGGGAGAAAAGCAAGCTGCGGGGAAAAGTAATTGAAGTAAACAAGGGTGGTTTAATTGTAGAAGTAGAAAAAATACGAGGTTTCTTGCCCAATTCACAGGTTGGATTTGAACTTTTATCCAAGGTAGGCGAAGGAATGGAGAATCTAATAGGCCAAGACTTGACAGTGACTGTGATTGAGACAGACCAGGAAGACAATAAATTAATTTTTTCCCAAAGAGGGCAAATTACCCCTGCCGAGGAAGAAAAGCTTAAAAGCTTTAAATCCGGCCAAAAAGAAAAAGGTAAAATTGTGGCCATACTGCCTTTTGGGTTAGTGGTTTCGGTCAAAGACCGATCGTCCTCTGGACGAGATATAAAAGGTACGGAAGGATTGGTGTTTATTTCCGATGTATCCTGGGATAAAGTGGAAGATTTGTCAAAGGATTTTAGAGTGGGGCAGGAGTTGGAAGTGATGGTTTTGGGTTTGGATGAGGAATTAGGCAGGTTGAATTTATCGATCAAACAACTCGCAGAAGATCCCTTTATCGAATTGGCAAAGGAATACCCGGCAGATGAAGTAGTCAAAGGAGAAATAATTTCGGTGAATGATGCCGGAGTGGTGGTTAAGGTTAAAGAAGATGTAGAAGGATTTTTACCTGCTTCCAAAATGACTGCTGATGCTATCTATGAAGCAGGAAAGACAACGACATTTTTGATTGATAGCGTGGATACCCAAAGAAGAAGAATAAATCTGGTGCCATTTGTTACAAGTACGGCAGGATTGATTTATAAATAAGACCCATATGACATATAAGTCCAATAAGACTCATCGGTCCTATTATATTTGTCAGCAGTGCGGATACCATTCTCCAACTTATTTAGGCAAATGTCCTCAATGTGACTCCTGGAATTGCCTTGTGGAGACAATAGAAAAGGGTCAAGGGGAAAGGGTGAAGGGGAAAGTAGAACAAGCAGAGATAATAGATTTATCAAAGATTCAAAAGACAGATTACAAGAGGATAAGTACTAATATTGATGAGTTTGATAGGGTTTTGGGTGGTGGAATTGTGGCCGGGTCTTTAGTTTTGGTTTCAGGAGATCCGGGGATCGGGAAGTCAACGCTTCTTACGCAATTGGCAATGAATTTAAAAAATGTTCTTTATGTTTCCGGTGAGGAATCTGCTAGGCAAATTAAGCTTAGGGTAGACCGTATCAAACCCAACTTTCCTCTGTCGGTTTTAAATGAAACCGATGTCGACAATATTATTGAGAAAATTCAGGAAATATTTTCACAAGGTCACTCCAATCTGGTGATTGTAGATTCAATCCAAACTCTTGAAACTGGCGATTTGGAATCTATCCCCGGTTCGGTCGGACAAGTTAGGGAGTGCACTCACAGGCTGCAGAGACTGGCAAAATTGTTTAATATACCAGTTTTTCTGGTTGGTCATGTCACCAAAGAAGGAAATTTGGCAGGGCCAAAGACTTTGGAACATGTTGTAGATGTGGTTTTATCTTTGGAAGGTGATCCAACATCAATGTTTAGGATTCTGCGGTCAACCAAAAACAGGTTTGGCCCGACTGACGAGGTGGGAGTGTTTGAGATGGAAGATAAAGGCATGATTGAGGTTAAAAACCCTTCCAAGTTATTTTTGGATACAAAACAACAGGCACCTGGTTCTGCAGTGGCGGCTATTTTAACTGGTATCAGGTCATTGCTTGTAGAGATCCAAGCTATTGTGACAAAAAGCAGTTTGCCTATGCCAAGAAGGATAGGGAATGGTATAGATAATAATAGATTGCAACTTTTGGCTGCTGTATTGCAAAAAAGATTAGGTTTACCTTTATATGATATGGATATATTTGTGAATGTGACCGGCGGACTAAAGCTAGATGAACCTGCAGCAGATTTAGGAATTTGTATGGCAATTGTATCCTCATTTAAAGAGCAGGCTATTTTAAAAGATGCTGTTTTAATTGGTGAAGTTGGTTTGTTAGGGGAACTAAGGGCTGTCCGCCAGATTGATAAAAGAATATCTGAAGCAAAAAAGTTAGGATTTACCACTGCCATATCTTTGCAAGTTGCCAAAAACCTTTCTCAAGCTGTAAAATTGGCTCTGGAATAAACAAATCAGTTGTGGCATACTACTTATTAGTAGAGGGTTTTCATTTTGGATTCATTTCTCTCTACAGAAGGATTCATTTGTGCGTACAAAACTAGTTCTCCGCCTGATAGTGGCGTTTATCTTTGCAACACTGGCAGCAATTTACTCCCAGCTCATCCCTCCTGTAGAGGGAATATATTCATTTTTAATCAGGGCGCTTTTGACTTTGGCCGCGGGTGGAATAGGGTTTATGGTTTTCCCCGGAATTGCGAGATCTCTAAAAAAGGTCACCATGACCACGTTTAATTTTGTAATACACAGGCTTTCTTTTGAAGTATCAAGCCAAATATCTAAATTTCCCCGTTTTAATCCGTCTTTCTCCGGGACAGTTCCACAAATAGGCTCTGTCAATCTTACCAGGCCCTTAATTTTAGATACTTCTGCCATCATTGACGGTAGAATCCTGGATGTTGCTAAAACCGGTTTTGTTTCGGGGCTTATCCTGATCCCTAAGTTTGTTTTGACTGAACTTCAGCAGGTGTCGGATTCGTCGGATGTCTTAAAGCGCGCCAGGGGAAGACGCGGATTTGAGATTATAGAGGAACTTAAAAAGGTCAGACTTACAAAGGTGGAAATTTGGGACAAGGATCAAAATGGCAAGGCTGTGGATGAAAAGCTTTTGAATCTGGCAAAAAGCTTAAACGGCAGGGTTATTACCACGGATTTTAATCTTAATAGACTGGCTCAGGTGTCAAATATAAATATATTAAATGTTAATGACTTGGCAAATAGCGTCAAAACAGTCAGTTTGCCCGGGGAAAGCATGGAAATTAAGATTGTTCACCTGGGGAAAGATAAGGATCAGGGGGTAGGGTATTTGGCTGATGGCACTATGGTAGTAGTGACAGAGGCGGCGGATAAAATAGGTCAGAGCTTGAAGGTTGAAGTTACTAAAAATATTCAAACTCCTGCGGGCAGAATGATTTTTGCAAAATAAGACTTATCCACATACCTAGAATTTCTGTGAATATCTAAAAGTATACCCTTTATTTTAATTGTTTTGACAAGCTAAACTAGTATGTATATCCCTTCTAGATAACTACGGGACTAAGGAAATAAAGAGTAAAAATACCTATGGGTTTCATAAAACTTGACAAATAGTTTTTTTCCTGGTAATGTAAATATATTATGTTGACAAGGTTGTGGGCGACCAGTTCCAGTAGAGATAAAAGGGTTAGAGTTAGAAGAACCGATACTGTAGCGGAACAGGTGAAAAAGATTTTACAAGAAGCAGACCAGAAGTTAATACTGATGGTTCGCGGTTAAAAAAAGGATTCCTTGGAGGCAGACGGACCAAGGAGTCTTTTTTTACATAAAAAAGAGCATTACTACCGCAGACGGACTCGAATAGCAATGCCCTTTTGTTAATTTCGAAAACAACTTCAAGAGCAGATAGAAGTTGCTTTCTGAATTATAGAGTAGAGCAAATTTTAGGGGGTTGTCAATACCCCAAAATAGCTTGGATTTTAAAAAAATGGACACAATAGCTACTCAAAATTGGTAGTTTGTATCGGGGGTTGATCTAGGGCAGGGATCAATTCCCGATAGTGACTATCAATAGAGATTATCATGCGTAATGAAATTGAAAGAATGCGTTGCTTGGCTCCTCCTCTCCTTGTCGTACTTGCATCTGTAGGTTGCCAGGGTGCTGAAACAAATGCAACCTTCCCGGCAGTAGAAACTCAACTGCCAACTGCCACTCCGGCTTCAGCAAAAGCCCTTGCTACTGCTACCAAGACTCCTGAATCTACTAAGACCCCTGTACCAACCTCAACTCCAACTTTTGAACCAAGCCCAACTCCTTTTCCAACCGAAACCCCTGTACCAACCTCAACTCCAACTTTTGAACCAAGCCCAACTCCTTTTCCAACCGAAACCCCTGTACTTTCTTCTGCAAGGGAAACCCTACAAACTCAAGGGTGGAAACTTGCTCCGTTCGAGCCAGCACAGTCAGAACAGTTTTTCCCGATTTTTCAACATGTAGCAGAAGCAAAAAATGATCATACTATGTATGAAAAGGGTGGTGCTGCAGATATTCATGATAGATTGACTGGTAGCCAGTTTTGTGTGCAGGCAAAGAGATATGCAAACTGGTACTATAATTATTATTTTAATCCGGATAGAAATCCCCAGCCCGGAGATCTCCCGGATCTTCGAAAACCAGAAGTACCGCTTTTGCCGCCATATGAACATTCCTCGGGTTATTGCGATGTTTTGAATGGGGCTTTCTCTCTGGGAATAGAAGATCCCGAAACTGCTGTTGGTAGAGAAGCATTGGTTCTTATGTACTCACAGTATAAATATTATAGACCTGCAAACGGAATGGAAGGCTTAATAAGCGATTTGATTAATTATGGAAAACCATTTGTAATTCTAAGGCAAAATCGCGAAATAGGATTTCAAACCGGAGTAGTTTGGGGTGTTCATCGGGAAGAAGGATTGCTTTGTGTTACTAATAATGGCAGAGGAAATATAAAAGTTCCAATGTATAGCCCTAGGGATGCTTACCGTGTTGTTCATCCTGACCAAGAGGCAGATTATCCTTCAGGGACTGTATTTCCTGTTAGCGAAGATCCAAGAATTGCAGCAATGCTTGTTTTTTCTAATCCGAATGAAGGAATAATTAATCAGATGACTCAAGGTGCATTCAATTAAATCAAATTTATGAAAAATCTTTATCGAGCAGTGGTAAAGTATAAAATCTTACTATATCTTATCGTAAACAGCGCTTCGCTTTTAGTACTTCTTTATGGCTTAAAAGTATTTATTTCCCAAAATACTAATGAAGTTTATGCTATCCAGGGGTGTACTCTTTCTCCAACTGAGTATCCGCAATGCGGGGGAACCTGCAATGGTGTAACTTACCCCGGAAGTCATACCATCTATGTTTACAGAAGGGTTGACTGGGACTGTGAATATTATTGGGAGTGTACTGATATGGGTGAAATTATTGGCCAATGTGGCAATACGCCTCCGGTTCCACCTCCGCCTCCGCCTCCAACTTCAACACCTGTGCCTCCGGTTCCACCTCCGCCTCCGCCTCCAACTTCAACACCTGTGCCTCCAACACCGACTCCATGGCTGGGAGTTTATTATCCTCCCGGTCCTGGCCCCGGCGGTGGTTATTACCCGCCTGCAGTTACAACTACCCCCACCCCAATACCTACTCTTCCTCCCGACGTCACCCCAACTCCAACTCCAACTCCAACTCCAACCCCAACTCCAACTCTAACCCCAACTCCTGTACCTTCATCCGGCAGTCCTTCCACATCAACGCCATCTTCTCCCGGCACTACAACGGTTGTTGTTGCTTCGGCTCCTCCAAGCACAGTCGCTCGGTTACCTAAAACAGGCCCTCCCTTAGCCTTATGGTTTTTACCCGGGTTAATACCTGCAGGTTTAGGCTTAAGGAAGTTTAGATCAATTTCCCCCAATGGCAACATTGGCCGGTATTTATGGGAGAAAAGACAATTTTTACAGAAAGAATAATTATCTATACTTATTATTAGTTTGATATAGTATAATACTGCAAAGATGAATAAATCTAAACAATATATTATCCATTTTTTAAAGAGTTTTTTATTTGGAATATTAGGTTTATTGTTTATAATTCCTGTAACTATCAAACCCAGCTTAGCTCAAACCACTTCGGATCCTGTCTGTGACAATTTGACTGCTACCATAAATGAGCTTAATGTTACTTTAACTGTTTCTGCTCACAGTCCGGTTAGCAGCCCAATTTTTCATTATTATTTCTTTTTTGGCAGTAATACAGGCGCCGAACAGGGTACATCAACCAATAGTTTATCTTATCAGTATAGTTCCCCCGGTCATTATGATGTTTATGCTTATGTTACTGATGATCAGGGTAGGACTTCCAATCACTGTACTGCCTCTTATGATATAGCCTCTGTTACTCCAACACCAACTCCTACACCGACTATTACACCTATACCGACTCCGGTGAATAAGCCTACCTGTTTTGTCAGCGCATATTCATATGGCATGAACGTGACTGCCACTGTCACCACCCAAAATACTCAAGGGGTGCTCTATTATTATTTTAATTTTAATGACGGAAAAGGAGACAGGAATTTTACTTCAAATACCATGACTCATTTATATACAAAAGAAGGTACCTATACAACCACTGCTTATGTAATAGACAACCAAGGCCAATCTGACCGATGTAATTCAGACGAGTATGTTATTGCAGCAGTGCCTGCTACACCTACACCAACACCTTGTTGCAGTACAAGTTCAATTGCAGATCGTACGGATCGTGCGGATCATAGGAACCGCAGGAGTCATGGGGATCGCATACAAGATCCACCTGCAAGAACCAATATCACGCAATTACCTAAAACAGGAACACCTTTGCTGGTATGGTCTTTATTCGGGCTGGTGCCGGCAGGTTTAGGTTTAAGGAGATTTAAGTCAATATCACCAAAAGGTAATTTTGCCCGCTTTTTATGGGAAAGAAGGAGACTTGACAAGAAGGATAGGATATGGGATACTTAATTTGTTAGTCTCCTAGATTTGAATTTCCCAGATATATAGAAATGATTTCTTAAATGTCAAATACACGATCTTTTAAACCTAAAACTAAAACTGAAACTGTTGAAGATCTGGTGGGAAAACCGGAAGATCGGATTGGATCCGAAGATAAAACAAGTGAACCGGTTTCATCGGGATATAACAGACCTTACCATAATAATTACCAAAATGGTGATAAATACTCTGATCGTGATGTGCCTACCGAAGAAGTTTCCGGAATTTTAGATATCATGCCTGAAGGGCATGGGTTTTTGCGGCCTAAATATATTCCTTCCGATGGTGACGTGTATATTTCCGCAAGCCAAATCAGAAGATTTTGGCTTCGTCCCGGGGATTTCGTGGAAGGGGCGGCCAGACCACCGAAAGAAACCGAAAGATATTTTGGTCTTCTGCAGGTTAACAAAGTGAATGGTGAAGAGGCTGATAAATTAGTAGGAGATTCTTCCTCCGCCATGGCGGGGTCAGGACGAGCGCGAAAACGTACTCGATTTGAAGACCTTACCGCCATATATCCCAACAAACATTTAAAGCTGGAAACAGGTAAAACTCCGTTGTCTGCCCGGGTGATGGATCTGGTGGCGCCGATCGGATTCGGGCAAAGAGGCTTGATCGTGTCTCCGCCGAAGGCGGGGAAAACCACTATTTTAAAAGATATTGCCACCGGTGTTGCCAAGAATTTTCCCGATGTAATTCTCATGGCAGTCTTGGTGGGAGAGAGACCGGAAGAGGTAACAGATATTTCAAGGTCGATAAAAGGTGATGTGATTGCCTCAAATTTTGACGAGCCGGCAGAAAACCAGACAGCGGCCGCCGAAATTGCCTTGGAGCGGGCTAAAAGACTGGTGGAACAAGGTAAAGATGTTGTGATCCTTTTGGACTCCGTAACCCGACTTGGGCGGGCATATAACTTGTCTGTGCCGCCTTCCGGCAGGACTTTATCAGGCGGGTTTGATCCGGTGGCTTTGTATCCCCCGAAACACTTTTTTGGGGCAGCCAGAAACTGTGAAGAAGGCGGATCCTTGACTATTATCGGTACTGCTTTGGTGGACACCGGCTCCAGAATGGATGATTTAATTTACGAAGAGTTTAAAGGAACCGGCAACATGGAACTTCATCTGGATAGGAGATTGTCGGAAAGAAGGATATTCCCTTCAATTGACATAGAAGCTTCAGGTACCAGACAGGAACAATTGCTTTTCCCTGAAGATTACTATAAACAAATGATCATTATGAGGCGGATGATTGGGATTTTAGGCGAGAACGAAAAAACAGAAATCTTTCTGGAAAGATTGGCCAAGGTCGAGTCGAACGAAGAATTTTTGAATACTTTAAAAGACATAAAATAGGACAGATAAGTCCTATACGACCCATTGGTCGGATGTGTTAAAATAATCTCCGTGAATTCTCTCGCAGATGATTTTCGGACTTTGCTTCGTGCGTTAATCTGGTACTCTAAGCGCAAGATTATTTATTTGTCTTTTAAGTTCGAAGGCATTAAAAACGCGGTGAAAGATATATTAATGGCCGGCCGCGGTATGCACCAGAAGAGATTTTGGCACGGGGCGATGATAGGGCTTTTATCCGTCGGGATTTTGACATCAGGCGTATTCGGTGGAGGTAGCTTAATTTCCTCTACTTTTCCGGGGATTGGGGGACCTGACCCAAGATTTGCATCGGCCTTTGAACCTTTTCCAAATGGGCCTGTGGTTGCTGGTTTCCAGGATCCCGAGACTCAATTTTCGGAAAAGCCCCGATCGGAAATTATTGATTATAAAGTTGAGAGCGGCGATACTATTTCCTCGATTGCCAATAAATTTAACATCTCTATCGATACCATCAGGTGGTCAAATGATTTAAAGGGAGATGCAATTAAGCCGGGACAGATTTTGAAGATACTGCCTTTGACAGGAGTTGCATATACTGTTAAATCAGGGGACAACCTGGAATCAGTCGCTAAAAAGTTCTCGGCAGAGCAACAACCGATTTTAGATTATCCCTTTAATGATATACCGGATGATTTAAGTCTGAAAATCGGGCAACTTTTAATTATTCCGGATGGCGTCCCGCCTGAAATTAAAGCTCCTCCCAGACTTAGGCCTCAACCTCGATATCTTGCCCAAGGGCCGCAATCTCCTGCTTTCTTCGCGCCCGGAGGAGGTCAGTTTATCTGGCCGGCCGGCGGTACCATAAGCCAGTATTTTTCCTGGTATCATCCGGGAATTGATATTGCCAATAGAAGCGCCCCGGGTATTGCCGCAGCGGATGGAGGAACAGTAAAAGTAGCCGGCTGGCCGGATGGACAAGGTTATGGTAACAGAGTGGTGATTGATCATGGCAATGGTTACACTTCTTTATATGCCCATCTGTCTAACGTATATGTTTCTGTTGGAGAAACCGTCTCAAGGGGACAATTGATAGGCCAAATGGGTTCAACCGGCCGGTCAACGGGAATTCATTTACACCTTGAGATTCACTACAGAGGCATCGCTTTAAACCCGCTGGCGATTTTGAAATAAGTCCCATTGGACGGATAGGCCGTATAGGTCTTATAATTAATAAAAGGGCCCGTGGTATACCGGTAGAATAACTCCATGGCATGGAGTAGAAAGGGGTTCGATTCCCCTCGGGTCCACTATAGCATCTTGGGCCAGTAGCAGAGTGGTAATGCGGTCGCTTCGCATGCGACAGATCAGCGGTTCGATTCCGCTCTGGTCCACTATTTTTCAATAGCTTCAGGAGTGGCAATTTTGGCAGGCGGAGTACCTACGTCTACTACTTTTGGCAACCCCTTTTCTTGCAAAGCGCTGCTATCTGCCGCAGCAGGTGGCTCTATTTCCGATTGACTTGTCTTTTTCAAATCAGCAAGATAGTCGTTCAATGTTTTGTAATCAGCGCTGTCAGAATCTACCAGAGGTAATGTATTTTCTGCGGCGGCGATTGCACCTTCTAAATCTCCTTTATCCTTTAGCGCCACAGATAAATTGTAATAAGCATTGGCATAATCGGGTTTTAAATTTACAGCATCTGTGAAAAAACGGATTGCCATGTCGTAATTTTGGGCAGCATAATAAACCCCTCCAACATTAACACGAAGAATAGGGTTTAGAGGATCCTGCTCAATTGCCCGGCCGTAGGAATCAAGGGAAAATGTGAGTGCATTTTGGGCGACTCCGGAAATTTGTCTGTAGAGAAGGGCCAAAATTTCCCAATTGACAGTAGAGCGGGGAGAGAGATTTGTAGCTATCCTTCCTTCGTTAATTGATTGCTGTAGTAGCACTTGAATATTTTGTTTGTCCTGATCTGTGAGGGAACCGCTTGGCGAGGCTTCACTTGGTCCTTTGGCGGCTGCTATGGAATTGGCCAGGGCAAAGTTTGTTTGGGCAAGGTCTGTCCTGTAGAGGTCGCTCCAAGGGTTAAGTTTTTCCGCGGCGACCAGTTCATTATAGGCAACAATTCCCTGGTTTTGGGCAACTGCATTTAAGGCTAATCGGTGGTGATAATCCGCCAAAGTGATTTTCCCTCCGAAATAGCCTGCGAAAAGTACAGACGCAATGGAAAGTATCAATAATATCCCCGGTATGGTGCTTCTTCTCGGAGTTTCCGTGGAGGAGTTTCCGGTTGTCAGTGTCATATAAGCGGCCAGGATTAAAATACCAACTATCCAAAGCACCAGAGTGGATGGGTGTAGAGCGAGCATAACAAAGAAGACCAAGCCGGAAACAGCCAAAGTTAATCTTTCTTTTTCCGGATCAGACCTGTCTGACATATAGGACATATACGACTTGTAAGCTGCTGAAACAAACAAAGCTGTCAAGGATAAAAATGCCAGAACACCGATTCCTCCCAAAGCAGATAGGACTTGTAAGTACTCGTTGAAAGCGCTGTCGAATCTCAAATTCCAGAGTTTCGTGGAGTTAAATTCAAGCGGTTTGTAATTTGTGAAATTGAAAGCAAAAGTTGCCGGCCCTGTGCCCCAAAAAGGGGAATCTCTAAAGGCCGAAGCAGAGATTTTCCAGGAACTTACAAAGCCAAGCTGGATTTCCCGCGGAAAGTTTTGAGACAGGGTATAGAGCGGGTTTTTGGCCTTGCCAAGCGGAGGTACAAAAGAAAGGATTGTGATAAGTCCGATAAGACAGATAGGACCTATAAGACCCATTAGACTTATCGGTCTTATTCGACTTATCTGACGGATTGGGCTGATTGCAAAAACAGTCAGCACAAGTCCCAGTAAAGCTCCGATCCATGTTGCCCAATTGCCTGTTAAGGCAATGGCAGCACCGAATATTAATAAGAATAATGAATTAAGAATGATGAATAATGGTTTAGAAGAAGAGAAAATTTGCATAACAACAACAGGCACAAGAAGAGCCAAAACAGCAGTAGTAGAAAAGGGGGAACCAGTGGGAGTAAAGTTTGCCGTCTGCGCCCAGGGTTCGGGTAATATTTTCACTCCGGCGTAAGACAAAAGACTGACAACAGCAAGAATCAGGGCGGCCGGCAAGATCAGGTTGAAGATCCATTGAATATCTTTGATGCTTTTAAAACTGTTGACAAGTACAAAATAAAACAGCACATAAATTACTATACTTACTAAGCTGCCGTGTATTTTTAGTTGATTGCCCAAGAGGGCTACATACGGAGAAGGGGAAAGTATGGTTGAGACAACCGCAACAGCCATAAGTAGTAATAGCGGGATATCCAGAGGGGTCCTGACAAATACCGCTTTGCCGGAGAAAGCAAATCTCAAAGTTAAAAATAACAGCATCAGGGCAGTAAAAATAGAAAGGATCAGGATTTTCGGGGTATCATAAATTTCGGTGAAAAGGTTAGTGAATAAGAAAAAGGCAGCCAGAACAGTCAAAACTACACCTGCCTTAAATATTAAGCTGGAATACGTATTAAGTATTTTTCTTAAACTGGTTAAACTATCTAGATCATCCATTTTTATTTTTTACAACAAGTCATATTAGTCTGATTTGACTTATTCTTGCAACTAGCATTAAATATATCGCAATAGGTCTTATTAGACTTATTGGTCTTATTTGTCAGATTGCCTCTTTTCGAGGCGCTTCTTAAATAAATTTTCAGAATATCCGCCTTCGCGGATAAATTTTTCCTCCAAAGCCTTTAGTTGTCGGTCAAGCAGATAGTTGGCCTGATGAATTAGACATATAAGACAGTTGGCCGCGCTCTCTGGATTAGTCAGATAAGACTGATAGGTCTGATAAGTCGTATCGGTCTTATAGCAGAGCGCGCGGAGAGTTTGCGCTTTAGGAGAATTTTTCTCCCAAAGGGGTAACCCTCGCTGGCGCAGGAAATCCTCGAAGTCAACTAAAAGCTCTTCTAAAGAAGCCCGGGCAACACCAACAAGTTTAATTTCTGTTTTTTTAGAAACAGCCGAAGCTTGGGAGCCCTCGGCTATATTTTGACGACCGGATCTGGCTGCTTGAACCATCTGGTCATATGTCCGATAGGACTTATTGGCCGGATAGGTCACATAAGACTTGCAAAATTCGACTGATAGGTCGTATATGATAGTAGTGGTTTGGTAGGACTTGAGAGTCCGGTAACCACCGTGAGCATTTTGATAAGTCTTATCGGTCTTATAAGTCATACAAGTCCTATCTAGTCCCTACAATCCACCAATTAAAGTTGATATCTGCAGTTGACGGGGAAAGCATTGAGACATCAAAGCTTATCCCTTCTTCGATACTAGTTACAGAAAGTACCTTATCTGTTACAGATGTTGGAGTAATAAATACTTTCGAACCGGTGCTTATGTCTTCTGTTGATATGGTAATTTGAGTCTGCCCCGCAGGAATTGTTTCGCTTCCTATTGAAGCAGCCAAAGTCGCCGAGCCCGAGGCGATTGGAGTATTGGAAATAGTTAATTTATTGGTTACGACCGAGGCGGCGGCAATTTCACCCAGACTTACGATATTGCCGTTTTTATCAATAGTAACTTTGCCGTTGAAGAAATCAATTGAACTGGAAAGTAGATCATTTTGAATATAGAGGGTGGAAATAGCATTAATGGAATCTCCGGAAATGGACATTGTTCCATCAACTGTTAAATCTCCGGCAATCAGGGTTGTAGCCAGAGTAGAGGGGCCTAGAACCTTAAAGTTATCCTGTATTTCGGCTGCATAGGCGGTTAGCATGCCGGAAACAGTAGCCTCGGATGTAACTTCCAAATTGGCCAAAGTGGCAGAACCGGTGGCCAGGAGTATATCCGGAGGAGTTAGTTTAAGCTCGTTAATGTCAGATTGGACTTTGGCCAGAGCGGCAGAAGCTGAAGCAATCTCGGCCGAGGCAGAAGCAACCTGACCGGTAAGGTCGGCGATCTGGGCCGAGTTTGTGCTTTCCTTTTCCGCCAAAGTTCTAAAAGAAATACTGAGGTCTGTATAAGTTGGCGCAATAGGGTCTAGGTTGTCTTTTGCCAAAAGCGCCCCGTCAACTTTTAATTCGGAAGCAACCGTTAATTTATCTACCTTGATATTCGGCATTATCAGGTTTCCTTCCTCATCCAAAGATAGGGAAGCCAGGAAATTACCCGGATCGGCAAAGGAAACATTAACAAAAACCATGATCTTGTCTATTTCAACATCGCTGTAACTTTCCAAAGCTTTTCCAATCATCTGGCCTGGTTGAGTGGCTTTCATGGCTACTCCCGGGGTGGAGGAGGAAGTGAGGAAATCTCCTTTTTCAATCGGCCCGTTTTCGGTTGAAACTTTAACCGGTATGCGTCCTGCTAAAGCCACAGGATAAAGATTAGGATGAGCGGAATCCGTAGCAGTATCAGAGCTTAAAGTAACTCCCGGCCTGGTGGAAATGATACCAATGAGTGTGGTTTCGTAACTTGAAATTGATTTCACCACTGCTTGATTATTGCCGTCGTTGGCGGGTTTAACAATTTCCCCTGATTCTAAACTTTCAGAAGAGATATAATTCTCTGCCACATCAGCCGCCTGGACCGTGGTATTAGTGGCATAAATTGTTCCGGCAGTAGACCCGGCACAAGCAGCATCAGTGTCTTTAACGCAAAGCGAACCGGCGCCGATTCTGGCATTTCCGACAGCCCAAAGAGCGTAGGCATTGGTGATTGTAGCATTAGTACCGGCAATAGGTGCTCCTGAAATGTAGAAAGTAGCTGCATTAGTAATGGTTGAAGCCCCAACAAAACCATAAGTTGGGGCAGAAATCTGGACAGCTCTCTGGGTAGTCAAAGCTCCGGTAGCAAATTGGACAGTTCTGGCTAAATTAAAGTTAATATCAGAAGCTTCAGCAGAAGCGGTTAAGGTAGTATGGGCTCCACCGGCAACTATTAAGGCATTAGGAGAACCGGAAGCAGAGACAGATTGGACTAGATGAAGCTGGGCAGTGGGGGCAGTTGTCCCGATGCCGACATTGCCGCTTCCTTGAATTGCCAGCCTTGTTCCGCCGGTTAATGTATAAGTTAATGAAGCTGCGGTTGTGGAAAATGCTGCGGT
>Ga0180007_10003934_pt1 | contig 16094 bp, 19 predicted proteins | sample MM_PC_MetaG_FD_121122 | JGI IMG/M metagenome (GOLD analysis project Ga0180007, IMG submission 121122) | Groundwater microbial communities from the Aspo Hard Rock Laboratory (HRL) deep subsurface site, Sweden - MM_PC_MetaG | ecosystem: Environmental > Aquatic > Deep subsurface > Groundwater... | reverse complement strand
TGTCAACCACCTAGTTGCATTCGGTGCTGCATGTTTGCTTTTAGCCTTCCTAATGATACCTTTACAAAGAGAAAGCAAATTCACGAACTGGCTTAAGAAACCGATACTATGGAATAATAAAGGCACTGACTTAATCTTCTTGGGAATAGTTATGCTAATAACGCTTGGTCTTTCGCCTAAATCATGGCGGTATGGCGCAGAAGAAGCCACGATCTTACTTTACATAGCACTATTTTTGATCGTTTTTGGGTGGGTGATAAGAATACGGCTATCTAAACGTGACACGCCAAAAAATGACTCTTGAACTACATAAAACAAACTTATTTAAAAAAGGCTAACACCAAAATGCTAGCCTTTTCTTTTATATAATAAGCTAATTGTATTTCCAACAAGTTCCCATGTTTTTAGCTAAATAGGCTGGAGAGTAAAATAATTCTAGACCGACATGTTCAATGATGTGGGACTCTAGCCCGGAGAATAAAATGGTTCTACACCGACATGGTCAGCCAATATGAGAAAAAAATATTATCACCAAAAACTAATAAGAGACAAAATTCCCGAAAGGATTGAAGAAACCGGAGATGAGTGCGAAACCAGAGTTTTGGGTAAAACATTATTTGAAAAAGAACTAAAAAAGAAACTGATTGAAGAGGCCAAAGAACTTTCAAAGGCGTCTAAGAAAGAACTTCTAAAAGAGCTAGCTGATGTATTGGAATTAACAAAGTCAATTTCTACTTATTACAAAATACCGTTTTCCAAGATTGAAAAGACTCAAAAAGAGAGAAGAAGGAAAAGAGGAGGATTTAAGAAAAAACTGTTTCTAGTGTGGTCAACAAGAAAAAGTGGTAAATAAAGGTTCTAGACCGACATGCTCAGCCAGAAAAGTGACTATTGGCGAATAAGATTGATTGAACCAACAAGCTCAAAAGTTATAACTTTACTTTGATTTAAGATTAAAGTGTCCGATGTAAACGAACCTGTAAAGGTGCCGTAATCATTAGCTATATTAAATGGCTCAATACGAGAACCATTTACAATTGCTGATATTTGAAACGAATCGGTACCCTCTTCACACGCTACATCGTCGTTAGATGGAATACCTTTCTCTTCTGCAAATACAAATTGTCCATTTAATTTATTACCTTTTTGAGTTAAGGTAAGTGTCACGTTACCTGGAAAAGAACAGTAAAAATCCGGGTTATCCGCATTTTTAAAAGTCGCTCGCCCAAACCAAGTACCTGTTAAATTTCCAGCAGGGGATAGTTTGGAAAGTATGTTATTGATAGTTATAGGTTTAAATGAATAATCTTTTAGTGTGTAAAAAACTATGGGTACCGTTATAACCACAAAAGTTGTGATTAAAATAAAAGGCTTAAATTTTATAAACCAAGACTTCACATGTTTATATTATCAATAAAATAATTTACATACAATTTTTACACTAAACCCATATGTCTAGAAGCACCATATTTAACCCACCACGACTATCTGCTGTAGATATAACATTCAGTTCGAACCTGATTGCTAACGGCCAGCCAGAGTTTTTATTGTTCTAGCAACAAGCAGTTCTAACTTGGTTGCTGACAGCCAGCCATATAGCCTGGAGAATAAGACAGCATCGTTATTATTTCTTTTTATACTGTCTCATTTGTCTCATTTACATCCTGGAGAGTAAAATAGGTTCTAGACCGACATGCTCAGCCAAAGTACGCGTAAAAAACATAGACCCATATGACCAATTTATTAGAAACATTCTTAGAAGAGAACCCAAAACCTAGTAAAAAACAATTAATAGACTTTTTTAAATATAACTATGTTTATACGGAATATTATTACGATTTTTCTATTAAGGTACTTAAAAAAAACGCAATTACTGTAACCTATGACGCTTTCATGAAATTAGAAAAAGAGAAACAGCTCCACTTTTTGGAATCGATAGTAAATCTACTTGATGTTTCGATATCTCTAAAAATATGGGAATATAATTTATCTAGAGACGATGCCTCTACGTGGTGGAAAGGTGTTCCTAACTATTATCTCTATTCGGCCGTCCTCATAAAACCACTTGAAGATTTACGACGTAATGGACTCAAATTTAAAGACGGAAGTACTAGCGCAGGAGTATTAGCACTAGAAGGGTATTCTGAAAAAACATTTCTTAGTACAATTTATAAACATACAAAATACGCAAATCTCAACTTTGAATTATATGAGTATGAAGGGAAAACAGAAATACCTAACTTGGCACGCTATATAAATGAAAAATCAAGGCAGGGAGTTAGGGTGAATTTAACATGTGATAATGATGGTAATACGCAACAAACTGATTCTTTTATTGAAAAATTAGAGAGAAAGTGCAGTCTGAATAAAATCTTCAGGTTTGACAGGGATTTTGAAAATTCTATTCCCGTGGGTATTACTAAGGAAGCAGTGGAAATATACTTGTCTGAATACGCCCCAGAAACCCCTAGATTATCCTTAGAGGAGCTAAAGCAAATGCTTGAAGATAAGTTATCATTCATTAAAGCTTTAAATTTAAAATTGAGGCTTACCATCGATAAGGTAAAGTTAGCTAAGATATACGGAAGGCTGTTTGTGCCCATAATTATGCAAAATTGGAATAGTATTATTAATACTCAATCTCCAGAAGGCGAATTTAACTATGAAATTTATGAATTTTTACGTTTTGCAGTAAAAAATTAGCTAGGATTTAAACAACTATCAGTCAGCTTTTTATCATGTAAATACAAAGGCATGTTTAGACCTCTTATAAGGTCTTTTCTTTCTCTCAAATTTCCTTCATAAATCACATGCTTTGCATATAATTTTAAGTCGGTACTAAAAAATACTGAAATTATATTCTAGTATATGGTATTAACACTTTGATCTTTTAACACTCTCAAAAGCTTCTTTATATCAATCTTTGCCATACCAACTACTGTATCTGCAGCACCATAAAAAATTATAAGCTGACCTTTTAATAAAGTAGCACAACACGGAAACACAACGTTATTCACTATACCTTCCTTTTCGTAGGGCATTTCAGGCTCAAAAATAGGATCATCAGTCCGTCCAAGCACCTCAACCGGATTTTCTAAATCTAACAAAAGAGCACCAAGACGGTAAATATCATCTTCGGAAACCCCATGATAAAGAAGTACCCATCCATCTTCCGTCTTAACGGGAGGTCCTGCAGCACCAATTCTCTTGCTATCCCACCAACCTTTACGGGGAACAATCCAACAGTATTCTTCAAGCCACTCATCTTCCTCAAAATCCAAGGAGTCGCGGAACACAAAGTCCATATCCTCACCACTTCTATGAACAATGACATATTTGCCTTTAAACTTTTGTGGAAAAACAAATGCATCTTTATCATCTAAATTCGGAGGAGAAATTAGTACAGGGTTTGACCAATTCCATTTTCTATCCAGAAAATCCTGTTTTTTAATCCAGGTTAATGCCACACGAGGAGGGTTTATTGAATTATATGCGGTATAACACATGTAAATCTTGTCTCCTATTTTAGTAAGACGCGGATCCTCACATCCCGAGTTGCCACCCGATACATTTTTTTGTTCAAATGGTTCACGAGGTACATAGATCGGATCGAGTGACCTGTAATCAATACGGATTCCATCAGGACTCGTGGCGTATCCCATAACCGATGTGTTGTCCTCTCCCATTGCCCTATAAACAATGTGAAATTTTTCATCTATATATAATGACGTGGGGTTAAAAGTAGCTTTACTTTCCCATGGACTTGAGCTTAATGGTTTTATAATAGGATTTTCTATTGCTCTAACAAATTTAACCTTCTTATCCTCATCCCCTAGTATGTCTTCAATTTCTACCTTTTTAATAGTCATCACTAATTATTTTAGCTCCGTCAATGACAATTTACTTTTAATATAATCAATAGAAGGTATTGCCAGCGGGTCCGTGTTATTATATTCAGCGAGTTTTACACTGGAAAAACTAGAAAAAAGGAGAACTTCAAGCATCTCCTGCATTAAGGATCCCTTGTTAACCTTATAAACATAGCTTTTATACCCATCTTCATTGATTATTTCCCGAGTAATATCAAATCTTTCAAGTATACGGACGGGATAATTTTGTGATTCGATAAATAAAACTATTATACCGGTCTGCGATTTTTTAAGACCTTCAATCAAATTATGATCCGCTTCAGGCAATTCAGCGCAAAATGACAATGTTTTGGAGGTTTCATTGATCTGATTAGTAAATGTATGCCCATTTCCTTTAAGATGCTCGGATGAAAATAATACTAAAATATCCCCATTGGCTTTATTTACGAATTCCTGGGCAGAATTGACGATGGAATCAAAACAAAGGGTTAAATGCTTGATAGAATCTGCTAATTGTAAATCCAGCTGTTCACCGCTGTAATCATTGATAAGGTTAAGATTACTTAATAAACCTAATTGCCCAAAAATCCCATAACCGATACCAAACCTCGGTAGTTTACTGGGGTTGAATTTCGGGTTGAAGTGGTAAAAAGGAACATGTAACTCATCAAGAAATTCTCTTAATTTTCCCCCACTTGTTATACCTGCAATCAGGCAACCGCGTTCTTTTGCTTGTGCTCCACAACTTAAAGTTTCTTCGGTATTACCCGAGTATGATGAAAGAATTACAAGAGTATTCTTACCGGTCCATAAAGGAACTGTGTAAGTTTCGCAAATATAAATTGGAACTTTAATATTAAATACTGAACTAATTATATGAGCAGGTAATGAAGATCCTCCCATGCCACAAACTACAATATTCTCAATCTTTTCATATTTTTTATCAAAGTGAACATTATGGCTTTCCTGCCAAGCCTGGTAACACTGGTCAATCAAGCCATCTACAGAATCAAGGGCGATACCCAAACTTTTTTTTAAATTATCTTGTTCCATTTTTATTCAAAAATTTCCAATAAACGGTCAACTAAAGCTTTACCACCAAGGTCAAGTTTGCTTTTGGTATAATAATCAGCTGTTAAAGTATCTGGGCTGGTTGTGACAGAAATACTCAGACCATCTACGGCCTCTTTATCATTGGGATCATTACCAACAACAAGAACTTGAGATAAATTTATACTTAACAACTTTGTGAGCTCTTTTAAACCGGTGCCTTTTGAAACGCGTTTAGGAAAAATGTTATATGCCTCACTGCTCCATTTGATACCGAACTCCTTATTAAAATCTAACCTTTTTACTAATTCTCCAATTGCAGGTTCTTCTTTAAAACAATGTACGCTAATTAAAAACTGTTTAGGTTCAAATCCTCTAATATTTGAATTATCTTCCATCATTTTATAAATTTCCTTACGAATTTTCCTAAGCATTGCTAATTCTTCAAAAGTTAAATTGGTATTTTGAATTACTTTTCCTGCAATCAAAGTAAACAATCCGTTTTCACTTTGTAAACTCGCATTGTTCCACAAAATCGGATTAAAAACCTCGACTAAATATATTAAACTTCTGCCTGATGAAATATTAATATGTACATGTTTTTTTAATCTGGTAAGTTTTTTAACTAATTCGGGGGAAATACGCTTGGTTTTCATAATAAGCACGTTATCTTTTTCTACATCCTGCACCTCAAAAATCTCTGTACCTTTTTCTACCAACACACCATCCACATCAAAAGATACCATTTTAATATTCGCAAGATCAGAAGCTTTCAGAGCAGATAATGGTTTCATCTTTTTACATTATATTGGTAATAAATAATGGTTTCAATAATATAAAATACTTAAAAAACGGACAAGTTCTTGATCTATGTGCTCAGCCACATAGCCTGGAGAATATACATACAGGATAGTATTCAGAAATAGTTCTCAACCCATATGCTCAGCCATCTATCTAATCGATATTGTTTTCTATAGTTAGGTTAATATTTATTTACAAATAATAATTTTAATGATGTTAATATTGACTCAGTGCGTATAATTTAGGAAATTTCTCTATAAATAAAAATTTAGTTCACATATACAACTGGTGGAAGGCAAATGATTCAACTATGGATAGGATGATAGAGGCAAAAAAAACATGGGAAGAATTCTACAAAAACGATAAATATGGGGTTTTACTTGCCGAGTTTATTCAAGGAAATGAACATAGAAGTTCTTTAAGTTTGGGGAAGAAGACAGTCGTACCGTTCATAAAAGACGTAGTCGATTACGGCCTTACATCCTATTCTGATTGCGATTTATTCCTATACACTAATACTGACATATCGTTGGTAATAGACGCATCAGATTTTTTGAGAGACTCGTTGGACAAGTGGGGGTGTGGATATTCCCACAGAATGGATTTTTTAGAAAATAACTGTCCAAAAGATACTATTACTAGGGATCAACTAAAGAAAGAAATATCTTTAGGTAGTTGGTCCGGAGGATCGGATATGTTCTTTTTCACACGAGAGTGGTGGAGTAGTCATAAAGAGAATTTACCCGATGCATTGATCGGTTTTGAGGGTTGGGATGCATGTATTATGGTGGCTATGCTGAAATCTGGGTTGTCGGAACCAATAAAATGGATCAGCTATCATCAAAAACACCAGCCTTATTGGAAAAAGCACAGATTAACCTCAAATGGCCAGATTTATAATCGTAGAGTATGCGCTGAGTGGGCGGTTACTAATAACCTGGGACATTTGCTAAGTTCAGGTCCTTTTCTATTTAAGATCCCAACTCCTTACAACGTAATAATTTAGAATAATGCCTCCTTTAAAATTTGGAGAAGTTTTTTGGTTCCTGACCGACATGCTCAGCCACCCTTCGTTTCACTGCGGATTGCAAGCCAAAGGTGGAAAATCCCTTAGTCTACGTAGCGTTAGCGGAATAGACCTATCCCCAACCAGTAATCGTTTCACTTATCGACTCATTATGATACGATAAAGCATATGTCAGAAAAACTCTCAAAAAGACAAATTCAGATACTCAAGCTGCTTTCACAAAAGGATTTAACCAGATCTGAAATAGAAAATTATTTGGAAACAACTTATTCAGTATCCAAAGCCACAATAATCAGAGACTTGGTAGATTTGAACGGATTAAAATATATTGAACAAAAAGGATCTGGACCGAGCACCTACTATGAAATAAAAAGTTTACCCTATGATTTACCCATATTTGATCTAAATGATTACTTTAAATCCGAGACTGACAAAAGGAAGATATTAGGAGAGAAGTTTAATACTGACCTAATTAATAAAGTGGACAAGTTTTTTTCTAGCGAGGAACTAGCAACGCTGGAAAACACCAAAACTTCTTTTGCTAAAAGAATTTCTTCAAAGAACGACACAGAGATAAAAAAAGAGTTGGAGAGATTTATTATTGAACTCAGTTGGAAATCCTCCCAAATCGAGGGAAACACATATACCCTATTAGACACTGAAAATTTGATAAAGAATAACGTTGAAGCTCCAAATCATTCACAGCACGAAAAACAAATGATATTAAATCATAAGTGTGCTTTTGACTACATACTTAATAATATTTCTGAATTCAAGGACTTTAGTATAAAAGGGTTGAATAACTTACACTCACTAATTATTAAGGATCTTGGAATAAAGCAAGGTTTAAGAACACACGGAGTAGGAATATCTGGTACAAAGTATTTGCCTTTGGATAATAAATATCAAATCGAGAATGCGCTAAACAAACTTGAGAAAAAACTAAAGACAGCAAAGTCTCCGTTTATCGAAGCTTTTGGGGCTTTGTTGTTTATTTCATATATCCAACCTTTTACGGATGGGAACAAAAGAACCGCGCGTATGCTTTGTAATGCAATTCTACTTTCAAATAATTGCTATCCATTATCATATAGAAGTGTTGATGAAACATATTATAAAAAGGCTCAGATTATTTTCTATGAGCAGTACAACATTTTTTATTTTAAGCAGATCTTTAAAGAACAGTACGATTTTTCAGTAGACAACTACTTTATTTAAGCATTGGTATTAGTTTGAACTTGTACACTAACCACGAGTCATGTAGCCAGAACAATATAAATACAGGATAATATTTTAATCTGGTACTAGACCGACATGCTCAGCCAAGGTTTTTGTTGTCATTGGAACCATTATTTTTTATTTACTATTAAAATTACCAATAAGGAAGTAGAAAAACCCACCTGTTAAAGAAAGTGGGTTTCCTGATTATTTGAGTTTAGTTAAATATAAATTTTTGGTGTGTAAAAGATACCTATTAGTACCCATACAACTTACTCTTCCAATTTGGATGTGACTTTTCGTACTCTTTGATATTCTCATCAATTTTTTTCTGCATTAAGGAATAGTTAGCTTTGTCGATTTTCAAAGCCTCAGCAAAAAGGGTTGCAGCAATGTCAATGCGTTTATTAATTTCTGCTTCAACTTTTTTTATATCCTTATCACCATATATTCCATGGTCCGCACACCCATCTAGCATCAAATCGCGTTTAATCTCATTACTAATAATTTCGTATGCAAATTCAGGAAGGGTCATTGATTTAATTCTATTTCTATACTCCTCTAAAGTCTCTTTTTTACTCATTATTGCTCCTCTCATTTGATTGATTTTGAATAACATATACCACGTTACATCTAAACTTTCAAACTAGGTAAATGACGAAAAGCTGGGATACCAATATAAAACTAAGACTTATATACTTTTTATTAAAGTTCTAACTAAATCCCAACTGCTCAGCCAAGCACTGTGAAAACGTGATCGTAGAGCCTAAAACAGCTTGTAAGGGCTTGTTATTGTTCACAATTTTAAAAATCTTCCGAAACGTAGTTTAACCTTCTGTTGCTTGATGTTCTCTAAATTAGATAGTTCGAATCCCTACTCTATGTTTGGTAAAGATAATTTACGCAATTCTTTTGATGTTGCAATAAAGGTCTTTCAAAAGCATGATTTATAACTTATTACGCATTTATGGAAGAGGTATATATAAATTTTAATTTGACAATAAATCGCAGTGATTATAAACTCAACAAAATCAAAGGAAAGGAGCTAAATCATCATGGCAACAGATCAAGATATTAAAGATGCCATGGCTGATGCTGAAAGTACAAATAGCAGCGCAACCGCAGGTGACGATCGAGACGACAGTGCCTCAGAACAATAGTAGAACTGAAACACAAAAAGAGGGTAATAGAAGCATACACTACGCATCATTACCCTCTGGATTTATTTATAACCTTAATATTATATGGAAAATATATATCTACTAAAACTAAAACGAGGTCCAACACATTTACCAAAACCAACAAGATTAGGTACAGGTGCCGTGACTACAGGAAAAGTAAATATTACTGACTTTTGGAAAAATGCTACTGAAGAGACAAGAAATGATGTGTTTCAAGAAAGAACAAGAGATTACAATATTGAAGCTATAGGGTTTGTGATCGCATCTTTAGATGGTGTTACTATATTTTCAACTACGCAAACACAAAATAATGATGCGTATGCAAATCCATGGGTTATTGCTGATAAAAATATTGCAAGCAGAACCGAGCTAAAGCCCGGAAAAACTACTGCAGATAAAGGTGAATTTGTTCTTATTAACTGGAATGATGCAACTCATAATTTTAGGGAGAACACAATTGAGGTATACAAACTAACTTCTGGGGTAGTCAAAAGTAATACTGTAGGATTTCTTATAGATAGCAATGATGAAAGAATTATTATTGCTTCAAGACATAATCTTGAAAAGGATACATATCGAGATAGTTGGGGGATTCCGAAGGGAATGATAAAGAGTATAAAATATCTTATCTAGAGTAATTCAAATGACTGTATCAAACTGTCTCCACCAAAACCGTAGTTCTAACTTGGTTGCTTACGGCCAGCCAGGTAGTTTTGAATAATAGTGCTTAGAAAAAAACACTAGTTTACTCCAAAATCATATTTTCAATCACATGCCATACACGAACACTCTCTTTTGACTTCACAAACATAAAACAATATAATCAAAACAAATAATAAGTGGAGGGAAGAAATGTTTAAACCAGCCCCACCCGAAGACTCCCTCGATAAAGATGAGGGTAAAATCTTGAAACCTGGTGATATTTTTAAAAAATAGTAAAGGAGGCCTGTTATGGGCAAAAAGACACGTAGTGGTAGTAGCCAAGGTGGACGAACTAACCCCCAAGGATCCAGTAGTGGTAGACCTACAACTACTGGCAAGGGCAAAAAAGGAAGATAGTCACCCTTGAAACTACAACCACGCCAACACAAGTAGAAAGGTAATCATATGAACTTTTTGATTACCTTTCTCTTCTAAAAAACTATATGTCAATTATTTGTGTAAAAAAAACTAAAAAAGATATAAATTTTACTTGGGATACACAAACAGAGCATTACGACCAGGCTTATCACGACAAAGAAAAGGTTAAAAGATTTAAGAACCTAGTTATCGGATTTGTTGGCAGTACAGGTAATCGTAACAGATTGTATACTTTTCTTAGTAAGAAAATAACTGGGAATACACACTTCTCTAAAATCTCAGATGTGGTCTCACTAATAGACGACAGCAAGGTAAACTTCAGTGATTCAGACAACATTCTTATTTCCGACTCAAAAAAAATCTTTAATATACATCCTCAAAGTGTTGACTGTTTTGAGGTGGAAGAGTTTGAGGCGATTGGGTCAGGAGCCGACTACGCAATTGGAGCCTACTATACTGGAGCTACTGTTAAAAAATGTGTAGAGGTAGCATGCGAAATAGACGTACATTGTGGAAAACCTGTTAAACAATTGCGAATAAAACTTTAGCTAAGTTAACTTAATCTATTTTATACTTACATACATTCCAATGCTTGCAGCTATTGATAAGTTTAGTGAATCAACCTTTTTTGAGTGTGGAATATAGACACTTGTACCTATTTTCTTAAAACTGTCTGGAAGACCACTAGATTCGTTTCCGAATATTAGAGTAAAGGGCTTCTTAAACGTAACTTCTTTTATACTTTTTTCTCCACCTAGAAGAAATGGATATAAATTAAATTCTGGAAACTTTTTAGTGTAATCATCAAAACTATCAAAATACTCAAAGTTAATATCAAAACTACTTCCCATGGAGGACCGTACAACTTTTGGATCAAAAATATCTGCTGCTGGACGGATAATTCCTAGATTAGTTATATCAAATCCCACCATACTTCTAATAATAGTTCCTAAATTTCCAGGACTACTTGGATTTACTAGTACAACATGAGTATCTGCAGAAGACAACTTAGAGTCATACTTCTCAAAAACTCCAATCGCATAAGTATTTTCCTTAACTGATATCTTACTGATTGCTTTATATGCAATCTCATACCTAATATTATATTTATTACAAAGCTTTTTAATAGTTGCTTCCCCAGCACTATCTATTCCTGCAGGGTGAAGTAAGACTGTTCTAACAATCTCAGGCTTTTTTTCCAATAACTCAATGGTAGGAGATACTCCGTATGTATATGAAAAATCAAATTTTTTATTGTATTTTTTGAAATGCATTGTGTTTACAGTAATATTTTACACTCTGAAGTAGTATATAAGGGAAAATAGGTAAATAAACAACTTGCATATAAAAGTTAGGTTTGACACTAAAACCTGATAGATATATAAAGTAGGTAGTGAAGTATTCCTTTAAAATAAATAAAATTAACGAAGAACTAGTAGTAACTGGAAAATCTGAGAAAACGCTAGACAAGTTACTTGAAATTTGTGACCCAAAGGATCTTATTCTTTGTGGTGGTATAGTTATTAACCACCATCTCCAAAAAAACTCCCTAACCGTTCCTTCTGCTATTGGCCAAGATGATGTTGACATGAAGGTTATGGATTTAAAAACTCTAAGAAAGATATTAGAAGGTGCTAAGAAAGACTTTTATATCTCTCATTATCACGATTACGCTAAGAAAAAAGGAGACTATATTCACATAGATAGATTCTTTGGAGTTTTAGTTGATAAGAAAAATAATGTAAAGGTAGACATATTTGATATAGAAAATTTTCCTCCCCAAGAACTTAATGAGTTTAAATATAAAAGTAAAAAAATATTAGCTAGAACTTTAGAGGATCAGATTATTACAAAGATGTTAGAAACATATAGGATATTGGGAACTAGTTGTAAAGAAAATGCTATCAACCCCAAACAGTTTGCAGAACTTTACTGGCTAGTATCCATCTCTAATCCACTAAAAATACAAAGACTTTGGACTTTACACCCTTACCACAACACTCTTAAAGACACTTTTCCTATGAACTTCCCAGAAAACTTTGAAGAAGCTTATACCAAATCATTATCTTGGATGTACCACCACCCAGAAATTGTTGAAAGATTTAAGAAGAAAGATATAGATGAAAAGTATAAGAAATCCTGTCCAGAATGTACTGAAGATCCAGACTTTCCTTTAAAGAATAAGTAATTTCATATAGAATTGAATCAATGAGGTTGCCAAGATATCTTATTCCAGTTTTCATATTTATTATCTTTGCTTTTCTTATTGTATTTAGCAATGTTTTCTCTCATAAACAACGTCCTTTAGATACATCCCAATCTGGGGAATATAATCAAAATAATAAAACTGCAATATTCCACGGAAAAGAATTCATTGTTCCAGATGAGATTGTTTCTGATCAAAATCTAGCTATAGTACTTGGCAAAAATACCGATAAAAAGAGAATTGAAATTGATCTTTCAGAACAAAAATTAAGAGCATACGAGGGAGACAGTAAAATATTTAGTTTTAAGGTATCTACAGGAAAATGGGGTCGAACACCTACTGGAGAGTTTAGAATCTGGACAAAGATGAAGTATTCTCTTATGGCAGGGGGCTCTCAAGCACTAGGTACCTACTATTATCTTCCAAATGTTCCCTACGTTATGTATTTTGCTAATGGAGAAATACCTGCTTCACAAGGATTTGGCATACACGGAACATACTGGCACGATAACTTTGGTCACCCAATGAGTCATGGCTGTATAAACATGAAAACAGAAGAAGCAGAGCAGTTATTCCACTGGGCAAATCCTGTACTTTCAAAGGGTGCACATAGTGTATTAGCATCAGATGATAATTCTGGAACTAGAGTTATTATCTACGGAGAAGCTCCTAACGAGTAATCTGATTTGCATCTTTCCATACTCTCGGCTATTATCAAAATATGAAGAAACTAAAAGTGTCACTTTTTATACTCGTATTTAGTTTCCTGCTTCCCATAAAGGTACTCGCTTGGATTCCCCTTGAATCCATAAAACCTAAAATACAAATAGACTGGGGAACTATTTTTCAAACCACATGCAACAATAAGAAAAATAAAATCCAAACACGGATAGATAACTTTACTGCTCGAAAAGAAGAACACCTAGAAACGTACACAAAACTTAAAGATAGACTAGCTCTAAAGATCGAGGATTGGAAAAATATGGGCTATGATGTAGAACAACTCGAGGAAGATGCGGTTCAACTCCAAGATAAAGTACAAAAATACTCAAATGATTTTTCAAGCTATATAAAAGAATTAAACGATGTACTAGACCTAGCTTGTGAAGATGCAGATGACTATAAAGATGCGCTACAGGAAGCAAGAGATGCCTTAAAAGAGGTACGAGATGATGTTAGAGATATTAGACAGTTTTATCAAAACACCATAAGACCACATATTTTAGAGCTAAGAGATCAAATTCCTAGCCCAGAAGGAGAATAAAATGGATGAATCTCAAGTAACCCCAAAGCCCCAAGGTAACGGCCTTTTAGTAGGCATCCTTGCAGTAATAGTAATTTTAGTAGGTGTAGTTGTTTATATGGCATTAAGTAAACCAGCTGAAATGCCAGAGGATACATCATCTGAAAGACAGGAAACTGTCACAGAAACTGAAGAAAAAGATACTACTGAAGTAGATGCCGAAGACACAGAAGAATCTGCGATAACAACTGATGAAGAAGATACTGATGAAGGAGACACAGAGACAGCTGATGTTGATTCTGATCTTCAGGATCTTGATGAACTAAACCTTGGTGATATAGAAGACGAATACAGTGAATCTACAATCGAAGATTTAGAGTAACTAACTATACTTAATTAAATAAATCTTGGAATACTGTATATAGTTTTGGTAGTGAGGTAAGGAAATTAAACTCAACCTAAATCTATTCCTTCAATTGACCCGTTCTAACAACAACATCAAAATCTTGTGTACCAGAAGCATCTAATTCAGATCTAACTGAACTAAACTTCTTTTCTAAAATACTTTTTATTTCTCCTAAGATACTACTATTTATTCCTTCCATATAAAACACCACAGTCTCCTCGTAGTCTTGCTTATCAGCATTATCTACTTCGATATTAGAATACTTAAAATTCTCTAAATCAGTTTGAATAACACCTGCAAGACCAGAGACCCCAGTGCCATTAAGTATTTGGATTGTTAAATCTTCTTTTATTAAATCAACTGCGGTTGACTCCTCATCGACAGTTGCAACCTCTTCTGTAACCTCTTCTGTTTCAGATGTCTCAGAAGTTTCTTCTGTTGCTGGTGCGGAACCCCCTTCTACTAAGTCTATTTGTTTAAAATCAGGAACAGCCGGTATATCTGTTTTATTAAAATCAATTACTCCAAAGAGCACTAAAAATGCAAAAACCAAGAATCCAAGTGCTAAGATCCCTCCAGGGATTAAATACTTGAGAGATATCTTTTTTTCTGGTTCCCCTGGAATCTTCTTAGGAGTCTTCAAATTCAAAAAGTTACCAAGTTGAAGCAACTCTTTGTCATCAAGCACATCCATAATCTTTTGTGGAGATAAACTCCCTCTAATATAGATTACATCTGGAACTACATATAAAACTTTCCATTTTAAACCTTCAAGGGCACTTTTAACAGACATGAAAACATCTTGATTTGTCGCAACAGCAAGTCTGTAACCTCTGAATGTAAAAACCTTATGAACAACGAGCTTTGGATCAAGAGGTATATTGCTTAAAAACTCTTGAACTAAATTACCCCGTGCTTCCGATGTTCTTGCAGCAATCTTTCTGGAAAAAAGCATATCGTTAGAAAGCATTATCATTACACTTTGTGGTTTTATTTGTTTTTCATTTATAAAGTCTTGAATCTGCTGGGTTATAGATTGAGAGCTTACTACCTCAAGATTAACTATGGTTTTTGGGGTGAACGGTAATTGATAAGTCTGCTCATCTTCAGGTAATAACATCTGAAGACCGTTTCTACTGAGATATATTATTGCTTCTGGTCTACTTTTAAACATAATCAAAACAAGAACACCAATGATAAGTTTGGCCGAGTTTTATTATACCTATTGTATCAGGTTAACTCCTCTGCTGTTAAGATGGTAAAACATCCTGTCCTACCAGTAACTCCTGTCCTATCACATGCCCTGCAACCATCGCCCCCACATCTTGGACACTTTACTCCCAACAAGTTTTGAAAGATTACTAACTTAAGAGCCTTCGATATTAAAAAATCGTTCATACCAAGGTCTTTCAATTTACCAGAAACCTCCTCAGGTCCCTTTACAGAAACTGTTGAGATTACTAATAGCCCACTTGTTATCGCCCGTGAAACTAACTCCCCAGCCTCTCTTGTTTCTAACTTATCTACAAAAACTATATCTGGGTCTTTTTCCAAGACTCCTTCTAAGGTGTCTTCATATTCCTTATTTTCTATCTGATCTATATCTAAGAGAGTATAAAAAATCGGATTCTCTACTGTAACAATTCTTCGGTCTAAAGATATTAGATATCTTACGAGTGCGTATGCTGTAGTTGTTTTTCCAGAGTCTCTTTCTCCAGCAATTAGAATTAACCCATTCTTTTCCTTACAAAAATTCATTATTTTCTTTAGATCACCTCTCTCCAAGCCTATGTTTTCTAGGTCAAATTTTCTTATCTTAGAATCAGACATACCCAAAATACATTTTTCTCCTTCATCAATGGGGGTAATCAATACACCGATATCAACAACACTCTCTTTTATCTCAACAGTACCCTTTCCCTTTTGAACCTTTAGGTGTTCGTTTGGATTAAGATCGCTTAGGTTCTTAATGATACGTAAAAGATTATTGTATAGTTCTACAGATAAGGTTTT
>Ga0180007_10003933_pt1 | contig 16095 bp, 17 predicted proteins | sample MM_PC_MetaG_FD_121122 | JGI IMG/M metagenome (GOLD analysis project Ga0180007, IMG submission 121122) | Groundwater microbial communities from the Aspo Hard Rock Laboratory (HRL) deep subsurface site, Sweden - MM_PC_MetaG | ecosystem: Environmental > Aquatic > Deep subsurface > Groundwater... | reverse complement strand
TGCGCCATTTTCAACCGGCGGGATCCGGCTGTGGCTGTTGAAAATGCTGCCAAACGGGCGAAAGTTATCATGGAATGGAACCGGTCGAGATGAGACATTTTATTAAAGAAATAAAGTCTAGTGAAAAATCAGGCTACCTGATGAGCATGCCCTATGTGATTTATTTTTGCATATTTGTAGCCTTTCCGTTAGCATTTTCCTTTTTTCTCATCTTCCACAAATGGAATATTGTAACACCGATGGAATGGGTTGGTCTGCGGAACTTTAACCGGCTGTTTCATGACATTCAGTTTTTTAAATCAATCCGGAATACTCTGGTTTTTCTGGCCATTCACATTCCGTTGCAGATTACGGTAGCGCTTTTTTTTGCAATGCAATTGAATAAAAAGATAATATTCCGGGGATTTTTTAGAGCATTGTTCTTCCTGCCGGTTATCGTTTCCGGCGTAGTCATCACGATTCTCTGGGAACAACTGTACTCCTATGAAACGGGCCTGTTAAATCTGATAATAACCAGATTCGGTTTTGCACGGATTCCCTGGATTAACAGTCCCGAGTGGGCAATGCCTTCGATTGCCATTATGGCGACCTGGAAAAATGTAGGATTATATATTATTCTGTTCCTGGTCGGATTGCAGGGAATTCCCAGATATCTCTATGAAGCCGCTGAAATTGATGGCGCCAAACCGGTCCAGCGGTTTTTTTACATTACCATTCCGGCGTTAAATAATACAATGTTGCTAGTGATAATTTTATCAACAATCGGGGGATTTTCTTTGTTTATCGAACCCTTTGTGATGACCGGTGGCGGTCCGATGAACAGCACCCTGTCGGCGATGCTATATATTTACAATCAGGCCTTTTACTTCGGACATATGGGATATGCAGCAACTCTTGGATTCTTCTTTGCTTTTATAATCCTGGTGGTAATCCTGATTCAGAAAAAAGTTGTTGAAAGAGAGTAGTTTTGGATAAGAAAAGTAGTATCTGGGTATATATCACGCTGGCATTTGGGGGCCTGGCCTTTGCCTATCCCTTTTTATGGATGTTGTCGGCAACATTCAAACCCGAAATGGAAATCGCTGAAATTGGGTTGATGTCCGGAAATTTTAATCTGGACAATTATCGGGCCGTATTCAATAAAATCCCCATTGGTCGTGCGCTGCTGAATAGCATCTTCGTTTCCTCTTGTGTGACATTTTCGGCGGTCCTATTCGGTTCCATCGTTGGATATGCGCTGGCCCGGTTGAGGTTTTTTGGGCGGGATTTGATTATGGGAGTTATCCTGTTCACAATGGTCATTCCATTCCAGATAACCCTGATTCCGATGTACATTCTGATGGTAAAATTCGGCTGGGTGGACACTTACATGTCACTGATTGTACCGGGCATGATCAGCACGTTCGGAATTCTGCTTTTCCGCCAGTTTTTCCTGGATATTCCCCAGGACTTGATTGACGCGGCCCGGATCGACGGCTGTAGCGATCTGGCGATTCTGTTCCGGATATTTTTTCCTCTGTCAAAACCGGTTATGATTACTGTTGGGATTCTGTCATTTATGGGCAGCTGGAACGATGTGCTCTGGCCGTTAATCGTTGTCCGGGTCAGAGAATTGATGACAATGCCTCAGATGGTTACACTGTTTAAAGTCGGCGGGCAGGCGGAAAGCCAGATTGGGTCCCAGTTGGCAGCGGCCGCATTACTGGCCGTTCCGATTGTAATTGTGTATACATTTTTTCAGAGATATTTTATTGAAAGTATGGCAACTACGGGACTTAAAAATTAGGTAACTGATGCAGGCCGCGCTGTTTGACGGAAAAACACTGAAATTGACTGACTGCTCGTTGCGGAAACCTGCAGCCGATGAGGTTTTAGTCAAGGTATCCGCTTGCGGAGTATGTGGCACTGATATTAAAATCGTTGCGGGTAAATCTGCGGCGACACCACCGGTTATTTTAGGACATGAATATTGTGGGACTATTGAGAAGCTTGGAAACCAAGTCAAAAATGTTTCGGGGGGTAATTTTGTTAGTGTGGATCCGAATATCTATTGTGGTGAATGCCGGTTCTGTCGGACCGGAAAAATCAATCTTTGCGAAAATCTAATGGCGTTGGGAGTTGATATCGACGGTGGTTTTGCTGAATATTGCCTGGTTCCGGCAAAACAGTGTTATCAATTACCGACTTCGATGAATCCGATTCACGCTGTCCTGATGGAACCACTGTCTTGTGCAGTATATGGTTTTCAAAAAGCCGGTATTCAGAGTGGTAATTCAGTGGTGATTGTTGGTGGCGGAATGATCGGATTATTGATGTTGAAACTGTGCCGGTTATCAAGTGCAAGGCAGATAATTGTTGTCGAACCTGATGAAGACCGGCAAGCAACGCTTGAAAAATCAGGTGCAGATATAGTCATTGATCCAAATGATGAAACATATACTCAATCTATTTTAGATATTACGAGAGATGGCGCTGAAGTAGTTATTGAATGTGTAGGATCAAGTACTGCTGTTGAGCAGTCCTATCATTTATTGAAAAGAGGTGGACGACTGGTTATTTTTGGTGTAAGCCCATCAGACCAGCACTGGACTGTATCACCTTATGAATTATTTCGAAATGATATTACTGTTACAGGCTCTTTTCTGAATCCCTTTACTTTTCAGACTGCGGTGGATCTGGTGACCGCGGATAAGATCAGGCTCGATGATATTGAAATTAAAACTTTTCCGCTGAATCGGATTCACGATGCCTTTGAGAACCAGATTCAGCAGAAAAGCATGAAAACCGTGATAGACTTAAATTTATGAATCAATACGATGTAATCTGTATCGGAGAAGTATTGATTGATATGATTTCCCAGGAACCGGGAAAGTCATTGTCTGAGGCAGGAAGTTTTTCGAAATTACCGGGTGGTGCACCTGCAAATGTTGCAGTTGGGTTGGCTAAACTTGATCGTAATGTTGCCTTTGCCGGCAGGGTTGGGAATGATTACTTTGGCCAGTTTTTACGGCAATATCTGGAAAAGTACTCAGTCAATACTGACTATCTTATTGCTGATCAGGATCGTAAAACCCGTCTGGCATTTGTGAGTATCGATGAACAGGGTGAACGTGGGTTTGAATTCTGGGAAAAGAACCCTGCTGATATTGCCTTGGTTGCCAATGATATTCCAAATACAATATTGAATCAATCAAGAATAATTCATTTTGGTTCTTTAGGGTTATCGGATGTAAAAAGTCGCAAAGAGTTTAATAAAATTGCTAATGCAGTTAAATCACCAGGCACACTGATTTCCTTTGATCCCAATTACCGTCCATCGCTATGGAAATCAGAATCGGAAGCCTTTCGGGTATTAAATGCGTTTGCGGCGAAAGCACATATCCTTAAAATGGATATAGAAGAGGCAAGATTTCTGTGCAATTGTAACAGTATTGACGAAATTCTCACGTCATTGACTTTCAAGACAAATCAAATTATTGCCATTACAATGGGCAGGGCAGGGTGTATTTTGAAAAACCGGGATTATTATGTTAAAGTTCCCGGATTTGTAGTCAAGGCTGTTGATTCGACGGGCTGTGGCGACGCGTTTACGGCCGCCTTGCTTGATGGAATTATTATATTTGGAGAACCACTAAAATTATTATCGGAAGATAAACTATATACAATTAGTAGCCGGGCAAATGCCGTCGGTGCCATAACGGCATCACAGTATGGAGCAATGAGCGACCCGCCGACACGATCTGAAGTTGATCAATTTTTAAAATCCACAATTTACTAATTACGAGGCAGAAACATGATGAAATTGACACGAGTATCCACAGAACCAGTTCTGAAACCGAATCCGAAAAATTCCTGGGAAGCAGCTGCTGTGTTCAATTGCGCGGCTGTTTGGGAGAAGGGGCTTTTTCATATGATTTACCGTGCCACAAATATCGGTGGGAATGAAAAATCCGGGCGATATATAAACTGTTTAGGTTATGCAGTAAGTAAAGACCTGTTAAATTGGCACCGACTGAGCGAGCCGGTTCTTAACAACAGTGTGCCTCAAGAATTAAGAGGGCCCGAGGACCCAAGAATCGTGAAAATTGATAATATATTTTACATGACCTATACCGGTTTTGCAGGCCCTTCCTTTAGAGATCATAAGATATGTCTTGCCACAAGTGAGGACCTTGTTAACTGGAAACGTCATGGAGTTCTCCTTGATGAAGAGAACAAAGATGCTTCGCTTTTCCCGGAAAAAGTCAATGGAGAATATTTACTTCTTCATCGTCGCAAACCAGAAATCTGGTTATCATCTTCAAAGGATTTAAAATCCTTTTATAACCATACAAAGATAATGTCTCCTATTTCCGGCACATGGGAACACAAAAAAATTGGAATCGCAGGCCCTCCCGTACATCATCACAAAGGTTGGCTTCTCTTCTACCATGCAGCTGACAAAAAAAATGTTTATCGGTTGGGTGTCGCCTTATTGGATTATGATGATCCGCGGAGAGTTCTGGCAAGACAATCCGTCCCAGTTATTGAACCTGAGCTCGATTGGGAGATTAATGGATTTGTACCAAATGTAATATTTAGTTGTGCTACCATTGAACGTGAAGATCGTTATTTAGTTATTTATGCCGGAGCAGATACTGTTATTGGTGCAGCCTATATTAAGAAAAAAGATGTTGTTTTTAATAAACAAGATTGGCTGGTTTAATAGTCAAAACATGCCTAGAATTCCTATGTATGATATGGAAACGGGACGATGCTTTGATGGAATCCTCGGAGATTTGTCTGTGAATTTGAACTCAGATGCTGAATCCAGGGATTTTAAAACGAGGAAAGATTTAAATTACCTTATTTTTGAGTCTTTTGATTTAAATACGGAACACTTTTTATTATCTTTTTTTACATTTTTTCATGTGATTAACATTTCTTATATTTAGTTAAATTATTATTTGTTTTAAATAAAATTGACCTTTTTGAAATGAGTTTGAAAACAAATGTTTACATATTAGAAAAATTATTGGAGTAGTTATGTCCTTAACGGTGAATAGAAAACCAAACCGATTTTATCCTGATTCCAAGAGAGTAATAGCACGTTTCTTTGTGCCTGGTATGAACAGTAACTCTGATAGAGCTCAGTCCGTTATTCAGAAAGTCATAAGTATGTCTGATGATGATGTTGCTCTGACATTGAACCAAATACTGAGAGACTTTTCTAAACGGCACCGCAATATTACAAAAACATTTGAAAATCATTTCGATAATATAAGAAGCGTTGTAAAAAAAGTGAATGGTGGTATTAAATCCTTATCTTTAAAGAGGAAATTACTAATTGGCTCTTACTTCACAATGGAATACGCTATTGAATCCGCTGCCTTTTTTAATCCATCTATTGTAGAGGATCCCGATCAAACTGATTTAGAAGAAGGTCAAAAAAGGATAATCGTTAGTTTCCGTGCTACAGGTGAAGGACATATTTCGTCAATAGTATTCAGGAGTGGTATAATTGATAAAAAAAATAATTTAAATTTTGCAGAACCCGGTAAACTTGTCGATATACCAGAAGTTGTAAAACGACATGTTTATAATAAAAAGACCTTTTTAAAAAAGCTCGATGAGATGCATATTCACAAAGATGTCATTGGTATGGTTATGGATAGATTGGGAGACACTTTTATCTACGGCGAGTTACAGGCAAGTATTTCAGAAACCTTAAAAAATATCAAGATAACTCCAACTAAAAAAATAGTTATTCAATCCATTAGCTGGTTAGCAAACTCACATTATGAAGTTACTTTTTCACTAGATACAGCAATTTCCGAACGCGTATTATTTCCTGTCTCATATACAGAGAGTAATGGCATTGAAGATGCGAGATTTGTTCGATTTATAGATGAGGATGGTTCAGTAACTTATTACGCTACATATACAGCATATAACGGGTTTGCTATTCTGCCAAAATTAATAGAGACAAAAGATTTTTACCACTTTAAGATTCTGCCTTTGAATGGAGAATACGTTCAAAACAAAGGTTTGGCGCTTTTCCCCAAAAAAATTAATGGTAAATATGCTATGATTTCACGCATTGATGGTGTAAATAATTATATTATGTTTTCTGATAATATAAACCTCTGGCAAAATGTAAAAAAAATACAGGAGCCGAAACATCCATGGGAATTTATCCAAGTTGGGAATTGCGGCTCACCTATTGAAACTAAGAAAGGCTGGCTGCTAATAACTCATGCTGTAGGTCCTATGAGAAGGTATTGTTTAGGAGCAATACTTCTTGATTTAGAGAATCCTGAAAAAGTAATTGGACGATTTCGTAAACCTCTATTAATGCCAAATGATGAAGAAAGAGAAGGATATGTACCTAATGTTGTTTATTCTTGCGGTTCAATGATTCATAATAACGAACTTATTATACCCTATGCAATGGCTGATTCTGCTTCTACCTTTGCCACTGTTCCGCTCAACGAACTTTTAGATGAACTATTAACCAGTCAATAAATCCAACTATTAGTGTAAATACAGGAATCATGTTATAACATCTATATTTATTGATTAACTGTTTAAAAACAAAGGATATAAATAATAGTGCGAATTGATCTAAATCATCTATCGACGGAGTTTTATATGCGATGGCCGATACGGTTACCGGCGCCGCAACGATTAAAAAATCCGATATGGTGTTCGATAAAAAGGATTGGTCGGTATAAGTGAAACCTAAACTGTCATTCTTAATAGCGCTGCTTTTTTGCTGCCAGTGTCAACCGGGAAAACCAGTCCCGGAGTCTCCAATAAATCTCGACCATGCTCTGAGTCTTGTTGACAGTGTTCAAGTAAATGGCGAACAGCTCTATTTCATTTATATTTACGCGGATGCTCCCAGTTATAAACCAGTTAAAGCTACAGATGAGGGTGTCAGTTGTGTAGATGACGTAGGACGTTTTTTAGAAGTTCTGGAGACGGAAATTTGTCGATACGGGAAATCGGAATTATTGCCGATTGCGCTTGGTATGACCCGGTTTTTGTTATATATGAGTCGGGACGATGGATTGTGGTATAACTTTATTGAGGCTGACGGGCAAATTAACACAACGTATCGGACGAGTACTGCCGAATTCCAATGGTGGGCTATCCGGGGGTTGCGGGGCTTGGCGGCTGCCCATATGATTTTGCAGAAATATCCGGTTGATCTCAATCTGGAAAAAGCGGTTGTACAGCGTCTCCATTCCATGGATATTCATCTGGGTGAAATTTTAAAGAATTATCCGAATAAAGTTGAGGGTATGTTTGGTCCGCAACCGACATGGTTGATTATGGATGCGCCGGATATCAATAGTGAAATGTTGTTGGTTTTGACAAAACTGCATGGATATGCTGATTTTATCTATCAGGACGAAATTAAGAAAATTGCGGATGGCCTGGTGGACTACCAGTATCGGAAAACCGGTAATGCTGTGGATGGAATGTATTTTTGTTGGGAGAATAAATGGCACAATTGGGGCAACAATCAGTCTACTGCTTTATTGAAAGCATATCAGATTACAAAAGACGAAAAATACCTGCACAGCGTTCAGATATGGGCTAAAAAATTTGCACCTTTTCTTATTGAGAATGATTTTCCATGGGATATTTCAGTATCAGCGGATGGTTCATATTCCATGAATAAATTTCCCCAGATTGCCTATGGAATGCATTCGGTTTACAGCGGAATGAAATTACTATCAGTAATTTCCGGGAATGATGAATATTCCGCTCGTGCCGAAAACGTGTTTTCGTGGTTTAAAGGGAAAAATGTCGCTAATACGCCGATGTATGATCCCAAAACCGGGCGCTGTTATGACGGAATTAATGCCGACAGTGACGTTAACTACAACTCCGGTGCAGAGTCAACTATTGAGTGTCTGCTGACAATCCAAAAACGCGGTCGATTCTAATTTATGAGCCATTCACAAAACAGAACCTATCAATACCCCAAAATAAATGTTCCCACAAAATCCCTGGTTGTCGCCGATCTGAAATCAGATAAAATGGACGGACAGATTGCGGCTTGTGTGTTGCAGGGAATCGTCAATAAACAGAGTCCTGAAAAAATTTATGTAATTAATACCTATTGCTATGATAATAAAGGCGGCGGACCGAATCAAGCCCAGGTGTCCGAGCGATTTTTGACTGAATTATATTTTGATGTCTCAAGGGAAATTAATGCAATTGGCAATGATCCTGAACGTCCCGGGTTTTCGGGGTTGATACACAGATTCGGAAAATATATCAAGGGATTAATTATTTGGGACCCCCGGCTTGAACAGGCGACAATTGAAGCAGCAACAACAATCGCTGGACAGACCGACGGGATTGTTGTATCCCCGGAAATGGCCGGAAAACTCGCTTCCGAATTTCCGATAATCGTTGATCTTCAAGAATTCGGTTTTCATTCAAATATTGAATGTCTGAACTGGTTGTTGACTCATTGGATGACTGGGGCAAATAAGGATTTTGCGTTTACGTGGTCCCATATTACACTCGATGATAAAAGCTGGGGTGCTGCTAATAAAGATTACGTGGTGGCTAATCAACTTTTTACTTATTATCTCAATATAACTGACGAAGCGGAGAAAGAGTATTACGAAAAGGTGTTGAAACATTACGCGCCGGGAACGCCGATTCTAGGCTGGACGGATGAACGCTGGTCCGATGCGCTTTTCATGAAGTTGGGCTATTTTATGGTTCCCTATATTTCGGCGGAAAATATTACCGTGCACGCCTCATTTCCATCCACAACGGGAAGGGCTCTGCAGCCGGTACCAGCCCCGGTTTATGATAATGGTGTGTATATTTCATTCTTCATTGCCGATGGCGACAATCTCTTGCACTCCATGGTTTATGAGCCTGATTTAATAATGGCAACACAACGAGCTGGTACGATTCCAATCAGCTGGGTCATTAATCCGGGATTAATCGATCTGGCGCCGCGACTCTTCGACTGGTATAAGAAACGGGCGCCCAATGATGAATTGCTTGCCATGGTCAGCGATGGACATCCATCGAGTGATCGGTTTGCAGCATTTGAGTATTACTGCAATTTTGCGGCGGGATATATGAGACGGGCTGGTATTCTGACCATGAAACAGATGGAAGAATCCGAAGCAATTGCCTGGCGAATCCAGCCCTATATGATGAACAGCGGTTATGCTGGAATTTGCCCGAAAGGCATCGGGCCTTATGAGTATCACATGGATGGTGAAACATTCCACATCGGGAGTGTTAAAATGAATGACGATCCAAATACGATTCGAAAACTTATCAAGGATGCACCTGACAAGGGTCCGCTTTTCCTGAATGTTTTCGCCGGTACGGCGGTAAAGGATGTGCCGTTGATCGTTGAAACGATAGCTGCTCAGCTCAGCGCCGGTGAGACCGGAGAAAACAAACGCTATTTCTTTTTAAGAAGCGTTGACTTGGCTGCTACATATCGGAAATGGAAAAGACTGGAATGAACCTAATAATCCCAGGTTCGTAACGGCAACAAGTCTTTTGCTTTTACTTTAAATGGTTTTTCCATTGTTCCCGTAATGACCCAGGCATTCTTATTAAATTCATAAATCAGTTCCCGACAGCGTCCACATGGGGACAATAAAATGTGTTTTTCTTCCGGGCTTTTCCATACTGCGACAATTGTTTCAAGATCACGATGACCGCCGGCAACCATACAACTCATCGCAGCCACTTCACCACAGACATCTGCCCAATCGATCTGAGTTTCGATATGAATTCCGGTGAATAGTGTATCGTCGGCTGTACGAATTGCTCCTGCGACTTCATGATGTCCCTGAAGATAAAGCCGGTCGGTGGTGTTGGCCGCTTCCTGAATGAGCTCAATGTCTTTTTGGGTCAGGTCAATTTTTTTCATAGTCACTCTTTTGTTATGATTTACAACTTATTTTATACTTTCCAATCATGAAAATTCCGATTTAGTGAACGGTAGCCTATCCTGATACCGCTGCGACAGATGCCCCCAACCCGATGATCAAAACCGACGATTTCACCCCCAAGCTCAGGGATAATCCGACAGGCATATAATCCATTTTTAAAAGGTGACAGTATGTGGGGACTATTCTTAAAGGACAGGGCGCTTGCGGAACTTATTCCGTACAAACCGCCACTGTTTTCTGTGCCGGGACAGTTGTCATAATCAGGTCCGGTGGAAAAAACGAGTTCAAATCCACCTTTGGGATTCTTTAGTATTTGTGTCACTTCCATTTCAGAGTAAAAACCGGGATCGGCAATTGGGTTTAAATATTCCCAACTTTTGTAACTACCATCTATCGAATGCAGAAGTGCTACAACTCCGTTTTTTCCAATGGGGTGGTTGACAGATTTTGCCGTTACCAGCATATAGATTTGACCGGTATGTCGGAACACAAACGGGTCGCGCCAGGCATGGATAGTGACGTCGTTTGGAATATGTCGTGGAGTGTATATTAAACCATCCGGTTGAATCCGAATATCCGGCAACGGCTTCCATCTATGAGTATCAATCCGGTCGGCGTAGGCGACACCAATATTCTGAGTTTTACCGTCATCGGTTTCGCTATTTCGGGATGTATAAAATAGCAGGAAACCGTTTTTAATCCGGATGACATCTCCGGTCCAGATCGAACTGTTATCCCAACGCGCCGGAGACACCGTTAGTACATCGGTGGGTCCCCAGTCCATAGATATGAAATCTTTGGTAACTCCGTATCCAACCTGGGATGCCCAATGGTGTTTTTCATCCGCAACCAATGCCGGATCGGCGTTCATGTAGAATACGTGAAATAGTTTATCTTTTGGATCATAATGGTACCAGAAATCCCAAATAAATCTGCTCGGATGATGTACGGTTGGTAACATAATTACAGGATATTATGGAATTGTATTTCAAATTGCAATACAAAATCAAATTCAAGGAATTGCATCGATTTCTCTAAATGGCACCAAGTACAACCGTGACCTGTGTTTTTGTTATCGAATAAATTCGCCGGATAAAATCCGTTTACGTCGGATACGGATTAATTGGTTTAAAACATATAACCGACAAAGAGAAAATAAGGTTATCGATAATTAATCATTATCTATGAAACATATCATTACCAAAAAGAGTAGGATTTATTTCGCAAGACCAGTTGCACATTAAAAAGTCCTCTGTTAAATTTTATTTTTCAAGTTCCCTAAGTCTTTAGAAACATATTAGGCACAGAAAATCATGAGGAGAAACAGTGGGATTAAGTAAATACTCGATTGGAATTGGGGATCGTTTTGGTCATCAGGGTAAAGCACAACTGGATGCTCTGATAACTGCCGGTAAACAGGGAATTGAAATTACACCCGTCTGGAATAAATCTTACCGGGAACATAAAACTATTGGAAGTTTACCGACGGATACGCGTATCACGGCTGACCGGGCTGTTCAATCCATGAATTGGACAAAACTGTATTTTATTGATGCGGATCATATCAGTCTAAAAACCGTCGATGGATTTCTGCATTTCAGCGACTTTTTTACAATGGACGTAGCGGATGAGATCGGTAAACCAGTAGCTGCTGTGAAGATTCGTGAGTTTATCCAATTTTGTGAGCGATTCACCCGGCCGTTTAAAATTACCGGAATTGACGAGGAGATTGCAGTCGATCATTCAGTAGTCGGAAAAAGGGCAAATCAATATCTTGCCGGTGTTCTTGAAGCAAAAAAAATATATCAACACATCATGGCGCAAAGGCCCACACCGTTTGTACTGGAATTATCGATTGATGAAACTGAATATCCGCAGCTGCCAATTGACCTGTTCTTCATTTTGGCGGCCGCCGCCTGGTGCCGCCTGCCCCTTGATACCATTGCTCCGAAATTTACCGGTCGCTTTAACAAAGGCGTCGATTATGTGGGTGACATTGAACAGTTTGCTCGCGAATTTGAAAAGGATGTGTTGGTAGTAAAATTTGCTATCCAGGAATTCGGGTTGCCGTCCAATTTAAAACTGAGTGTCCATTCGGGTAGCGATAAATTTTCGATATATCCGATTATCCGGAAGGTCCTTAAAAAATACAATGTCGGCGTCCATTTAAAAACTGCCGGGACTACCTGGCTTGAGGAGGTAATTGGAATTGCCTCGGTCGGTGGTGACGGTCTCATCTTGGCGAAGGAGATTTATTCACAGGCGTATCATCGAAAAGATGAGTTAATGAAACCCTATGCCACGGTTTTGGATATCGATCCTGACAGACTCCCGGTTCCCGGTGTAGTGAATGCCTGGAAATCCGACGAATTTGTGAATTCTTTGCGCCATATTCAGAGTGAAAGATTGTATAATCCTGATTTTCGCCAGTTATTGCATGTCGGTTATAAAATTGCCGTAGAGATGGGTTTAGATTATCAAAACGCACTTGTACTTTATGAAGAATATGTCGCTCCGAATGTAACAGAAAATATCTACAGCAGGCATATTGTGCCACTGTTCATTGCTTAAGCACCGAGCTTATTTTTTATGATACAGATGCATCAGAGATACAGAGCACTAATTCTTGGAGCTTTTGTCTATATAATAATTTTCACTGTGCCACTTTCGGCATGGGACAGTAAAATTACATTTGATCATTTAACGATAAAAAATGGCCTGTCCGATGGAAGAATTGATCGTATAATACAGGACAGTTACGGTTTTCTATGGTTTGGTAATCAGGATGGATTGTCGTTAAAAATATTTTCTACAATTTGAACAAAAAAACGCTGCTTTCCGTTTCTGTTTTTTCCGTATTTCTTCGTTCGCTGACAACCACAAAAGGGGCATTTTTTTGTCATATTTTTTTCCTCAAAAAAACTTTCCCGATATCTCTCTGACTATCAGTATGTTATAAGGAAATTAGCAGCAATTTTGTTCCATTAAGCCGAAAATTCAGATACATCGTACACGAAAGTTTTTATTACTGACCTTGAATTGAGGAATAGTAGTGTTATATTTTTTGGCTCTTTCTCATTTCAAGTGGGTAACCCAACTTTACTATAGTCCAACTTCCCTGTAAGCATATAGATTATTGTCCTGAGGTTTTTAAATGTCCTATAACCTCTTGCCTTTGCTGCCTGCACCAAACTGTTGAGCCCTTCTAATATGCCATTACTTACCTTGCTGTTATACCAGCGTAGCACTCCAGACCAATGACGCTTTATCGTCTTCGCTGCTTCCTTTATTGCCTCAATTCGGCTATGTGTCGCCCAGAAATACCATTTCTTTAATGACTTCTCAAAGTCCTTTCGTGTCTTCTCCTTGTAGATTCCCTGAAAATTCTCACGAATATGATATGCCCTTACCGTCTTTAAGTTTAACCTTGACATAGACTCTATTGCCTTTAAACTTTCCTTCTGCAATTCCGTTAAGTTGACTCTGTTCTTTAAAAATAGATACTTCTGTCCTCGTAATATCTCTTACTCCTTTACTTCCGCCTTTCTCACTTCATCTACAGCGTTGTTGATTATCTTCATGATGTGAAATTTATCAAAGGTGATCTCCGCCTGGGGAAAGTTCTCTTCTACGCCTTTGATAAACGCCGGAGACATGTCTATGCTCATATCCGTTATATCGAGAGGTTTGCCTCCATGATCCATGAGGTCTTCCTTGAATTCAGAAGTGGTCTCAGATCCCTTGCCCTCTGCAACAAAGATCGTTTTCTTATCATCCAAATCTACAAACAGGGAGACATAGTCATGTCCTTTACTTTTAGATGTCTCATCGATCCCTATTTTAGTCACTCCAGAGTAATCCTCTAATTTCCGTGCAGCCTCTGTATAGTAGCTCATCATCCTCCAGAGCTTGTTGTCATCCACTTTGATTATCTGGGATACCCTATTTACCGGCATCTCACGGCATAGTGTCATGGCAAATGATTCAAAGAGAAAGGTAAAATCGGCATCGCTTCGTGCCCACGGAACTTCAATCTGAAGCATCCCGTCTTCTTTACATTCTGTCCTCGGAACCCTTACAACCAAATAACATGCATATTGGAAAAAGTTCATATGCCGCCATTGCTTCTCTGTCGTATCATAGGCTTTTACTTCTTTCTTGCACTTCGGACATGGAAAAACACTCCCCTTCGGAAAATCAATGATGATATTTATCCTGCCTTCTTTCTCTAAAAACTCTATCGTTGTTATTTCCCACGGAGATTCCAACTTGAGTGCCTTGCTGAATAATGATTCTAAAACTTCCATTGAGGGCTCCTTTCTTTTTCCTCTATTTTACTCTACCCACTTGAAATGAGAAAGAACCATTAATAATGGCCTTGATATGTTGTCGGCTGTTCATAATCTCCTGCCGGGAGTAATCATTGTGGTCATTTTCATGACCTTCAAATTTGACTTTTAAAACAACATTTTTCACTTGATACTTGTCGGAAAATAATTTATACTTTAGAAGTTATAAAATCAACAAATGACTTTATGAATTGGAATAATTATGAATGACATTACTCCCATAAACAAACGTTCCCTGGCGGATCATCTGGCCGAGGAGATTCGGGCATTTATTGTCAGAAACGATTTTAAACGGGGCGATCGCCTGCCTTCAACAGCGGAGCTGGCCAAACTTTTCGGAGTCGGTTTGCCAACCCTGCGGGAAGCAATAAAAAAGCTGGAAACCATCGGCTCGATTGTGATAAAACACGGTTCCGGGATTTTTGTTGGACGTTATTTCAACACCCTGTTTCTGCCGAACCCGATTACCACCGCTCAACCATTATCAAAAAAGAAATTACTGGAACTGATCGACGCCCGTATGGCAATGGAAGGAATGATCGTAACTTTAGCAATTGATAAACTCACTCAAGAACAGTTCAAGATAATGAAGGAGTTGCTCGATGACGCCAAAGAGCATTTAGATAATTTTGATGAATGCGGTTTGGATTATTTTATACTTCATAATGAAATTCGTAAATCAGCGAATAACATGATTATTTTTGAAATTGTACGGGTGATTACCAATTTATATACCGACGAGCAGGTCGTTTTGATAAACAAACACATGTCCTGTCAGGATGATTATCATTTACACCTGGATTTGTATAATGCTTTGCGTGACGGAAATAAGCAAAAGGCTATTGAACTGATGGAAACCCGGTTAAAACGCATCCGGGATATTATCATCGATTATTTTCCTGATGAAAAATAAATCAAAAAAAATATTTTGAGATGGTAAAGGGGTAATTTTATGGTAAAACAAAAAATGAAATGCCTTCGTGGTTTAATCTTTTTGCTGATCGGGTGCTGCTCGATTACAGCAATTGCCGGAGTGACCGGAAAAATCACAGGTCTGGTTCGTGATAAAAGTATTGGTGAAGCCCTGGTTGGCGCCAATATTCTTGTTGAAGGCCAGATGTTTGGTGCGGCTTCCGATATTGATGGCCGATATTTTATTCTGTCGATTCCACCAGGTACTTATACGCTGCATGTTTCAATGATTGGCTATGGCAGGGTGACTGTCAAAGATGTTAAAGTCAACATTGATCATACTACAACCGTGAATATGGATTTGGAATCTCAGGCGATTGACATGGGCCAGGAAGTTGTGGTAACCGCGACGCGTCCGGTGATTCAGAAGGATATCACAAACAGTACCCAGTTTGCCCTATTTAAGGCGGTGAATCCGTAAAGAATTAATTCACGAATAGTATCGTTATTTGAAAAAGGAAAAGAGAATTATTTGGTGACGATTTTTTGGAGCCACTCCGTTAACTGATGTTTTATGTTGCCGTTGATAAGCGGACCGCGGTTAGCCTGCCATTGGCGATTCAATTCCAGGATTTCCAGACGATCGGATTCTGTGATTTTACCCCGGGATTCCTCGTCCCGCATCCACTGTTTGAAGCTGCCGATCCAGTCTTTCAAACAACCGACATTATCCGCAGTACGGGTAATTTTATCAGGATCCATTTGCCCATAATAGAGTCGTAACTGTTATGTTAAAAGTCAAGGCCTAAGTCGTTATTTTTTACATTTTTTTAAATTCAGTATGTAAATATCCCTTTGCTTTTGCATTCTTTTTCTTTTTTTTCTAAGAAAACGTACTAATC
>Ga0180007_10003931_pt1 | contig 16096 bp, 14 predicted proteins | sample MM_PC_MetaG_FD_121122 | JGI IMG/M metagenome (GOLD analysis project Ga0180007, IMG submission 121122) | Groundwater microbial communities from the Aspo Hard Rock Laboratory (HRL) deep subsurface site, Sweden - MM_PC_MetaG | ecosystem: Environmental > Aquatic > Deep subsurface > Groundwater... | reverse complement strand
TGTGCAAAAACAAATAAAAGAAAATTTATATTAAGGGCGACTTCCCTGCTAGGTCCTAGATAAACAAAAAAAATAGAAGTAACAAATTGTAGCAAAAATCCAACTGGAGTCACTAAACTAGTATCTATTATAGTCCGAACATCTAAATTTTGGATAGATACATATATTTTATAAACCTGATTTAAAAAAGAAACTTGATCATACCCCATTGGATTATACTGGTATTATTTCACGATAAATAAATTGCCTGAAAAGAAAATATTGCAATAAAAAAAATACAAATAAACAATAATATTTATATTTATAAATAAATGCCAAACCTTTATTTAAGTGACTATCAATCATTTTTCATAAATTATATTTAAGTTTAATTAGGATAAGGTCTCTTATGTTAATAATTGATCCTTTTATAGGATCAAATTTTGTATCTGGATCATTTTTCCAGCTTACTGGAAATGAAATTATTTTGTATTTATTTTTTTTAGCACGAAGAATTATCTCTATATCAAACATCATTGATTTTGTTTGCAGATGAGAAAATAAATCCTTAGCTATTTTATTTTTATATATCTTAAACCCACATTGAGTATCACGTATGTTTCTCGGTATTCCCAAAATATTTCTAACTACCAATCCAAATACTTTAGATCCTATTTGTCTGTAAAGTGGCTGCTTTATCTTTATTTTACTATTTTGAAATGCTCTGGAAGCAATGGCGCAATCGTTTCCTTGTTCAATTTCATTTATTCCAGCTAATATAAATGAAAAAGGAACACAGTATCCAGCATCAGCAAACATAATATACTTTCCATTTGATTTAGCCACACCTTTTTTTATTGCCATTCCTTTCCCTATTTTATTATTTTTAGCTATCAAGAGAAGAGTCGGAAATTCTTTCTGTAATTTCTTTACAATTTTATTTGTATTATCTGTGACGCCATCAGTCGATACTATAACCTCTCCATCAATCTTGCATTTTTTAAAATAATTAAAAGCTTCTCTGATATCTTTTTCTATTTTTTTCTCCTCATTATATGCTGGAATAACTATACTTAAATAATATTTATACATAATATGTTCTGTATTTTAATCCCGAGATCAAGCAGGTTCGATATCAAAGATTATTTATTCTTTTAATGTATATTAAAAAACTCAATTTTAAAATATCAAAGTCTTAGTAAAGTACATTTTCAATAACATTTTATCACACTCAGTTAAACCAATGGAAATCATCTATTACATGATTTCTGATCATTTGTATCTATAATTAATCTAGCAAATTAAGTAATAGTTTTAGTCCACAATAATTTTTCTAATTCAATACGAAGATTAAGAAGCTCCGTTCCAAATCGACCTGATTTATTATAAATATTTATAATGGCATCAATCCAAAATTCTTTCTTTTTTTGTTTATTTTTTGGAATAATATATAATAAATTTGAATTAATTTTTATTCCCTCACTTCCAACGAAAGTAGTTATAACTGGCCTTCCAAAAGATAAGCTTTCTAAAATTTTTACCCTAGTTCCTGACCCAGAAAAAATAGGTGCTACTAAAATATCTATTTGTGAATAAAAATCCTTTAAATTTTTAATATATTCAATAAACTCAACATTAGTATTATTTTTAATTTTAAAAATTCCTTTATTATTTCTACCTAAAATTAGAATCTTTGCATTTGAATCAATTTTAATAAGTTGAGGAGAAATTTTTTTCAAAAGATATTCAATAGCTTTTTTATTTGGGGAATGAGAACATGATCCAATAAAACCAATGGTTAAAATATCATTCTCTTTATTTGGTAAGAAATTTATAGCATCTATTCCATTTTGACTAATTTTCAAATTTTTAATACCATATATTTTTCTTACATATTTCATATCTGTCATTGACATTATTAAGACTTCCTTAAATTTTTTAAGGTGCTTCTTCTCATATAAATAAACTTGAATAAAACTAAACAACCTAATTAAAATATAAAGAGGGTTAATTGATTCAAAAGCTCTTCTCCAAAAAGAAATAATAGAAACATCAAGAGCAACAAATATTGTATTTTTTATTTTTAAAAATTTTTGTAAATAAAGAAGCTGGGTGGACTCAACTCTAATTTCATCAAAATTAATCTTTTTTTGAATTTCAATTAACTTAACAATAAGATCATTATTAAAATAATTAAAAAAATGATATGGTATTCCAGTTCTTAAACTACTTGCTATGGATTTGTCTCCACATTCAATAGGCTCAAAATAAACAGTATTTTTAATTAAAAAATTTCTATCATCTTTTTTAATTATAAAGTTTTTTTCAGTAAAGTAAAAAAAATAAATTTCATATTTTTTACTCAGGTGCAAAAGGGTCTGTTTAATCCTTGTCGCACCACCACTAGTTTGTGGAAAGGGAGAAATGCCAGAAATAAGTAGTAATTTGGGTTTTGTCATTAATATCTTCCAATAATACCTAATTTAATTAGCACTTTTCCAGTTATACTTTGTCTAAAAAGATATTGTTTTTCCATATTTTTAAGTTCTCCTACAGAAAAAACTTCTTTTAACACGTCATTTCGCTCTTTATTCAAAAGATTAATATTTTTAGAACTAATTCCCTCACTATCAAAATATACAATCGGAGTAGCCAAATGTTGCCAAGTACATTTTTTACTGAGATAAAGTTGTAAATTAAAAGCCCAATCGGCAACAATTTTCAGATCTTCGCGATACAAACCAAACTTATCAAATAAACTGCGTTTAAAAAACATTGACTGGTGACAAAGAGAATAGCGATAAAAAAAAAGTTTAGTGAGCTGATTCGGTTGGGCATACAACTCGATCTGCTTAGTGGTTGAATTAACTCGCTGAGCATCAGCATAAACGATATCAGCATCAGACTTAGTCATAAAAACACGATTTAGAGCCTCTAGATCGAGAAAGTAATCACCGCTGTGCAAAAATATGACGTATTCCCCCCTGGCTTTTTTAATACCTTGATTTAATGCCTGATAAATACCCCCATCTTTTTGACTTTTCCAAAAAGCGATCTTATTTTGGTTTTCTTTAATTAATTTTAAACTGCCGTCAGTAGAACCACCATCAATAACTATGTATTCATAATCAGTAAATATTTGGGAAACAATACTTTTAATTGTTTTTTTTAAACCATAAAGATTATTTAAGTTTATTGTAATGATACTCAGTTTCATTTAGAAAATATCCATTTAAATGTAACAATTCTATAAATTAATTTAATAAAATTCATTAATTTCCAAGTACGTGAAGAATATATTTCTGAAAGCAGTGTTTCATTAAAAAGTTGCTTTTCTATTAAATCAAAGCTTTTTTTTCTTATGTTCTCAATATCCAGTATATATTGTTCGTAATTAAAATAAATATTTTTTTTTAGTTTGTTTGCTAAAAATAACGGAATGGCAATATCATTTTTAAGATAATTATCAAGGCTAGGACGATATATTTCCTTGCTATCACTTCTGCTGAAATCACAAAGACTCCTATAATTCTTGTAGTAAGATTTAGAAACCTCCATAATACTTGTATCTCTATTTTTATCAGATATCCCACCAAGTCTAAATGTAACAAATGTCTGATTAATAAATACTGAGCTATAATTTTTTAAACAAAGTCTTAAAACTAAATCATAGTCTCCAGCACTCTTAAAACTCGAATCAAAAATTCCTTCTTTCACGAGAATATCTTTTCTTATAAACATCGTTTGATGACAAAACGGCATCGTATGATATACATTTTTAATATTTGGTTTTAAATGAGGATGACTCTCACAAATAGATGCACCTTTTTCAACAAGCATTAACACAGGAGCGTAAGAAAAAACTGCGTTATTTTTTTCCAAAACCATTATAGAATCCTTTACTCCATTGCGTCCATGATAATAATCATCGGAATTTAAAAAAGCTACATATTTACCTTTAGAAAGATTTGTTCCTTTATTCATTGCGTCATATATGCCATTATCTTTTTCAGAAATATATCGCACCCATCCCATTTTTTCATATTTCTTTAGTAAGTCTAAAGTTCCATCATTTGATCCACCATCTATAATCAAATGCTCAATATTATCATATGATTGATCATGGACAGATTCTAGGCATTGAATTAACAATTTTTTTCTACCATTCCTGATAGGATTAAAAATTATAGTTACAATTGACACTAGAGGACTTTTATTTATTTTCATATAGTTTCAATCGTTATTTACTTTTCGATAAAATCAATTATTTTTTTTCTATTGACAATCCATTTTTTATATCCTTCTATCATAAATTTAAAACACTTAATATTAAATAATTTATCTTACTTTTCTAAAACTAAGCAAACAATCGCACCAGCCATATGCTTGGCTGTTTGGTATTTTATGCTATTGCAATCACGTAACTTACAAAACTGCCAACCTTTTTTGAAATAATAAGTCTCTATAGACTTGCTTTTAAAATTAGAGTTAATTATCAAGTGACCCAATGATGATAAGTCATACTGAATAAACCATCCGTAATTGATAAATTTTCCAAATGGTAATGTAAGCAACAACTTACCTCCTGGTTTTAAAATTCTATAGATTTCTTTCATCGCTTCCAATTGAGACCCAAAGTCATTGTCATTTTTTCCATAACCGTATATTTTATTATCCATTCCGATATGTTCTAAAGTACTTATACAAATAGCTAAATCAAATGTGTTCTCAGAAAATTTAGTTTTTCTAATATCACCTTTAACTACTTTTTTATATCCACTTGGTTTTATATTTGCTGCTGGATCCAAGCCTATTAAATTGGGAATATGAAGTGACTGAATCATTTCAAACCATCTTGGCTCAGAAAAAGCATATCCAATATCAAGAACAGTGTTCTCTCCCTTATAATAGAAACGTGCAAAATCTATTTCAATACATCGTTCACTATCACTTTTTCCATAATTAACAGGAAATATCCTAAATTGCTTAGATTTTCTTATTGCTCTATTAAATAAATATTTTGAATAATGAAACATTAGTTTTACCTAAAAAAATAATTTAACTATCTCATATTTTATCATGATTATCCCTGCGCATACAATGGCAGCATAAGCTTAATAGTGTGATAAAATGTTCTATGTATTGCATTCTGCTAGGCTTAGTTTTTTACTTAATACACCATATAATAGTAAAATTAATTGCAATATTAGTGATAATCAGTATTAAAATGAGCATACAAGATAAATTATGTACAAATTTTATTTAAGTATAGTAATTCCAGCATATAATGAGGAAAAGAAAATTGAAAAAGATATTAGAGAAGCCTTCAATTATTTTAAAAAATCTAAAATTAAAGGGGAGGTTATTGTTTCAACTGATGGAGTAACAGATGGAACCAATGATATTGTAAAAAAATTACAAAAGAAATATAGCAATCTTTATTTACTAGCATATAAAAATAAAATTGGTAAGGGAGCTGCAATTAAAAAAGGAGTCGCTAAAGCTAGAGGGAAGTACATTATGTTTGCAGATTCTGGATATTGTGTTCCATATTCATTTATAGCTAATGGAATTAAAAAAATTGATTCAGGATTTGACTGCGCTCTAGCTTCAAGATCAACTAAAAAAAGTCAAATAAAAATAAAACAACCTCTGTATAGACGGATAGGTTCAAAAATTTTTGGTCTAATAGCAAGAAATATCTTATGTATTCCAAATCAAATAAAAGATACTCAGTGCGGGTTTAAAATTTATAAGAATAAAATTGCTAAAAGATTATTTTTAGACTTACAAACTACGTCAATGATGTTTGATATTGAAATTATACTTCTAGCTAAAAAACATGGATATAAAATGGCTTCTTTCCCAGTTGAATGGAAAAATGATCCAGATACTAAATTTAATCCATTAACTGGGTCTGTTATTAATTTTAAAGATTTGTATAAAATTAAATTAAAATACAGATTGTAAATATGAAAATTACCAATATATTTAATGTGGTTTTATACAGACAAAAATATAAAGAGTTTGCTTTGAAGCAACAAGAAAGAAAACGAAATAAAATTCTCAATGAACTACCATTAATTAATTATTTTTCTTTCGAAAATGAATTTCGCGGATCAGATAATTTAATTTCAAAAAGACAAGCACCATATGTTAAATATTTTAAAAATTCTAAAAATGTTCTTGATATAGGGTGTGGGAGAGGTGAATTTTTAAAATTATTAAGAAATAAAAAAATTAAGTCAATTGGAATTGATACAGATGATTATATGGTTGCAGAATGTAAGAAAAATAGATTAAAAGTATATAAAATCAATCTATTTGATTATTTACTAAAAATAAAATCTGGCAATCACGATGGAATTATAGCTTTACAGGTAGTTGAGCATCTTGACTCTAGACATGTACAAAATTTTGTCAAGCTCTGTTTTGATAAAGTTAAAAAAGGAAATTTAGTAATTTTTGAAACGGTCAATCCTCTTTGTCCACAAGCATTATCTTATTTTTGGGCAGATTTAACTCACGAAAAACCACTTGTTCCGCAGGTTTTAAAACACATTTTTAATCAATATGGTTTCTCACAAGTAGACATAATTGGTAGAACGCCAGTTTTTCCAGATGTTCCAGATTTTGTAAAAAATCCAGATGATTTAGCAATTTATGGTGATTATGCAATAATAGCCCGAAAATAAATTATGAAAATTGGAATAAACTTAACTGACCTAATAACTGGAAAAATTGGGGGTATGGAAACGTATATGCGTTCGCTCATCCATTATTTTCCATTAATTTCATCAGACGATCAATTTTTTGTGTTTGGATATTCAAGTATTCTAAAAACAATAAATGAGAAGAAAATCACTGGAGTTGTTGTCAATGAAAACCTTACCAGAGAAAAACAATCAGAACTTTTAAAACAGTTAATCATTAAAAATAAAATTGATGTTTGGTTTTCTCCCTTATTAATTCTAGATCCATTAGATTGTCCTGTGCCATCAGTATTTACAATTCCTGATATGCAGCATGAATATTTTCCTAATTTTTTTGACAAATCAGTTCTACAATGGAGAAAAACGTATTTTCAACTATCTGCTGACAGAGCAGATATGATTTTAACTTTATCTAATAATTCTCGCAATGATATTATACATTTTTTAGATGTTTCTCCAGAAAAAGTTAAAACAGTTTACTTAGGTAGTCCAAATTGGATTAGCGAAAATAAAAAAGCAAATACTAAAAAATTGACAAGCAAATTTATTAAATCTGACTATCTTTTTTATCCAGCCAATACTTGGCCTCACAAAAATCATATGAGATTGCTTGAAGCTTTTAATAGAATTAAATATAAAAATAACATTAATTTACTATTTTCAGGTTACCCACACCAAGCAGATCAAAAAATTCGAGACTTTATTATTAAGAATAATTTATCAAATCGTATTCATTTTCTGGGATATATTGAAAATGAACAAATGTCATACATTTACCAAAATGCGTTTGGACTAATTTTTCCTTCGTTATTTGAGGGTTTTGGCATTCCTATAGTTGAGGCTTTTAAATCAGGTTGCCCTGTATTGTGTGCTAATAACAGTAGTATTCCAGAAATTGGAGGAGACGCAGTGTTGTATTTTGACGGCCTATCTGTGTCTGAAATTTCAAATTCAATTTTAAAATTTATTTCCGAGCCAAATTTAAGATCAAAATTAATTGAAAAAGGTTACGAAAGAGCTAAAAAGTTTTCATATCATAAAACAGCCAAACAAACACTAAAATATATTAAATCAATAAGTCAAAATAAAAAAATTACTCATGACATGACACAAAAATTTCCAAAAATTTCAGTGATCACGCCCTCTTACAACCAAGGAAAATATATTGAGAGTACAATAAAAAGTGTCTTGGATCAAGGTTATCCCAATTTGGAGTACCTAATTATTGATGGAGGGTCAACTGATAATACTTTGAAAATACTAAAAAAATATTCTTCAAAAATCAAGTGGATTTCTGAGAAAGATAAAGGACAAGCTGATGCTATAAATAAAGGGATAAAAATGTCTAGTGGAGAAATAATTGCTTATTTAAATAGCGATGATGTTTATGAACCAAAAAGCTTATATACAATAGCAACTTTTTTTATTAATAATCCTAAAGCAGTATTTGTTCATGGAAAAGGCAAGCATATTGACAAAAATGGGGAGTATATAGAAGATTATCCAAGCAAACCAACAGATTACTTAGGACTTCATCCAACTTGTTCAATCTGCCAACCGACAACTTTTTGGAGAAGAAAATTAATAAATAAAATTGGCTATTTCGATACTTCTTTAAACTTTGCTATGGATTATGATTATTGGATAAGAATTTCAAAAGTATATCCTCTTAATTATATTTATGACTATTTGGGAAGTACAAGATTCTATTCCGAAACCAAAACATCTGGACAAAAAGTAAATGTCCATGAAGAAATAATTAAGGTTCAAAAAAAACATTATTTAAAAACTCATACAAATTGGATTTTGGCATTAAGTCACGTCAAACTAGAGAAGAATGATCGATCAACTATTTATAAAAATACTACATTTATTCTCTCTCTCATAATGGATTCGTTCTTTCAATTCATTAAGATAAATCATGAACTGCCGCCACTATCTGTTTGGAAGCATTATCTAGTGTGGTTGAAAGAAATATTTTCATTTATCATAAAAAGGCGATACAAATCTTGGTTTTAAATTATGAATAAAAAAAATTTAAAAATTGGTATTGATGCATCGTTCGTTCATGGAGAAAATTCAGGAACAAGTGAGTATACAAAACAATTAATTAATTATCTATCCAAAATAGATAAGGTAAATAAATACACTATTTTTCCATTTTTTACTTACATCTATGATAATAATTTCAAAAATTATCATCCTAATCTACCTTGTAATTTTAATATCTTTTGGGATAAAATCCCTAAAAATATTATTAGTTTTTTATGGAAAAGATTGCACGTATTTCGTTCACTATTTTTTCCACAATTGGACGTGTTTCACACTACCACATTTACAATTCCTTCATTTCACTCCACTCATAAGCTTATAGTTACTATTTATGACGTTTCTTTTTATACCCATCCTCAATTTCATTTAAAGGAAAATATTGAACACTGTCTTGAAGGAACAAAAATTGCTGTAAAAAAAGCTGACGCAATAATTACTATTTCAAAAAATACAAAAAGTGATTTAATTAAATACTTCGATTGTCCTGAAGACAAGATTTTTGTAACCCAACTTGCTTGCGATAATAAATTTCATAAGAGGATTAATAATACTAAGAAAAATAAAGTTTTAAGTAAATATAAAATAAATAAGCCGTTCATATTACATTTAGGAAGTTTGGAACCAAGAAAAAATACTATTGGGTTAATAAAAGCATATTGTCTTTTACCAAAGGAGTTGCAAGATAAATTCGATTTAGTAATGGGTGGAGGAGAAGGATGGTTGAATGAATCCATATATAGCTATGTAGAGAGATCTAACATTGTAAAAAATATAAAATTTGTAGGATATATAGCTGATGAGGACTTATCTTCTTTTTATCAAAGTGCTAAATGTTTCGTTTATCCTAGTTTTTATGAGGGGTTTGGCATTCCACCTCTAGAAGCTATGGAGTCTGGTTGTCCAACTTTAGTTTCAAATAACTCTAGTTTTCCTGAAATTTGTCAAAAAGGCGCAATTTACTGTGTGCCTAATAGCATTGAAGACATTGAAAATCAATTAGAGTTACTTTTGCGTAGCGATAATCATGATTTAATAAAAAAGGGAAAAATTCAATCAAAAAAGTTTTCATGGAATGAAACAGCCAAAGAAACACTGAATATTTATAATTCCATATCAAGAAATTAAATAATACGTTCTCTAATCATTAGCTATTATAGCTAACAATTTCACAACATATTCTTCATATGAGATAAATTGGTCAAAAAGCTTATTAGAACTAAATATACAAACATATCGATTATCAGATGTGATTTCTTTAATTAATTTATCAAAATCATAATTAGCAAATTCTAACTCATTCAATGTATTATCAAAAATACTAGCAAAGGCAGAATTATGAGGTATCAATAGTGGTAATCCATAATACAATGCTTCAAAATTAACCAAGCTGAGGCTTTCTTCTAGAGAGGGATTTATAAATATGTCAATTTGATTATAAATTTGTGTCTTATCTAAAAAATCATACATAAAACACACTATATCCTTATAATCATGAAATAGTTCTTCAACTTGTTTGGATGAGTTGGTTCGCATACCAGCAAATAAAAACTTTATTTTAACACCATTTTTCTGAAATATTTTAAAATTGGATTCAATAAAAGTTACAAAAAACTGAAAGTTTTTACGTAAAGTAATTTGACCAACAAAACCAATGATCACTGGTTGTCCATTTTTAATTTTATTATTGATATCTCTAAGCTTATTTTCAAGTTTTAATAATGATTTATCTAATTGTTTTTTAGTATAAGGACAATAAGGTAATAAAGTTATTTTAGAAGAATCAATTGAGTAATTTTTCAATAAATCTCTTTTTTCCAATGGAGATAATAAAATTATTTTTTGAGCAAAATTAAGAACAGATCTAAATGCTAACGATCGATTGTAATAAGAAACATCATGATATGCTGGCAAACAAATAAGTTGCTTCTTATATTTTTTGGCAAATATATATGAATCATAAAACATTTTAGTTGGCATGCCAGCACCAATAATTATGTCAGCTCGCTTAATTAGACTAGATATTTTTTGATCATATTTTAATAAAGGCCCAAAGTACCATGGAGAGAATGTTCCAGACACAAATATTAACTTATTTAACAGTTTGTTGGCCAATCGTTGCCAAAAAAAATGCAAATCTAGGCGATGAACATAGGCTGGGTCATTACTAACATTAATCCAATCAGAAAAATTTTTATTAGTATCTAGAGTTCTTCCATTACTTGTAATCACGTCAACATTATGTCCGCCCTTTAGCAGAATTTTAACAATTTCACCACTCAAAAATTCTAAACCTCCTACAGCTGGCGGATAGCAATGAACAAAATAAACTATATTTGACATAAAATATTAAATTTGTAGTTTTCTATAGATTATTTATCTTTCCTTAAAATTATGAGTGTTTTTTATAAACCAAGAATAAGATGTTTTTATTCCGTCAATTAAATTTATTGAATGCTTCCAACCAGTGTTATGTAGTTTTTTTACATCGAGTAATTTGCGCGGAGTTCCATTGGGTTTTGATTTGTCCCAAATAATTTTACCCTTATGTCCAACCACTTTTTGAACCATAAGAGCAAGATCAAGAATACTAATATCTTCGCCAGTACCAATATTAATAATGTCTCTTTCATTATAATTTTTCATTAAATGTACAATAGCGTCTGCAAGATCGTCAACGTGAAGAAACTCTCTTTTAGCAATTCCCGTACCCCAAAGAGTAACGGCCATATTGCCAGAAGTTTTTGCTTCATGGAACTTACGAATCATAGCTGGTAAAACATGAGATGAAGTAAGGCTATAGTTATCATTTGGCCCATAAAGGTTTGTTGGCATAGCAGAAATGAAATTACATCCATACTGATCTCTAAAGCTTTGACACATAATAATGCCAGCTATCTTTGCCACAGCATATGCATCATTTGTTGGCTCAAGTGGACCAGTTAATAAGGAATTTTCTTTTATTGGCTGAAAAGCAAGTTGCGGATAGATACATGAACTTCCTAAAAAAAGTAATTTCTTTACAGAATATTTATATGCAGAGTAAATAACATTGGTTTGTAGTTGAATATTTTCATATATAAAATCTGCTTTAAAGTTTAAATTTGCAAGTATGCCACCAACCTTTGCGGCAGCTAAAAAAACATACTCCGGTTTTTCTATCTCAAAAAAATGATTTACAGCTTCTTGATTTAGCAAATCTAGTTCTAATCTATTTTTTATAATAATGTTACTATATCCTTTGGATAAAAGATTTCTCACAATAGCAGATCCAACTAGACCTTTATGACCGGCTACGTATATTTTGCTTGTTTTATTCATAAATCTCCAGCTTTTAATATTCTTTTTTATTGAAACTCAGTTTGCAAATTGCAATATTACTTCATTTGTTTTTCCAAATCCCACCATCTGACTCTGATTAATATACAGTACCTTATCACAAAAACTCCTTACTGAATCAATTACATGGCTCACATAGATAATCGTCGCTTTTTTCTTTTTAAACTCATCCATCTTTTTAAAACACTTTGCCTGGAAGGCTGTGTCTCCAACAGCCAAAATTTCGTCTACTAATAATATGTCCGGCTCAGTATGTACGGCCACAGCAAAGGCTAATCTTAGATACATTCCTGAACTGTAGTGCTTAACGGGTTGGTCAATAAAATCCCAAATTTCTGAAAAATCTACAATTTTTTTAAATTTTGCATCTACCTCGGCTCTAGTCATTCCCAATATAATACCGTTTAAATATACGTTTTCTCTGCCAGTCAACTCTGGATGAAAACCAGCTCCCAACTCAATTAATGGAGCAATTCTACCATTTGTTATTATCTTTCCTTTAGTTGGCTGTGTTACACCGGCAATTAGCTTCAAAAGAGTAGACTTTCCAGAACCATTAACTCCAATAATTCCAACACTTTCGCCCCTTTTTATCTCAAGATCGATATCTTTTAGGGCCCAAAATGACTCGGAAATTTTTTTTCCACCAAATAGTGCTGGCAACAACTCTTTAAAAGTTCGTTGGTTCTGCTTTCTAAAAAGCTTAGAAACGTGTTGGATGGAAATAGCTACATCAGACGACATCAGCAAACATCCCTTCTAAGTTTTTAAATATTTTATAACCCACAAGAACCATAACCAGAGAAAGCCCCAATGCAATTCCTAAACTTGTAAAGTTTGGCATACCACCACCAAGCATCACTTGACGATAGGCATTTATAAATATTGCCATAGGATTTAGTTTAAAAATCCATCGATACTGTTCAGGAAACATTTCGGTAGGATAAATAACAGGTGTCACATACATCCATGTTAGTAAGATTAAGCCAAATAGATATTGTATATCTCGATAAAACAAGTTAAATGAAGCCAATATTAATGAAAGACCATAGGTAAATAATTGTTGAATCAAAAAAATAGGAATTACCCAAAAAATATTTAAGGTTACTTGTTGATGAAAGAAAATAAAGAATACTACTAAAACAATTGAAGCTAATAAAAAATCAACGATCTTTGCAAAGATGGTGCTTATTACAAATATTTCTCTGGGAAAATATATTTTTGTTAGGAGTGGGCCATTTCCTACAAGAGAATTCATGCTGCTCGTAATTGAGGCTGCGAATAAATTCCAAGGAAGTAAGCCCACATAGAGGAATAGGGCATAAGGAACACTTAAGTTGGTTATTCTTAGTATTTTAGAAAAAACAAACGCCATTACCAACATCTGAAATAATGGGTTTAAAATTACCCAGGCGTAACCCAATACAGATTGCTTGTAGCGAGCTTTAATTTCTCTTTTAGTTAATTCTTCTAGAAGCTCTTTATACTTAATCATCATTTTTGTAATTCTAACACTAAATTTTAGTAATATTAATCTATAAAGTAATATATACTAATTAAAATGAATAAAAAACTTAAATTAATCTTTTCTTCAGAGGGCCTAGTCCAATCAGTTAAAACATTATTTGGCAGCACTTTCGCCACTGGAATCTCTGCAATAGCCTTAATGATCTACTCGAGAGTGCTTGGGCCTGAAAAATTTGGTGAGTTCTCAGTAGGTTTTGCTATCGTAATGATTTTAACCAGAATTAATGACCTTGGTTTTAATACAGCAATATTACGATATGGGTCAGAAAATGAAAAGCACAATAAAAAAAACTTTATCTATTCGTTTACGCTAAAATATAAAGCATTAATTTCAGTCTTTATTGTTATTTCAGGCTTATTCTTCTTTGGAGCTATTTCAAAACTTTTCAATTTTTCTAGCCCAGCAATAGTTTTAATTGCTATGACATTGGGAATCTCGACTGTTTATTATGAGCAGCTATTAAATGTACTTCAATCTTTACATCGATTTAATCAAGCAATTTTAATTAATCTAATTCAAGCAACAACAAAACTAGTTTGGGCATTAATCCTACTTTTAACAGGACTTACTTCATCTTTGATCACGTTTGCTTGGTATATTGCTGCTCCTATTGTCCCCGTTATATTTTGGAAACTACTCGTAACCAAGAATACAGTTATTAACTTCAAACTTAGAGATTCCAAAATTCAAAGCCAAATATTGATGCTAGCCAAACATTCTGCTATTGGATTTATTGCCACAGGAGTAATTGAAAATATTGATGTTTTATATTTACAAAAGTATTTAAGCACTTACGAAGTAGGCTTGTATTCTGGTGTTTCTAGAATTTCATTAGTATTTGCCCTAGCTGCTTACTCACTAGGAAATGTGCTATATCCAAGAGTGGCAAAATACAAAAGTAAAGAAGACATTAATACTTTTATTAAAAAAGCATTTGCCATTGTTGCACTTTCTGTGGTCGGATTTCTAATATTTTTGCCATTTGGTAAATTGTCAATTTTACTAACTATAGGCACAGAATATCTATCAGGCCTTAACATTCTTTATTTACTAACGGCTTCCTCATTTATTGCTGTTGCAGTGGTCCCATTCATAGCCTTATTCTTTAGTTTCAAAGCTAATTGGTATTTTTCAGTAAGCGGCTTATTACAGCTCGTAATTGTGCTTATTGGTAATTCGGTATTCGTGCCTAAATATGGTCTTGAGGCAGCTGCTTGGACAAGAATAATCGCAAGAATAATGTTGTTTGCGTTCACTTTAGTTGCAAGTATGGTTTTGTATAAAAAAACATATGAAAAAAAATAATTTTGTTTTTTGTCCAAGATTTGGCGTGCTTCTAATTGTTTTAGGATTATTTATTTTTTTAAGAGTCTTTAATATAACTCAAAATTTAAATTTGTTCGGTGATTTTGGCAGAGATCTATTTGTTTTACAAGATTGGTCTGAAAATCTATTAAAACCTCCATTATTAGGTCCTCAAACTAGTGTGGTTAGCTTTAATCAAAGTGCAATATATTACTATTATTTATTTCCATTTTTCTTGTTAATGAGTCACTCGGTTTATTCAACCTTAGTTGCGTCAATTGTTCTTTATCTATCTGTATTTATTTTTCTTTGGTGGTGGTATAGAAATAAGCCAAGTTGGCAGTGGAGACTATTGGTTCTGTTTTTATTGATCGCAGTTCATCCTCAATTTGTTCTGCAACAACGCTATGTCTGGAATCCATCATTAATTACACCATTCTTATTATTGAGCATGTGGTCATGGATAGAGTTTCAAAAATTAAAAACTAACAAATGGATTTGGGGAATGGTTCTCCCACTTGCTATTGCTGCAAGCTTAAATTTCTCAATTCTTCCAACTGTATTAGTTTTTCTACTTTTATTCACCTGGCAAGAACGAAAACACTTGCAAAATGCCTTTAAAATTTTCCTGTTTGGTGGAATAGCTGGATTAGCCACAAATCTTCCAACTCTTGTCTTTGAATTGAGACACAATTTTTTGCTTACTAAAACTTTGTCGTCCCCAGAAGTTTTGCAACAAGAAACATTACTAATAAACAAAATTAGAATGTTTACAACAAACATTGTTTTACCCACCTTTTTTGACGATAAATCGATTTTTATTTTAGGATCTATCATCATCATACTATCAATTATTTATTTTTCCAAAAAATATTTTAAGACTACGCAAATCCAAAATAAGATATACAGATTTTCATTCCAAATGTTTGTGGGTTCATCATTATTTCTTTTATTATCCCCATTAAAAATGCACGAGCACTACATGTTTGGCGTTTTAACATTTTTATTAGTTACAATTGTCACATTACCTAAAAAGCTAGTTGGAATTATTGCATTTGTCTCAATAGTTCTTTATCTTCAACCAAAATACTTTAGTCTTTATCAAAAAACTGCTCCTCATACAGTTGAAGAAAAAACTAAATGTATACAAACCTTTTGTGAAGATAGATTGAACCAATCAAGT
>Ga0180007_10003930_pt1 | contig 16099 bp, 11 predicted proteins | sample MM_PC_MetaG_FD_121122 | JGI IMG/M metagenome (GOLD analysis project Ga0180007, IMG submission 121122) | Groundwater microbial communities from the Aspo Hard Rock Laboratory (HRL) deep subsurface site, Sweden - MM_PC_MetaG | ecosystem: Environmental > Aquatic > Deep subsurface > Groundwater... | reverse complement strand
CCTTAAAATCATTTATCAGGTTATAAGGCCGGATCTTTATCTTTTCAGCGGCATCCTTGCCGTATTTCAGATAGATCCTTCCTGCCCATTTTTGTGAAAAACCCATCAGTACCAATTCTTTCACGGTCGTATTGATATTTTCAGTACACTTCCTGACCCGCTCTACCAGTTTATCATTGATCCCGTCAACCTCGGTCAGCCTTTCCGGTTCCTCTTCCAGTACGATCAGGGTAAGGTCCTTGAACTTATCAACAATATTCTCGGCCAGCCGTTCTCCTATCCCGTCCACCATGGATACCAGGAATTTCATGACCCCATCCTTTTGAAAAGGGAGTTCTTTATTAAATTCATCGATCTGAAGGCATTCTCCAAAGATAGGATGGTCCATCCTTGTACAGAGGGCATTGATATGGTCTTCCGGATGGATGTTAGGAAGATATCCGGCCAGTTTCAGTACAGTATCATCAGGAGAAGAGGTAAGCTCCACCACCTTCCATCCCGTATAGGGATTATCATAGATAATATTCTTGACCCTGCCTGATACTTCCTTGAAGGTCATTTCACTGTCAGAGATAAAATCAAAGGAGAGCTGGTGAGAAGGATCTTTCATTCTTCCTCCTTCTTCATCCGGGGTTTACAGACCTTGAACGCCGGACAGAATTTGCACTTTTTGGATATCTGTTTTTTATATTCCTGATCATCTGCAACAGCTTTAATATATCCGGCGATCTCTTTTGAATAAGAATTATCAAGCTCCGTCTCAAAACTGACGATGCTGTTGTTCCTCAGATAGGTGAGTGTAAACCGGAATCGTTTATAGATTTTCCGGTACATAAAATAGGCTCCCAGCAGATAAAACTTCATCTGCACATCATCTTTTAATTCCGACTCTGATATTTCATTCTTTCCGGTCTTATAATCAATGATATGAAGCAGGTCCTGTCCCTTCTCTCCATACTCAACATCGATCCGGTCTATTCTTCCCTCTATCGGAACAGCAGTGAATTCCGGGAGCGGGAGTTTAAAGAATTTCTCTATGGCATAGATCTTTTCCGGATCGATCTTTTTTGATGCAAATTTATTTAAAATAACATCCGCTTCAAAGAACGAATCAATTCCTGTTTCATCCAGCATGTCATACTCTTTTCTTTTATTCCTGGCAATACTGTAGAGAGCTTCCAGGTCCTGGTCTTTTCGAGACTTCAGGAGGCTCTTTAAATAGAGTTCCAGAACGGAATGGATATAGGACCCGAAGATCATGGGTCTTGTCTCTTTCTGGAAGATCCCTTCCCCGTATGCATAATAATACTTACGGGGACATTCCATATACTGGCGCAGTTTGGATGGAGAAACACTCTTTAATTCTATTCGATTCATATCAGTTTCATGGATCCCGATTATTTCTAACGAGCCTCTATATATTGATCTTTTTTCTGATCGCTCTTACTTCCGGGTCATTGGTGGTCACCTTGATCGCCTGCCATCCTGCGGTCAGAGCCGCTTCAATGTTCGCAGTCGTATCATCGATAAAAAGGATCTCATCCGGGTCAAACCCCAGGTCCCGGGTAACATGCTGAAATATCTTCGGATCCGGTTTCATAAGATGAAGCTTGAACGAAAGATATAATTTCTGAAAAGAACCGAACTCTTTGATCCTCGAAAACGCATACTCAAAATGGAGCGCATTGGTATTGGAGAGGAGCCCGATCATTAAACCTGATCTCTGCAATTGTGTGATAAGCTTAAAGACCTGTCTGATCTTTTTTCCTATGTACTCTTCTTTAAAAACAGAGACACACTCAGCAAGAGGCAAATTGATCTTATAAGCCTGCATCCAGGATGCAAGCACTTCTTCAGGGGCTTTTAATCCCATTGAACTGTCCACCTCAAACCGGGACATTTTTTCTTTGAGGCCGTGAGGGTCAAATTTGATCTTCTTAAAAAATCTCTCCGGATGGATCCTGACAAGCACACCTCCCAGGTCAAACAGTACGCATTTTATTCTGTTCTTTTTCTCTGTATTTTCCATACATCTTCTTTTAAACACGGACCGCTCCTTTTATCTCTAATACCTGATATTGAACCTGAAGTATATATACCGCTCTTTTCTCTTCCCCAGTTCATATGAGAACCCCACGGTATTATCCGCCAGGACACGGCAAAAGATCTTAAAATTAAAATGCATCTCAGCTCCCAGCAGATCGAGCAGGGTTAACTGTTTAACGGAATTAAAAGAATCCCCGGCTTCATAATAGAGCTTCATCCAGATATGGCTCAGAAAAAGAGGCATGTTCTTTATCCCCCTCTCGATCCATATCAGAGGAAAGTTGTATGAAATATTTCCAGCAATGAAATTCTTTCCGTCCTTTTCATAATAAGAGTAGGCGTTCAAAGGCACTTCATATATGGCTTTTTGACGAAAGAGATCTATACCGGCTACTCTATACGGTTCTTCGGAAGAAGGATTAAGCATGGCGCCTCCGGAGAGATCCAACTTTAAAATATGATGAAGGAAGAATGTCCTGCAGTACTTTTTTATTCCCAGGTTCAGGAGGTCCACATCCCATGATGAACCGAACCACTCCCTTAACATTCTGTAGGTCAAACCAAGGTCCCAGCCTTTCTCCGGTACGACCGAATAAGCGTATCCGATAACACTGTTAAAACGGATACCCGAAAAAAAGGAATTATAGGATGTATCAGTATCGATCCGTAATTCTCTTTTATGATAATAACTTAAACCGGAATGCAGGGAAAAATAATTAATAAAGGTGTTCTTAAAAAAAGTGACCTGTCCTTCGATGATCCGCCTTCTGATGATATCATCCGTTTCCCCGGAAAAGACGGAAGAAGCATGAAAGGAAAGATCAGTCTTATCCCGGAACAGGAAGTAATCCAGAAGGAAGCTCCATTCTTCCAGATGCATATTATAATCCGCCTGAAGGGAGAGAATATTCCGCTGAAAAATATCCGAGAAAAGGAGTATAAGTCCCGGGTTAAAGTAGTAACCGGATGACAGTATCACGGGGATCGGGATCACATTGGAGAAGAGGTTCCCGGCAGTGGAAAAATCCTCTTCTTTAGAATAAGCCACCGGAGTATCCACCAGCCGGTACCCTTCCTTTTCAAATTCAGGGAAAACTGTTTTCATATTGTAGGGCACCTCAGTCTTTTTCAGGCCCTCTTCATTCAGCCTGATCATCCGGAACCCGTCGCTTTGATAATAGGACCCGTAAAATCCGCCCTTATACCTGATAAACTTCAGCGAGCCTGAGATGAATTCGGAGAGCTGGAAGAACTTCTCCTCTTCAGGGACATATGCGTAATAATCAAATTTCAAATTGTAGTCTGAAATAAAGAACAGCTTTTTTTCCTTCTCATCGTAGGAAAGGGACAATTCAATAGAAGGATTATAGGTAAGACGAACCAGCTTTTTTGAACGCATATTATAACGATAGATATCAAAGAAATCCCTCTCCTTCTTTCCCGTAAAATAGAATTCATCATCACCTGAAAATGTCAGGTCAGAAACCTGCTCATACTTATTCATTTCCAGGACTATTTTTTCTGATCTATTGTCCATGTTAACAAGGGTCAGGACCTTTTTATGATCTTTGATCCGGAGGATCAGCATATGCCGTCCCCGAACAGCTACATCAAGTACTCTCTCCAGATCAAGATAGGGTTCATATGCCTCTGTTTTGAGATCGTACCGGTATAATGTAAAATAACTCCTGATATTATCATAGATCTTTAAACCGGTGAAATAAAGAAAATCCTCCTGAACAGCGATACCGGTTATCAGCATATCCTCTATAACAGCTTTCTGTCTGCCTGATCCGGGATCCAACCTGTAAAGGCCGTAGCCGGTATCCGGGGAATATCCGGAAAACCATATTTTTTCTTTATGGCCGGCCAGGCTGTAAATATTCCAGAAAGGATCATCTTCATTTAGAACAACAGGTTGAGTTACCTGATGCATATTGGTGATCTGAGCCGTATACTCCCTCTGCATCTCTCCCATCCATTCGTCATAATGAGTATAATAATCCGTACCGGAATAATTCTTGATAAGCGAGTTCAAAGGAAAGCAGGTGCCTGCCGAACAGGAGCCTGTGGATAATCCGGAACTGAGACAGCCGGAAGTGGCGCTTATGAGTCCCGCATTTCTATGATAAGCTTTCAGAAGCTTCTGTTCTGAGATCTTTTGGGATAAATAATAATGAAAAGCCCCTCCCCAGATATACGGGCCGTATCCTGACGGGATCCTGTTAATAAAAGTACTGATCTCGTCAATGGCCGGGGTCTTCTTCTCATGAACAGCGGTACGCAGGATCATATCCTTGAAAGAGCTTTTAGCGCGGCCCATGGGTGTATAGGCCGACTCCATGTTCACTGCGATCCCTTCCAGGGATGAAAGAGGTAAAAGCAGATTAGGGGCCATATAGGAGAATCCCATGCTCCTGAATGCTTTATAGATATCCTCAACCTGATTGAGATGCAGGATGTGAGCGTATTCATGAATGACCAGCTCTTCGATCCAGTAGTAATAGTGAAGAAGCGAGGTCTGGGAATAGAGTTCAGGAGGAACATCATACAGGATGATCACATTATCCGGTAAAATGGAAGCCATCCCGTTAGCAAGATCAGTTACATCCACCAGGACAATAGTAGTATGGATCTCCCCTACATTAAATTTTTTCGCGATGATCGTATGAATATTTTCCGATACCGTCAGTATCTTTTCTGCCTGTCTTTTATTGGAATAATAGACAATTGTAAAATGGCCGGATTTCATCATTTTGTAATCTTTTCCCGAAGGGATCCTCTGAGCATATACCTCCGGACTCAGCAGAAAAAGACCGATCAGAAATGCGATAATTTTTATTCTTTTTACCAAATGTCACCCTGAAAAGATATATTCGTTCCTTAAATAATGTAAGATGAAGATAGCAAATATATTTTAATAGTCAAAAATTTGATCATCCATAAAACGCTTGAACTTTTTCAAATCGTGCTTATATATACTAATGAAATATTTTAAGTAGTCGCAGGCTTTAGCCTGCGCTTAATAACATTGTTTAAATATTTCGCAGGCTAAAGCCTGCGACTACCATCAACATACAGAAATTTATTGTGAGGTAACGACCATGAGAATGGATAAATTTACATTAAAAGTTCAGGATGCACTGGAAAAAGCACAGAAGCTTGCAGATAAAAAAAGCCAGCAGGAGATCGATGTTTCTCATTTTGCTTATGCTTTACTTGAAGATAGTGACAGCGTGGCGCGGCCGATCCTGAAGAAGATCGGAGTGAATATCGAGGCGCTCCTGGAACGGCTTGAAGAGGAGATAGATAAAAAACCCAAGGTACAGGGAGTCACTTCCAGCCTGTTCCTTTCTCCGAAATTAAAAGAAGTACTGGATGAATCAGAGAAACAGGCCTTTGGATTAAAAGACGAATATATCAGCGTGGAACATCTGCTTCTAGCACTTGAAAAAGTACCTTCAATTGTATCAGATCTTTTTCATGCTAATGGAATAAAAAAAGATACCCTGTTGAAGGTACTGACGGATGTAAGGGGAAGCCAGAGGGTAACAGACCAGAATCCTGAAGATAAATACCAGGCCCTGGAAAAATACGGTATTGACCTTACCGAGCGGTCTAAAAAAGGGAAACTGGACCCTGTCATAGGGCGTGACGACGAGATCAGAAGGGTGATGCAGGTCCTTTCCAGAAGGACTAAGAACAACCCTGTCCTGATCGGAGAGCCGGGTGTAGGCAAGACCGCGATCGTTGACGGCCTGGCACAGAGGATCGTGAACGGAGATGTCCCGGATATCCTGAAGACAAAAAAACTGATCGCTCTGGATATCGGTGCGCTGATCGCCGGGGCAAAATTCAGAGGGGAATTCGAAGAACGCCTCAAAGCGGTGCTGAAAGAGATCACGCGCGCATCAGGTGAAGTGATCCTCTTTATCGATGAACTCCATACCCTGGTCGGTGCCGGTGCTGCTGAAGGCGCTATGGATGCATCCAATATGCTCAAACCGGCCCTGGCAAGGGGAGAACTGCGCTGTATCGGAGCCACGACCATGAACGAATACAGAAAATATATCGAAAAAGATGCTGCACTGGAACGGAGATTTCAGCCGATTCCGGTCAAGGAGCCGGATGTGGAGGATACCATCGCCATACTGAGAGGGTTGAAGGAAAAATATGAGGTCCATCACGGTGTAAAGATCACGGATACGGCACTGGTTGCGGCAGCGGTATTTTCTCACCGTTATATCAGCGACCGGTTCCTGCCGGATAAAGCGATCGACCTTGTAGATGAAGCAGCCAGCAAACTTAGAATAGAGATCGACAGTCTGCCTCAGGAGCTGGATGAGATCGAACGGAAGATCATGCAGTTGACCATTGAAAAACAGGCATTAAAAAAAGAGAAGGAAGCAGCATCCAAAGAACGCCTTGCAAAGATCGAAAAACAGCTGGCTGATCTTAATGAAAAAAAGAACGGGCTGAAAGCCCACTGGGAACTGGAGAAGAAAGCCATTACCGATATAAGAAAAGCAAAAGAATCCATTGATGAAATGAAGGTCCAGGAACAGAATGCAGAGCGAACAGGAGACCTGAATAAAGTAGCTGAAATACGCTACGGAAAGCTTGTGGAACTGGGGAAGCAGCTTGAAAGGTCCAACAAGGAACTCCAGAAGGTCCAGAAAGATAAAAAGATGCTCAAGGAAGAAGTAGAGGAAGAGGATATCGCTGAGATCATTTCGAAATGGACCGGCATCCCGATCACTAAACTTCTGGAAGGAGAAGTAGAAAAACTCCTTAAAATGGAAACAAAACTTTCTGAAAGGGTGATCGGCCAGGCTAATGCCATCAAGGCAGTCTCTGATGCGATCCGAAGGGCCCGCGCTGGCATTCAGGAGCCGAACCGGCCTATCGGATCATTCATCTTTTTGGGTTCCACCGGGGTAGGAAAAACAGAACTGACAAAAGCCCTGGCTGAATTCCTGTTTGATGACGAGAAAGCCATGGTCCGCATTGATATGAGTGAATATATGGAAAAACATTCGGTTGCCCGTCTCATCGGAGCTCCTCCGGGTTATGTGGGGTATGAGGAAGGAGGATACCTTACTGAAGCCGTGCGGAGGAAGCCGTACTGTGTTGTCCTCTTTGATGAGATCGAGAAAGCACATACTGATGTTTTTAATATCCTCCTTCAGATACTTGAAGACGGCCGGCTGACGGACGGCAAGGGAAGGACCGTAAATTTTAAGAATACTATCATCATCATGACTTCCAACCTGGGCAGTAAAATGATCCTTGAGATGAATGAAGCAGGGAAAAAACAGGTAGAGATAGAGAAAGAGATAAAAGAGGTCCTGAAAAACCATTTCAGGCCGGAGTTCCTGAACCGCATCGATGAAACAGTAATATTTCAGAATCTGACAAAGGACGACCTCATTCAGATCGTGGAAATACAGATCAGGCATTTAAATCAGAACCTGGCACAGAAAAAGATCAAAGCTGAATGCACAAAAAAAGCATGTGACTATCTGATCCAGCAGGGATATGATGTTACTTTTGGAGCACGCCCCTTAAAGAGGCTTATCCAGCAGGATATATTGAACAGCCTGGCCACAATGATACTCTCCGGGGAACTCAAGGAAGGGGAAACGGTCCGTATCGATCATGATAAGGGAAAGGGCCTGGTATTTACTAAAAAATAGAAAACCTCTATTTGTATAAAAATTATACGGTTATTGCACTGCTTTTACCATAATCCGGAAAAATATCAAAATCTATAAATAAAACCTTTATTTTTCAGCTTCAAACTCCCGATAAATCATATAGCATGGCATAATTATTGCAATTCTTATTTATAGATGAAAAAGCAGTTTATTACACTTTCATTTATGATCCTGATACTCTTCAGCCTGTCACAAAATATATTTTCAAAACAGGGAGAGGGAGGAGTAACGCTTCCCATCCTGAATTATGTGGCAGGGACCAGAGCTTTAGGTGTAGGTACCGCTTTTACGGCCCTTGCTGATGATGTAACATCATTATACTGGAATCCGGCAGGGCTGGCACGATTGACCAGGCAGCAGGTCTATGCCATGTATGAGAGGCTGTATGAAGGGAGCAATTACTGGTTTGGAGCCTATACCATCCCCTTTCATAATATCGGGGTTTTTGGAGTCGGCCTTATCTATCTGAATTCGGGAGATATAGTCGGGACAGGCCCCAATCAGGAGGACCTGGGCATCTATGATGATACACAATCAATGGTCATTATCTCATATGGAACACCCATTCAAAACATAAGAAATTTCCAGTCCAGGCATCTTCGTTTCCTGGATATCGGTATCAGCATGAAAATAGTCAAACATGCGATCTATAAATATACTTCCTACGGCGTTGCTTTTGATCTGGGGAGCAGATATGTTCCTTCAAAAACATCCAAGTTCCTGCGGAATTTCATATTCGGGTTTGCCCTCCAGAATATTCTTCCTCCTGAAAGCAAACTGCTGTCTGAACGGGAATGGTATCCTTTGAAATTAAAACTCGGCGTATGTTATAGAACCCTCTTCGATACGCTCTTCCTTACCATGGACCTCAACCAGATCCTGTTCCGGGAACAGACCCCTGAGCTGAATTTTGGAATTGAATATGTGGCATTGAGGTTGTTCCGGCTGAGAGCCGGGTACAAGAATGGAGTTTCATTCGGGTCGGGAATGGAGATAGAAGATTTCATGTTTGATTATGCTGCAAATTATAATTTTGATCTTGGATTTGTCCATCAATTCTCAGCTTCCTTCAAGTTCGGAAACAGAAGCTACCGGTGATCTTATTTGAAGTTGTAATAAACCATCTGCTTTCCAAAGCCGGCAAAACCGTCTTTTTCAGGAGAAAAATCCTTATAATTATCGCCAAAATGCACAAGGAACATCTTCTTCTTTATTTCAGCGGGCAGCTGTTTCAATTCATCCAGTGAAGCATGTACACCGCCGTTAAAGAGCTGGCAGTCATGAAAAATATATTCTACATTAAAATTTTTCTCGCACAGATCGATAAAATCCTTGTCATACATCATATCACATGTAAAGAGGATGCGGTCATCAATGAGAACAGCTACACTCCAGAAGCTGTCCTTCCATGACCTGGCACTGTCCGGCACATGTTTGGTACGGATAAGTTTGGCATTGATCTTTCCGATATTGTATTCATATATGTCACGATCGAATCCTTTCAGTTTTTTGGGAACAAGAAGATCAGCATAAAAATCCAGCCCCACATACTTTCCTTTCGTCCTGACATTGAACGAGGAACCTCCCTTCAGGGAATAGTCCCAGAGGATTTTTGCATACTCTTCTGTTACGACAAGCTTTGTTTTAACGCCTTTTACGAATCTATTCATCAGGATAACTTCTTCCAGGCCCCCTATATGGTCAGCATGGGAATGTGTGATGATCCAGTTCTCAATATTCATCACAGGGATACCCATAGAATATAAAGCCTGCGGGGTTTTTGTACCGCAGTCTATGACCACATGATCGTCACCCTTGATCAATATAAAATTCGTCTGGTTGCTGATCTTTGAAAAGGCGGAACCTACACCGATAAACAATAACGACAAGTCCCCTTTATTTACAAGTTCAAGCTTTTTGTTCTTTAAATTCTGAATTTTTAATGCCATGAACTATCCTTAATTATTACATACTTATTTATCGGAAACCATCATGTAAATATTAACCCCATGATCACTTTTTGATATCCTCATCCAATATTACGGGATAAGAATTCATCATCTCTTTTAAATAATTAAACCTTTTATCATAGTCGGCCTTCTCTTTATCCGTTAAATAATACGAATGGAGTGCTAATTCCTGAAGCAGCAGTTTGCATTTTACCTGCAAAACTCTATACTCCAGTTCTGTTGCATACTGGGAATGGTATTCCGTAAAGGCACTGCCTTTGACCATGTCATTGGATTGAAAATAGACTTTAGGATAATCATGGATCATCTCACGCAGCTTCAGGATGAGCTCATTCTTGGATTGTACGTTGGATGCAAAATATTTATAGGAGGTCTTCCTGACACTCCTGATCCTGTTCGAGATAAATCCCGAGGACCAGACTCCGCCCAGTACTGTTTTCCCGTATTGCAGGCTGCAGATGACCATATAGATAATATTGGCCTCTAAAAAATTCTCATAGGGATCCTTGTTTTTCTTAAATTTAAATTCCCTGATCTCATTAAGGATCAGATCATATGTAAGCCGATGGTAATGAATACTCTTAAAGGAACTGCTTTTATACGGCTTCAATTCAAGAAAGATCTTGTCCAGGTCAGGACGGAAGAGATCGATCTGTTCTTTAATTACCTTTAACCGGGTTCCGATGCTGTATTTTTTTAAATAATCCTTTATAAGGTCAGAGTCTTTAATAAACCGGTTCTTTAAGGAATAAAGGCCATCCGGAAGAAGGCATAATTGGTTATCACCTTTTTTTAAGCGGTACAGCAATATTCTTACTGTTTTAAACATTTTGATTTCAGCCTGTCCGTTCTTTTAATGATATCATCCATCTCATCAGTATAAGCTGTGTTATGCATCTTTGAAATACGCCGGATCCTTTCTTCTGCTTCTCCGAGTATCCTGATCGCCTCTTTATAATCCCTCTTTGTATGTTCATGGATCTTACTCAGTTCCATGTATGGGAAATAATCAAACTTTGGAATATCTTCTATCATTTTATTCAGGTATTCCTTCATCTTTGAGATATCCTTTTCGCTTTTGTGATGGTGATACAACTGCCGGAGAGTGAGAGGCAGATCATCCTTTCTATTATTACAACTGTACTGCAGAAGATCTAACGCGATCCTTTGATCAACAGGATACAGAAGAGAGGCCATACTGTTGTAATTGATCATTTCCGGTATTTTTTTATCCAGCAGGTTCTGCATGTTCTGAACTTGAATAATCAAAAGTCCCAGCATGGACCGGACATCCATCAGGTTATGATAAAATATCCCTTCAAGAATTCCGGCATTCCGTGTCTTTAAATAATCCTTATAATATTCCGGAATGAGGTATCCGGGAATATCCTCATTGGATCTAATAAATTTCAGGATATGTTTTTCCACTGTACCTAAATTGAATTCAGGGAGCAGATTCTTCCACATCCGCCTGGATGTATGGAGGAGGTCAAAATGATAGAGGTTATCCAGCGTAAAGCTGAACCTTCTTGACATGATAAACCTGCTCTTTAACAGATAGAAGTCAAAGCATTTCCCGTTATAGGAGATCAGATGGAATTTCTTTTTAAAAAAGTCTTCAAGGATATAGAGCATTCCTTTTTCATTTATGTAATCTTCAATGAAGTACTGTTCAATAACAAATTCCTTCTTTTTATTAAAAAATCCGAGCCCTACCAAAAAAGCCATGTTACCGGCACCGCAGGAGAGGCCTGTGGACTCCACATCAAAGAAGAGGAGTTTGTCAAACTGGAAGTTCTTTAAGTGATCATTCTTACCCAGGATCGAGAACAGCTCATTAAGATTTGAATTAAATAAATTGATGTCACTGATCCGGACATCTCCGATCTTAGTCTCCAGGGGGTATGACTTACTTACTTTAAAGACCTGCTTAAAGGGAGTCTCTATAAATTCTCCTTCAGGAAAGACTGTCTTCAATGAAGCCCCGGGAGTAAGCTTTCTGCTCTTGATCTCTGAAGCTTTTTTCAGAACACCCATCCGTTTCAGTTCATCCAGGGTGATCTTCTTTTCTTCTGTCTTTTCTTTCATCGGGATCCCGTTAATACTATAATACTTGAAATCCATTCCATTGTCAACCGAATTTGAACCACCCTTGAGATTTTCTCTGAAAAATCTCAATGCTAAAAGCCCGGGAATTTCTCTCCAGAGAAATTCCTCGGGGCAGAGAACACAGAGAAAAAATCAGAGGCCACAGAGAAAAACAAAGATAAGTAATAAAAAAATATTTTTATTAATAAATTAAAATGGAATAATTAATTAATATTTTTAATACCATTATATTTTATGTAAATAGTAAAAATAATTATTAATGAGATTATAAACTTCATTGATCTTAATATAATTATTTTTTCTGTTTTCTCTGTGCCTCTGTGTCTCTGTGGTATTTTTTTTTTATTATAATAGTATTAACGATCTATTATGGTATATACAAATATGCAAACGGTTTTTCTTGATTTCTAATTATTATTTATTTAATTTTCAATAAATCAGAAACAACAGATGATAACCCAATTAATAAGGGGGAATTAAAATGAAACTCTTTAGAAGATCCGATCTGAATGCCTTCTGGGCACTCTTTTCCGATAACCTGGCCAACCTGGTCATTTTAAGCGGTGTCTGTAAATTTGTCTTTAAGATGCCTGACAGAATAGTTTTTGGAAGGATCCTGCCCGGTATCGGGATTGCCCTCATACTCGGGCTTCTCTATTATGCTTTTATAGCCTACAGGCTTGCGAAAAAAGAGAAGAGGCAGACAGTTACGGCACTGCCCTATGGCATCAGTACTCCTGTCATGTTCGTCTATCTGTTCGGGATCATCGGCCCGGTATACTGGAAGACAGGCAGTGCCGAGATCGCATGGCAGGTCGGTATCGCTGCCGCCTTTATAGGCGGGGTGATCGAAGCATTCGGAAGCATCATGGGACCCTGGTTAAAAAAGATCACTCCGCGCGCCGGCATGCTGGGCACTTTAGCAGGTATTGCCATTGTCTGGATATCTACTGTGCCCATGGCCATGATCTTTGAAGCGCCCCTGATCGGATTCGTCTCCCTTATTATCCTGTTCAGCGGATTGATCGCAGGGATTCGACTGCCCTTTAAACTGCCGGCCGGGCTTCTTGCCATTATCTTCGGAACAATTGTGGGGTTCCTGACAGGCCACTCCCACCTTTCCTTTCAGGGAACAGGACTCTATATTCCTGTACCGGTGATCCGTGACATGATAGCCGGCATAAAAGTCATTTTTCAAAATTCAGCTATTCTGGCCGTGGTCATTCCTATTGAAATATATAATTTTATCGAAACCATGAATAATGTAGAATCAGCCGAGGCAGCCGGCGATAAATATAATGTCAGGCACTGTCAGATCATGGACGGGATCGGCACCATGACAGGAGCCATTTTCGGTTCGGCTTTTCCCACTACGGTCTATATAGGACATCCGGCTTATAAAAGGCTGGGTGCCGGAATAGGATATGCCTGGCTGGTGGGACTGGTTTTCTTTGTCGGAGGGATCTTCGGACTGGTGGCATTCCTGCACCATCTTATCCCGCATGCGGCCGTAGCACCCATGCTGGTCTTCATCGGAGTGATCATCATATCACAGGCATTCCGGGCAACGAAACAGAAGTATGCCATTGCCGTCGGGATAGCCATTATTCCTCATATTTCCGATATCATTGTAAAAAAGATCACCGGGTCTGTTCAGCAGATCAGCATCTTCCTGAAAGGATACAGTAATAACATAAAAGGTGTGGATGAACTTATGGCCAACCTGAATAAATTTTCAGAAGGGATCTTTGATAACCGGGTTATCGGATTGTTAAAGAACGGCCAGGGCATCCATTTCATGGGCCAATCCATGCTCTCACAGGGAGCCATTATCACCGGCCTCTTATGGGGATCTATCACGGCTTTTCTCATTGATTTTAACTTTAAAAAGGCCTCTTTCTTTTCCATGGCAGGTGCCGTATTGACCCTCTTCGGATTCATACATGCTCCCCGGCTGGGGATCCATGTTTCAGAAGTCTTTTGGGGGTATGTGATCATGTCCGGATCTTTTCTGCTGGCAGAGCTTTTTAAATTGAAGAAGGATCCCGCTATCGGCCATTTCGATTACATGGAGAAATAAGGGACTTTGTTCATTTGAAGCAAAACAGTAAAATACTGATCCATTGAAGCTATATAGTATCCCCAAGGATCTCATCTAAAAATTTATCTATCGCTTTCACATCCAACTTTGAGATGCTCTCCTCAATATTGGCTATCTTCTTTATGATCGCCCGTTCTATAAAATTCATCCTTTGAAAATAGAATTCACCTCCGAACTGTCCCGTGGCAGATGCATGTTTCCTCAACTCTAAAGGAAAGGCGTCATCAAACTGTTTACAAGCATTTGTCCCCTGTTCCATACAGCACAGATAAAGCCCTATCCTTTTCCGTAACAGGATATTCATGTTTTTAATACAGAAATTCTTTATTCCTTTCTGAATTTTACCAATATGGATCGACCCGCCGATAATGATCGTATCAAAATCCGAAAGGTCAGGATTTTTATCCTGTTTTAAATTTATTATCTGTACGTTGTCCCTGATCTTTTCCTCAAGTATCCTGGCTGCTTTCTCTGCAGTCCCGTGCTTTGTCATGTAAATGATAGTTGTATTCATTTCCTCCTCCATTCATCTTTAGATCCGGAAACATGGAAGTTCAATTCCGCTTATATACATGATCGCTCTCAAATCTCCTGCTCATATACAGCTTGTATCCTGCTAATCCTGTTCCTTCTTCCTGAAATCATTATAATCTTTTATAAACTTATTTAACAGGAAGAAAATGTCAAGAAAGATAAATTCCAATTGATCCTGATCTGTTCCTGATAATATTATTTGCCTTTCTGATATATACAGCTATATTTTTTAAAATAAGCAAATGATATCAAAAGTAAAATGAAGGACCATATGATACAGGAAGAGAAAAAAGAGAGTATCAAGATCACTTATTCTTTGTTAAAGATCATTACCGGCTCTAATTTATCAAGAAGACGGCTCCCCTATATGGTAGCGGACAGCTTAAAACCAGGCCCCATAATATGGCTGACAGCCTGCGGGCATGGAGATGAAGTGGGCGGGATCGTTATTATCCAGGAGATATTCAAAAAAGTTAAGAAGAAGGGATTACTTAAAGGCTGTATCCACGCATTCCCCCTCATGAACCCGATTGGATTTGAAACCACATCCCGGAACATCACCTTAAGTAAAGAAGACCTTAACAGGTCCTTCCCGGGCAATAAAAAAGGCTCTTTGGGAGAGCGCATTGCTAATAAGATATTCTCCACCATTCTTCAAACCAGTCCTGCCCTTGTACTGGATCTGCATAATGACTGGATAAAATCTATTCCCTACTCCATCATCGATCCGAATCCCGGAACTCAGTACAAAGAAGTGAATGAAAAGACTAAAATATATAATAAAGCTGCAGGATTAGTGACCATCCTGGATACAGGAGATATTCAATCATCCCTGACTTACAACCTGTTAAAAAATAAGATCCCGGCCCTCACCCTGGAACTGGGTGAATCTTACATTGTTAATGAAGAGAATATCACTTTTGGAGTTAATGCAATCTGGAATCTTTTATCCCATTTGAAGATGATCGATACTGAGGATGAACTCTTCCTGTATCCTCTTCCGGATGATCGATATAGAAATAAAACCCTGCAATATGTGGATGATCCTCTGAGTTCTTCCAGCGGGATCATCCGATTCCTGGTCCGGCCGGGAGATCTTATAATAAAAGGACAGCCTGTTGCCAGAATATATGATGCATTCGGAAAGCTGCAGGAAACGATCTCTTCACTCCACGACTGCATCATTCTCGGCCATTCTGACTCTTCAGTAGCCTTTCCTGGCATGACGATAGTGGGTTCGGGAATTGTATAAAATTTTATAACCCGGCTTCCTCTGTACCATAACCATTTTTAATACATGCATTAATACCGGATCAAAGGGATCTGAAAAAATGCATATCTTTTATTTAATGTAATATCCCGAAACCCGCCATGTATTATCTTTATCTTCCATGGGAGTAACGGTCTCCAGGGCACTTTCCTTGAATTCAAATGAGGTTTCATACTGGATAACCACATATTTCCCGTCAGGAGCACCCGGTAATGAAGTATAAAACTTTTTTGAGCGCATTGTACGGCTCTTCAATTTTCCCAGAGGTTTTCGTACAGCAGTTAAAGACTGATTCCATTTTTCTTTCGAGACTGCATTTTTAAAATAGGATGCTGATTCATCCCAGCTTGTG
>Ga0180007_10003929_pt1 | contig 16101 bp, 13 predicted proteins | sample MM_PC_MetaG_FD_121122 | JGI IMG/M metagenome (GOLD analysis project Ga0180007, IMG submission 121122) | Groundwater microbial communities from the Aspo Hard Rock Laboratory (HRL) deep subsurface site, Sweden - MM_PC_MetaG | ecosystem: Environmental > Aquatic > Deep subsurface > Groundwater... | reverse complement strand
CAGAACCCTTTGACCCGGCTGCCGGGCAATACCATGATTCATGAATATTTTTCCGAGAGTCTTGGGGATGTGAGCAGGGTTTTTTATTTAATCTATTTTGATTTTGACAATTTTAAACCCTATAATGACTTGTATGGGTTTAGAAACGGCGACCGCCAGATCCTGATGTTTGCCGATCTGCTTAGAAACGCCGGGATGTCTGAAAATCGGTTTATCGGACATGTGGGCGGGGATGATTTTTTCATGGGCATCAAGGGTGCCGACAGAAAGGATGTGATATCGGAAATGGGCAAACTTGCCCAAACCTTTAAAAAAAATGCGGAAAGCTTCTATGACAGGGAATCGATGGCGCGCGGATTTATCCTGGCAAAGGACCGGGAGGGGGTGAGCCGTCAAATCCCGTTGATGACCGTAAGTGTGGCCATCCTGGAATTGCCCGAGGCTGTGGAGCGCAATTGTACCATTGAAGATGCCGGCAATATTATCGCCCAGCTGAAAAAAGAAGCCAAGACGTCTGAATCCGGTATCGCCCATGCCAGTATCCTGGAATTTCAAAGCGTGGGAATGACAGGGACCGGCCCTTGCGTGAATCAATTTTTTTGATCGTGCCGGAACCCTCATAAAAAGGATGTTCGGAACTTATTTCATCCAGGCAAAGGGTCCATATCGGAAAAGGTAAAAAGGTGCTTTGTTTTGAACCCGATCTCCCCCATAGGCAAGAGATCCTGACTGCTGCCATGGGGAGGTCCGGATCTCTTCGGGCTCCGGCGGCAATGACCCAGCATGCTTTTTCCATTGGAGACAATGAAAAGATTTACGGGGCGTTATGCTGCTGCTGAGATGAAGCGTCCCGGTTTTAAAACCAGGACGCTCGGACATTAGAGAAAGGTATCAACGGGTGTGTGGTCAAGGCCAAAGGCCTCGGCGACCGCTTTATAGGTTACATGGCCCTTGATCACATTGACACCCAGTCGGATTTCCCTGTTTTCCTGCATGGCTTTTTTCCATCCCTTGTTGGCGATTTCAATGGCATAGGGAAGGGTGGCATTGGTCAGGGCCCGGGTGGAAGTTCTGGCAACCGCGCCGGGCATATTGGCCACACAATAGTGAATAACGCCTTCCACCTCATAGGTGGGATCGGCATGGGTGGTGGCTTTGGATGTTTCAAAACAACCGCCCTGGTCAATGGCAACATCCACAATAACAGCCCCTTTTTTCATGGTTTTGAGCATGTCCCGGGTCAAAAGTTTAGGGGCTTTTGCACCGGCCACCAGGACAGCACCGATAACGGCATCTGCCCTGGCCACCAGCTCTGCAAGAATGGCGAGGTTGGACATGACCGGAAAGCAGTTGGCCGGCATGACATCATCCAGGTACCGCAGTCTTTCCAGATTGGTATCCAGAATATAGACCTGGGCCCCAAGACCACAGGCCATCTTGGCGGCGTTGATGCCCACGATACCTCCGCCGATCACCACGACGGTGGCAGGTTCAACACCGGTTACCCCGCCCAGAAGAATCCCCATTCCGCCCTGGGGCATTTCCAGGTACTTGGCAGCTTCCTGGGTGGCCATTCGGCCAGCCACCTCACTCATGGGGACCAGCAGGGGAAGGGAACCGTTTTTTGTTTCAATGGTTTCGTAGGCAATGGCAATTGATTTGCTTTTGATCAGGGCACGGGTCTGCTGCTCGTCGGCTGCCAGATGCAGGTAGGTGAAAACAATCTGATCTTCCCGGATCAACGGGTACTCAGACGGCTGGGGCTCTTTTACATGCATGACCATATCGCATTTTTCAAAAATCTGGGCAGGGGTATCCACCAGAGTGGCTCCGGCAGCAAGGTAGTCTGCATCAAGGAATCCGGCGCCTGTTCCGGCATTTTTTTCAACCAGGACATCATGGCCGTTTTTTTTCATTGCAACAACACCGGCAGGTGTCATGCAAACTCTATTCTCCAACACCTTTATTTCTTTCAGGATTCCGACGATCATGGTATCTCTCCTCATAAAAATAAAAAGCGGGTGGCTTTGTCATTCAAAGGTTTTTTCTATACCAGCTGCCACGGCAGCAACAATGGTATCCACCTGTTCTTTTGTGATGATGAGGCAGGGGGCAAAGTTCATGATATTGTTCAGGCCGTGAAGACTTGCGTTGGTTCGTCCCACAATTACGTTTTGGGAAAGGACATTGCCCATGAGCTGTGCCATCTGGGCTTCGGAAACAGGCTGTTTGGTTGCTGTGTCCGTTACAAACTCAATGCCGCAAAAAAGACCTTTTCCCCGGACGTCACCGACCACCGCATATTTTCTCAGGGTCTCCAGGCGTTCAAGCAGGTAGGCGCCCATGCAGGCGCTGTTTTCCAGCAGGTTCTCATCTTCAATGATCCGGGTGCTTTCAAGTGCGGCGGTCATGGCCGAGGTGCATCCCCCGTAGGTGGAGATATCCCTGAAATAGTTGAGCCGTGTGTCGGGATCTGCGGGATCATTTAAAAAGACATCATATACTTTTTGTTTGACCACTGTGGCGGAAAGGGCTTCATAGGAGCTTGCCAGGCCCTTGGCCATGGTGATAATCTCCGGGTCCACGTCATAGTGCTCATGCCCCCAGAATTTTCCGGTTCTCCCGAATCCGCAGACCACTTCATCCATGATCATCCAGATATCATATTTTCTGCAGATTTCCTGGAGGATGGGATAGTATTCCTTGACCGGTACCAGAATTCCGCCCCCGGCCGTGATGGGTTCCACAATCATACCGCCGATGGTGTGGGCTCCCTCTTTGAGAATAATGTCCTCCACTTTTCTGGCACATTCGATGTCGCAATGGCCATAGGTCTTGCCATGGGGGCACCGGTAGCAGGTACAATGGTCAAATTCCACAAATCCATCCAGAAACGGGCCGTAATCGTGTTTCCTCTGGGCCTGGCCCGAAGCGCTCATGGCACCGAAGGTGGCGCCGTGGTAATCCCGGTCCCGGTACAGGATCTTGTGTTTTCCGGATCTTTGTGGATCAATACGGGATGCCTGGCGGACAATTTTAAAAGCTTTTTCATTGGCTTCCGAGCCGGAGTTTGAAAAATAGACCTTGTGGTGGTTGGGCAATTTTTCCAGAAGTTTTTTGGCAAATTTGATGGAAGGGATATTGCCATAGACCCCTGCAAAATAGGGCATTTTTTTCATCTGGGCACAGACGGCATCGGCAATACAATCCCTTCCGTAGCCGACCATGACGCTCCAGACGCCTCCGGAAGTGGCGTCCAGATATTCTCTGCCCCGGATATCTTTGACCATAAGCCCTTTACCCTCGACAATGATCATCTGCTCCTGGGTCTTAAAGCAGTGGTGGGGCTTTAAATGATGCCATAGGACGTCTCGGTCGCCGGCCACCATCTCTTCAACATCATAGTCAAGCCAACTGGGTTTATTTTCCATGGATACCTCCTTATATCCCTTTCTGGGGACGCATGTCCGTCTTGTCAATGCCTGCAACCACAACAGGGGCTGTCATGGCATCCCGCCGGAAGGGTTCCCCCAATTCCTGGTTGGTCATCACTTCGATAAAAGTGGTCTTGCCTTCTTCCATCTGGGCCTTGACCGCAGCGGTAAGTTTTTGGGTCAAATCCTCCATGGAGGTCGCCTGAACACCTTCAACACCGCAGGCCTTTGCGATTTTGGCATAGTTCACATCCCGGTTCAGCTCGGTTCCGACAAAGTTGTCCGAATACCAAAGGGTGGTGTTGCGTTTTTCAGCACCCCAATGGTAATTGCGGAAAATGATCATGGTAATGGCAGGCCATTCACCGCGACCGCAGGCCGTCATTTCGTTCATGGAGATACCAAAGGCCCCGTCGCCGGCAAAACCTATCACCGGCACATGGGGCTGGGCGATTTTGGCACCGAGGATGGCTGGGAAGCCATACCCGCAGGGTCCGAACATGCCGGGCGCCAGGTATTTTCGGCCCTGCTCAAAGGTCGGGTAGGCAGCCCCTAGGGCACAGGAGTTTCCGATGTCCGAAGAGATGATGGCATTGGGGGGCAATGCCTCACGGATAGCCCGCCAGGCCATGCGGGAGGTTATTTTTTCCGGATCACGCTTCCGGGCGCGTTCGTTCCATGTTGTGCCGGGATCATCCTGTTCGTGGTCCATGGTTTCCAATTGTCTGGCCCAGTCCGCCTTGATCTGCTGAATACTTGCCTTGCGGGCGTCACGCTGTGCATCACCGGCCGTGGCAGACAGGCCGGCAAGAAGTGAGGTGGCCACTTTTTTGGCATCCCCGACAATGCCCACGGTAACCGGTTTTGTCAGGCCGATGCGATTGGGGTTGATATCCACCTGAATGACGGCGGCATGGGTGGGCCAATAGTTGATGCCGTAGCCGGGAAGGGTGGAGAAGGGGTTCAGCCTGGTGCCCAGCGCCAGAACAACATCGGCCTTGGCAATCAGTTCCATGGCTGCTTTTGACCCATTGTACCCCAGGGTCCCGGCATGGAGCGGATGACTTCCCGGGAAGGCGTCATTGTGCTGGTAACCGCAGCAAACCGGCGCATCCAGACGCTCGGCCAAAGCCATTGCATCTTTGATGGCACCCCCGATAACAACACCGCCGCCGTTGAGGATGACCGGAAATTTGGCACTGGACAAAAGAGCGGCTGCCCGGGCAATGGCTTCCTGCCCGCCGGCAGGAAGTTCGAGTTCCACAATGGCCGGCAGTTCAATGTCGATCACCTGGGTCCAGAAGTCCCGGGGTACATTGATCTGGGCCGGAGCGGAGGCGCGTTTTGCCTGCATGATGACCCGGTTGAGAACTTCAGCCATGCGGGAAGGATGGCGCACTTCTTCCTGATAGGCCACCATGTCCCGGAATACGGCCATCTGGGGGACTTCCTGGAAACCGCCCTGGCCCATGGTCTTATTGGCTGCCTGGGGGGTTACCAGCAGCAGGGGGGTATGGTTCCAGAAAGCGGTCTTTACAGGGGTTACAAAGTTGGTGATACCGGGGCCGTTCTGGGCCACCATCATGGACATCTTGCCCGAAGCACGGGTGAACCCGTCGGCCATCATGCCCGCATTGCATTCATGTCCGCAATCCCAAAACGAGATGCCGGCTTTGGGAAACAGGTCGGAAATCGGCATCATGGCCGAACCGATAATACCAAAGGCATGTTCGATTCCATGCATCTGGAGAACTTTTACAAAGGCCTCTTCTGTGGTCATTTTCATTGGATACTACCTCCAAAATTAAATTTTTCCCACCGCCTTTGTCCTGGGAGGTGCGATCACCGGAATTTAAAAGGCGGCTAGGGTGAGCATTTCAGATATCTGATGTGTGATATATCAGATATCAGGCCCATGTCAAGGGAAAATGCGCTCTCCCATGTTTTTGACGATGTCCTCCTGTTCATCCAGGATTTCATCCAGAATTTTTGGTGTGGTCATGGGGTTCATGATCACGGATCTGAGAACAACGCTGTCGTGATTGTCTGACGGAAAGGCTTTCAGCTGGGTCCGGGAGACAAAACTATTGCCGGCCTCCCGTTGAATCCGCTGGATATTTTTGTTGAGTGTGTCCAAACGGTCATTCAGGTGTTGTGTCTGATCACCGGATGCCAGCTTTTTTTGAATGGCTTCGGGTACCATTCGATAGGTAACAATGTTTAAAACAGGTTCGGTCACCAATTGAAAACAGGGCCTTGCCCGGATTTTTTCGGCAAATGTTTTGGCTGTTTCAATGCCGTGCTCTATCATCAGTGCATAGCCCCTGGAACCCATGATCTTCAGGGCGGAGTCCAGGATAAGAGAGCTTGCTTCCCTGGAACCTTCAAGGGTTTTGATGCCAAGGTCAACGGAGCCTCTCCGGTTAACATAACTGGCATAATAGGCAATTTTATCAAGGGCTGTGGGGTCTTTAAAATAGACCATGCCTGCTGTCATGGGCATATAAAATTGTTTGTGACAATCAATGGTCACAGAATCGGCCCTTTCAATTCCTTCAAGCAGGTGGGCATATTTTTCAGACAAAAGAACCGGCCCCCCCCAGGCGGCATCCACATGGAAATGGATCCGGTGTTCTGCACAGATATCGGCCATCTGGGGGAGGGGGTCAATGATACCGGTTTCCGTAGCGCCGGCAAGCCCCACAATGGCAACTATTTTTGTTTTTCCGCCGGACTTGAGTTTCTGGATCAGCGCCTTGAGTTTGGAAAGGTCAATTTGCCGGTTTTTGTCCACATCAACCGCAATCACATTCTGGTTTCCCAGGCCCAGAAGACCGCCTGCCTTTTTCAGGGAAAAATGTCCCCTTTTTGAGACCAGAACCACCATCCGTTCAAGGCCATGGGTTTTTAATGCCTGGAAAAAACCGTTTTCCTCAATGCTTTTAAAATCGCCTTTGGGAAAAAGCACGGAGTTCCTTGCCACCCATAATGCAGTGATATTGGCTGTGGTCCCCCCGGTGGTGAACACCCCCAGTGTTGTTTGGGTATTCTGGACATGGGCCTTGTAAAATGCGTCAGTTTGTTTGTAAACCATCCTGTGCATCTTTGCAATGACCTGCTTTTCAAGGATGGAGAGCACCTTTGAGGTTTCAAGCTTGATCACGTTCTGGTTCAAGGCCGCAGTAATGGCCTTGAGGTGGACCATGAAAAAGGGAATCGCCGAGGTCATATGGCCGATGAAATAAGGGGATGCAACATTGACAGCCCGGGGTGCAATATCGTGGATGATGTCTTCAATGACATCGGCCAGTTTTTTTTGGGGGTCTTTGTTGATGGTGGTTTCCATATAGGCCTCTGAGAGCTTGGCAAGGCTGATCTCTTCGGTTACGCCCACATGTTTGTTCAGAAAATCATGGAGTCCGAAAAGAATTTTTTCCATGTATTTGATAAGGATTTTTTTACTGTTTTCATCTTCCGGTTGGATAAAAACCCGATGAAGGGTTTGCCAGTTGGCAATCAGTTCTGTGGGGAGTAGGTCTGCCATGAAAGTGTTCCATATCTATTTTAAATATTTTGCAGGATAAATCGCTGTACGATTCGTTTTGTTTGCAGCTTTTGTACAATGGTTCCATTCTACCCCATTGGCATGGGTTTGAATAGGGGGGATATCACTTATCTTGATTATTCCGGGAGTCACAAAAAAAAGGCCTTGATAACCCGCGGGAAGTGTGGCAGGTGTACACTAAAAAGGAGACAGGCCATGGAACTTCACATAAATGACATTTTAACCCGGATCACCCGGTATAATCTGATCAGAAAAGGCAGGATGATTTATATTGACGTCCACCAGAGAATTCAGGGAAATCTGGCCGGGGATTATATTGCGGTTCCCAATCTGGTGAATATTGTTGCCAAACCCGAACACCAGGGGGCCGGCAGTTCCGAGCAGGAAGCCCTGGACAGCTGCCTTAAGAAAATAAAGGGACTCAATATTGAGGATCTGTTTCCCATGGCCGAACCAGGGTCTGGTAACAAGAAGAAAAAACAATAAAAAAATGCCTGTCGGCCAATTGCGCCCCAGGCATTTTTTAAGATTAAAAGCATCAGGCATGCTTATCGTTGGGCATCCCCCATCTGGATACCCAGGTCCAGTGCTCGCTTGTTCATATCCATAAAATCTTTGGGAATGGTGGTTTCCAAAACCTTGAGAATGGATTCAGGTTTCACCAACTGGGAAATTCCGATGAGGGCACCCAGCATGCAGATGTTAAAGACAATGGGTTTTTTGATTTTTTCCATGACCATTTCATACATGGGCAGGCAGATATGCTTTGCATCCACCTTTTTTTCAATGGCGACATATTTTGTATCTGTCAACAGCAGACCGCCCGGCCGAAGAATAGGGGAAAATTTATTATAGCTTTCCTGGGTCAGGCTGACCAGTATGTTGGGCTGGTTCACTTTGGGGAAATTAATCTCCGTATCTGAGATGAGGATATCGCTTCTGGTGGCACCTCCCCTTGCGGCAGCTCCGTAACTCTGGGACTGAATGGCATTTTTCCCTTCAAAAATTGCAGCAGCCGTTGCAAGGATAATGGCCGCTGTAATAACGCCCTGTCCTCCTGAGCCTGAAAAAACAAGTCTTGAACGTTCCATTATGCGTTTCCTTTCATTGCGCTCTTGATGATGCGGTCATAGGCCTCACAATATTCCGGCTTGTCCGTGTCCTCAACAAAGATGCCCCGCTGGATCAGATCGGGATTTTTTTCCAGTTTTTTGGACCCGATTTTAACGGTATTCTCTTTAAACCCTTCCATCATATGGACAGCATCCCCTTCCTTGTTTTTCCTGCCGTAATAGGTGGGGCATTGGGACAGAATTTCAACAACGGAAAACCCCTTGTGCAGGATGGCTTTTTTGAGGATATCCTTGGCTTCGGTGGCATGGAACACCGTGGACCTGGCCACAAAAGAGGCGCCTGCACTCTTTGCAAGTTCAACAATATCAAAACTATTGTCTATGGTCGAGTAGGGTGCGGTGGTCGCTTTCTTGCCAGGGCCTGACAGGGGGGAAAATTGTCCGCCGGTCATGCCGTAGATCTTATTGTTCATCACAATGGCCGTGATATCAATATTGCGCCTGGCGGCATGGATAAAATGATTCCCGCCGATGGCCAGGGCATCCCCGTCACCCATGGGCACAATGGCCTTGAGGTGGGGGCGGGAAAGCTTGACGCCGGTGGCAAAGGTCAAAGCCCTGCCGTGGATGGTATGCAGGGAATGAAAATCCACATACCCGGATATCCTGGAAGAACACCCGATGCCAGAGGTCATGACGATTTCGTTTTTATTCAGCCCCAGTTCATGGATTGCCCTGAGCAAGGATCCCAGAACAATTCCGTGGCCGCAGCCCGGACACCACATATGGGGGAAAAAGCGGGCTCTTACGTAATCCTTAAAATCAAATGGTGTATCGTTCATTCTAAACCCCCTTGCCTTGAATCATTCTCAGGACGGTCTTGATATCCGTGGGGGATATCAATTGGCCGTCAATCCGGTTTGCCAGGAACACTTTGTTGGGATTCTCCACGGCACTTTTGACCTGGGTGACCACCTGTCCCATATTCATCTCCACCACGATGACGGCTTTGGCATTGGCACATTTCTCCCTGACAATATCCACAGGAAAAGGCCACAGCGTCTGAAGTTCCAGAACGCCAATCTTTACCCCCCTTGCCCTTCTGTTCTGGGCCAGGTGGATGGAAGACCTTGCCGAAGACCCGAAGGAAACCAGGACATATTCCGCATCCTCCAGCCAATATTCCTTGTACATGGCAATGTTGTTGACATTGTTTTCGATTTTGTCCACCAGGTGGTGGAGCAGTCCGTTCACCACCAAAGGGTCGTTGTTGGGAAATCCCCACATGTCGTGGAAAAGGCCGGTCACATTGTACCGGTGCTCGGCGCCGAAATCAGACATGGGCAGCCGGCCGTCTTCACGGGGCAGATACGGGTGGTAATCCACCCCTTTGGGAACCGAAGTGCGCAAGCGGTCCACCACGGTCATCTCTCCGGGCTCGGGAATGATCAGTTTTTCGCGCATGTGGCCAATGGCTTCATCCAGAAGGATAATCACCGGTGTCCGATAGGTTTCCGCCAGATTAAACGCCTCAACCGTTATTTTAAATACGTCCTGGTGATTGGATGCGGTCAGGGCTATGATGGCATGGTCCCCATGGGTTCCCCATCTGGCCTGATTGACATCCCCCTGGCTCACATGGGTGGGGTTTCCCGTGGAGGGGCCGCCCCTTTGAACATTGGCAATGACACAGGGGATTTCTGCCATACAGGCATAGCCCAGGGCTTCCTGTTTCAGGGAGAATCCCGGCCCAGAGGTAGCCGTCATGACTTTATTCCCCGTAAGGGAAGCACCGATGATGGCCCCCATGGAGGCGATTTCATCTTCCATCTGGATGAATTTCCCGCCTATTTGGGGAAGCCTTTCCGAAAGATGCTCAGCAATTTCCGTGGACGGGGTGATGGGGTAGCCTGCAAAAAAATTGAGGCCGGCATAGAGAGCACCCTCAACACAGGCTTCATTTCCCTGAACAAACTTGATATTATTCTGGTTAGTCATTTTCCCCTTCCTGCTTGTTTATGATTTGTATTGCTAAGTCAGGGCACCGGAGTTCGCACAGCTTGCAAGCGATGCAGTTCTCCGGTCGCACGGCTTCTGCCTTTCCGTCTGTGTCAAGTTCAAGTACCTGCTTGGGACAAAAATGCACGCATATACCACACCCCTTACACCATTCTTTGTCAATTACATGTGAAGCTGATTTGCCTTTTCCCATAATATCCTCTTAATAGATAAACCTATCCAAAATTAAGGCCCTTCCTTATTTGATTTGAATTCGTATGTCAAGGATTACCGATATTTATAATGAAGGATATTCATTATTTTTTATTTCTTCAGAAAAAGCAAGGAAAAATACAAAAAGCCTCCTGCCCCATCCCTGCATCTTATGGGGAAAACGGTTCCGCCCGGACAAGGCGTTGGTCGGCAATATTTGAATTTACGACACAAACAGGCCATGGTATAACGCCCATATGGAGAAGAAAAAAGAAAAACAGGTCAGTGTCATCCTTCCCACATTTAACCGGGCCTGGACCCTGAAAAATGCAATTGATTCAGTCCTGGCACAGGACTATGGCCCAATTGAGATTATCGTTATCGATGACGGATCAACCGATAATACCCGGGAAGTTTTGGAAGGGTATGGGAATAAAATTCAGGTGTTGGCCCAGACGAATAAAGGGGTGAGCGCAGCGCGTAACCTGGGCATCAAAAGAAGCTGCGGTGAGTTTGTTGCACTTCTTGACTCGGACGATGCCTGGAAACCGGATAAAATATCCTGCCAGGTGGATTTTTTTGAACAAAATCCGGAAGCCCTGATCTGTCAGACCGAGGAAATCTGGATACGGAACGGGAAAAGGGTCAATCCCAAAAGAAAGCATAAAAAAGTGTCGGGCATGATTTTTGAGCCGTCCCTCCACCTTTGCCTGGTCAGCCCCTCTGCCGTAATGATGCGCCGGCAGCTTTTCGAGTTAAAAGGATATTTTAATGAAACCTTCCCCGTGTGTGAGGATTATGATCTGTGGCTTCGCATTCTGGCGGATTATCCGATCTTTTTGGTTGACCGGCCCTGTACCATCAAATATGGGGGCCATGGCGATCAATTGTCCTCTTTTCATTCCCAGGACAAATACAGAATCATTTCCATGGTTCATCTGATTCAGGGAAAAAAGCTTTCAAGGGAATATGAACGGATGACAGCCAGGGTATTGGAAGAAAAATGCCGCATTTATGGTAATGGGTGCCTGAAAAGAAGGAAAAATGAGGAGGGGCGGTATTATCTGGAATTGGCGGATCGGGTTTTGGAAGGGCGTTTATAAATCTGCGACACTCATCTCGTAAAAGTGGAGCCCGTCTTCCTGCCGGGCTGTTTCCTGAATCTGGCACCTGGACAGGTCGTCTCTGAGAACAAGAGATGCATTGGGGCTTTGAATGACAGTATCCTGTACGATTTTTCCCTGGACAACAACCCGGGGAAGGGCGGTTGTTTTGTCTGCAAAGGCCCTGAGGCCTTTTTTCTGAATCACATAGGTTTTATTGCGTTCTTCCATCAGTATCACCTGCTCTTTTAGCTGATCAATTTGCTCTGCAAACTGGTCCTGGGTTTCAAAAATCTCATTTAATTGCAGTTCAGCTGTTTCGGCTATTTCAGTCAGTTTTTTAATCCGGGACGCCGCTTTTTGCCCTTCGACCGGGTCAGTTTTCTTTAGATCGGAAAGGGTTTTTGTTATCTCCTTGATGTCGTTTTGGGCTTTTTCCTGGGTTTGGGCTTTTTGGGTTATCCGTTCGTAAAGTTCCTGGTCCTGTGCTTCGATGGATTTGATTTTTTCCCTAAGTTCCGTCAACCGGGATAATGATTTCTGGAGATGGATGTCAACCTCTCGAACCAGTTCCTCAGTATGATCATCCGTTCCAACCCTCAGCGTAGCGGGTTTGGATGATTGTGTTCCTATTTTGCCTGCTTCTATACCGCATTTTGCAGTGATTTTTGAGGAAATAATATGGCCTGTGGGATTTTGGCAGGCGCCGCTGAGAATGATGTTCGAATCAATGATTTCCTTTTGGATCACAAGATTGCCAAACCCTTTGATCATTGAATGGTTGATGAATTTTGCATACACATTGCCCTGGGCCGCAATGGTTGAATCGGTGATGCCTGCCGATACGTTCAGGTCACCGGACAGATCAATTTTGGCTCCTTCTATCTCCTTGGCCGTAAGATTAATGCATTTGACCGTAAATCCTTCTTTGATCATCCCAGTGACAACGATATTGCCTTTAAAATCGATGTTGCCGGTTTCAAAATCCACATCCCCGTTGATCTTAAGCTCCGGGTTGACAGTGATATTGCCCATGGCATCCACATAGGGCTGGCCATCCAGATCCGCATATATGCTTAAGCCGTCTTCGGAAATACGGGTGCCGCTGCCGCTGATAAAGAGGGGATCCATAACCGCTTCAACCGGAATGGGGTCTCCAAAAACCGTGGTTCCGTTTTTGCTTTCTATGGCAGGAATTTTTTCTGCGATCAGATCACCTTTGCCAACATAGGGTATCCTGCCCCGGTCCCGGAAATCAATGGTTCCGTCTTCCATTACCTTACCGGGATTGGTAAAATCATTCTCAAAATGATAGGTTATCTTTCCGTCTTTTCCGGGAACCGGTGCTTCCCCCCTTGCAACAACCAGGTCCTCCTTTTCGGTCTGAAGAACAGCTATCCAGGCCTCGATGGCTTCATCTTCGACAATGCCGTAGGCGATGCGCTGTTCGCGCAGCAGGTCCAGCATAGTTGACAGGGTGACCGGTTCGTTGTCGTCTATTTCTTTTGTCCGCTGAAGATAGGCCTTTGTCTGATCCTTGGATACGGAAACAATAATCGGATCACTTAAGGTAAGGTCAATTTCCCTGGGTTCTGTTTCTTCCTGAAAAAGGTTCTGGCAACTCTCCATTGGCGATGAAAACGCTGATTTCAGTATTTTGGGAATGAAATCGGCATGGGCGGCTGTGTCTTCTGTTCGTCCCGGTGTCGGTGTACCCAGGGGAACAAGGCCGTCAAGATCCATGACAACCGGGTCAAGGCCGATCTTAGAAGCCGCGTTGTCGAACACAGCTTTTATGTAATTGCACAGCATGATAAATTGGGACTGGAATGCTTCGGGTGCGGCCAGAACTTTGTTTTGATCCATTCGGTCCCCAAGGGTGTACTCGCCGCAGGGGCCGCTGCCTTTAAGGGCTTTTCTCAGGTTTGAACCGAGCATCAGCTTTTTGGCTTTTTTTTCGGCAATGAGCTCTTTGCTGGTCTGGGTTTTTTTTTTCAGCTTCTGGGCAATCTGAAACATCTGCCTGTTCTGGTGTGCGGTGACCCGCTTTAATTGACGGCGTTTCATGACCATCCCGAATTGAGCAAGACAGTTTTTGGCCTGGTTGATCAAGTCTTCATCCGTAAACGGGAAGACAATGCAGGAATTGATCCCCCCTTTGTTGATGGCCCTGATAACCATATCCGGTTCGTTTTCCGGCACCATGAGCATCCGCTGGGTCATGGGGGAAATTATTTTTGCATTTTTTAAGATGTCATCCCCTTCCATCTTGGGCAATTTAAAACTGGAAATAAACAGGTTGAACGGGGCGGCTTTGGAAGCCTCCAGCTGTTGAAGGGCTTGTTTTGAAACCATTTCGCAGTGAACACTCCAGCCTTCATTGGTAAGGAGGGTCCGGACATGTCGGCTTATGGTCTCATTGCTTTCAAGAATGAGAATTCTGGGGGGGGAAAGTTCAGTCACAGGCCCTTCCCGTGCCGGGTGGCGGCATCTCGAATCCGTTTCCCAGGGCCAGATCCCGGAAGTCTGTGTACAGGGCCTGTATGGTTTGTGAGAACAATTGAGTGAGGATCTGTTGACCCTTTTCCCCGCCAGGTCCGATGAGCGTCTGCAATTCTTCGGCAAGCCGGGCCGGGCCCAGGATTGCCTGGGAGCTCAATTCCTTTATTTGTGTTTCAATGGCTTCAATTTCTGCGTCCATGGCGGTCAGTTCTTTGCCGTGGGCTTTTGCCGCTTCCATGAGTTCGCAGTTTAATTCATATAGCTTTGCATTCTGTTTTTTGGCAAGGCTGACCAGTTTTTCATTGTCCATGAAGTGTTCGTATTGTGAAATGCCAGAGCGTATGGCCTTGATTATTTCGTCATTGTCCCAGGGCTTTGAGATATACCGCTGAATCGATCCCTTGTTTACGGCATTGATGATGGTCTGCATTTCCGAATATCCTGTGATTAGAAAACGGATGGTATCCGGGTTCAGCCGTTTGGCATGTTCGAGGAATTGGGTCCCCTTCATTCCGGGCATTTTTTGGTCCGAGATAATCAGGGAAAAGGGACAAGACGCTTTTTTCAAACTGTCCAAAGCGGATTCACCGCTGTCGGCATAGACATATTCGAGTTTTTCCATTGCAAGGAGGCGGCCGATGGCTTTTCCGACCTGGGCTTCGTCATCAACAACCAGAACCCTGTGCTGGTATGCGGAGATCATGAATTGTCCCACACGGGCCATTTCCGGCCAAGGGGGTCAAGAACATGCCAGCCTCTTGAAAAAAAAGGAGACCTTATCTGATCTGTAAGGTGTTTCTTTATCAACATATCCGGCTCCGGCGATCGTTAACATTGCCCTGGTGATACAAATGCAAGAAAACAACTCAAACTTATTCTAACTGCTATTGTGTTTAAAAGCAATGATAAATAATGCTGTCCCAGGCCATGGGCCGGGTATCTCAAGGGGTCTTTTTTATCTGACAATTCAAAGAGAATCGTTTTGGATTTTACCAAGTTGCTTGACAAGGCAGGTGCCGATTTATTAGGTATGGTTCAGCCGTTAATTAGGCTAGGCCCTATCATTCATTAAAGGAGTTTGCCCCATGACACAGATCAATGGCGAGCACTCGCGCCTCACGAAAGAGGAGCGCGCAAGCTTTGTGGTTGACATGTTTACCAGAATTGTCGTTCATTATGGACTTTGGTTTGCAGAAGTCCGGCACCAGATGGGAATGGAAAAGGCCCTGGCCGTTATGGACAAAGCAACCCAAAATAGCGTGCAAATCGGTATGAAACATTTGTCCAGGGAATTGGGGTTTGAGATGGAAAATGGAATGCCCAGGGCCTTGCTTGACATGGACGAGGGCTCCATGGACCGATTGATGGCGGCAGTGGCCAAAAGCTGGCTTGCCAATGACGGGGTCTGGTTCCAGGCGGTTGAGTTTGAACATGGGATGAACGATGCCAAGCGGTGCAATGATTCCTGCTGGGCACAATTTTCTCCCTATGAGGCCCATGCCATCAAAAAATTTTTAAATCTGGGGGAAAGCCCGGGACTTGCGGGATTGAAAAAAGCCTTGAATTTCAGAATGTACTCTATCATAAATACACAATCAATTGTTGACGAGGGGCCGGAAAGTTTTGTATTTCAGATGAATGAATGCCGGGTCCAGACGGCAAGGAAAAGCAAAAAACTGGATGATTATCCGTGCAAGTCTGCAGGCCTGGTTGAGTATGCATATTTTGCAGGGGCCATGGACCCGCGGATTAAAACCCAGTGTATAGGGTGTCCGCCCGATGACCACCCGGATGAGTGGTTTTGTGCCTGGCGGTTTAGTTTAGAGGAAAAATAGCTTAAATAGATAAGGAAGGGATTGCATTATGGGCGTTACAGCAGACAAGATCCAGGAACTTAAGGCAAAAGAGCAGAAAATCTTAGGAATGGGGGGAGAAAAAGCGCTTACCAAACGCCGTGAAGACGGAAAGCTCAATGCCAGGCAGCGGCTGGATCTTTTGTTTGACAAAGGCAGTTTCCGAGAAGTGGATATGTTTGTCACCCACCGGTGTACCAATTTTGACATGCAGGATAAACAGATTCCGGCGGACGGGGTGATCACAGGGCATGGAAAAGTGGACGGCCGGGTGGTTTTTGCCTATGCCCAGGATTTCACGGCCAGGGCCGGGTCCCTGGGGGAGATGCAGGCCAAAAAAATCTGCAAGGTGATGGACAT
>Ga0180007_10003928_pt1 | contig 16104 bp, 13 predicted proteins | sample MM_PC_MetaG_FD_121122 | JGI IMG/M metagenome (GOLD analysis project Ga0180007, IMG submission 121122) | Groundwater microbial communities from the Aspo Hard Rock Laboratory (HRL) deep subsurface site, Sweden - MM_PC_MetaG | ecosystem: Environmental > Aquatic > Deep subsurface > Groundwater... | reverse complement strand
TTCAGGCATGGTTTTAAGTTTTAGGATTTAGGATTTAACTTAAAACCTAAAACTTAAACCCTAAAACAAGAAACAATCTCGGATAGTTGCAAATCTCTAACCAAAATTGGAAAACTATATTTCAAGGTTTTCGGTCGGTCACTAATTAAGCTGTCGTTCAATTGCACTGACCAGGTCATCTCTTCCCTGTTGTCGTAGCAGTGGAATCAAGGGTCGGTAAAACGGAGGCCTGACTCTGATGGTAATATCAAACTGGGAAATATGCTCTGCCGTAATCTCATCTTCAACAAAAGCGCGGGTTTTATCCAATAGTCCAAGTGCTGTCAATTCAGTCATGGTCCGGACACATTTTTCGCAATGCCCACAATTCAAGCGGTCAGGAACATTGGCTAGACAGACCCTGAAATTCTGAAATGCCACATCCCATTGAGAAACGATCTTTATTTTTTCAATCCGGGGAAGCTGATAATCCCTGTGCCTTATCCGAAGATCCAAAGACGAATATTCAGGGTCAAGAAGCGGGTGAGAGCCGCAGGGGTGCAGGTTGGGTATATCATAGGAAGATGCTATAAAAACAAGATCCATTCTCCTGGTAAAAGAATGGGCAATGGCTGCCAGAACCGAACCAAAAAAGCTGTTCAACCACAAGTCCCGTTCATCGCAAAGATGCCTGATATTGGTATAAACCGGTATCAGTGAAAGGTCTGCATCATTGGTAATGTTTACCATAGATTCCATTGCCCGATCAAAAACAGGGTATTTCATCCCCCGCTCAACCACACCGCCGATATCAAATCCATGAAGGAAAAAACCATCTTTTACATAGCCTGGATGGCTGCAGGGATAATGGAGCCGGTTCAGCCTCAGGGCAGCCAAAGAATCCATCCCGCCTGACATGAACATACCGGCCCCGAGGATTTTGGACTTCCTGATTTCAGACATGACCGGTGCTTCTATTTTCAAAGGGGCATATTTCCCTTTTGTCCACACGTTGAGAATCTGCATGGCGGTTTCAAGGCCTTCTTTTAAGAACGGACAGATTTTTGAATCCATCACAATTCTTTTTTCCTTGAAATGAATGGCCGGCAAAAGGCAGCCCACCAGAAATGAATGGGGGTTGACATCAAAATATTTTTCATAGGCCCTGGTGGTTTTGATAAAAACCTCTTTATCCGGCTGATTGCAATCCTCAAAGGTAACCAGGGCGGTCGCCTTTACACCCGCTTCATCCTGAATCAGAGCAAACTTGGAAATTTTCATAATCTAATCGTTCCGTCGGCTAGGTGTTATCGGTTGATGTAACATAATCCAAGATCTGTTTTGCAATATCCTGACCCGTTGCTGCTTCAAGTCCCTTGAATCCGGGCGAATAATTAACCTCAAGTATCAAAGGAGAGCCATTTTTTTCAACGACAAGATCAATGCCGGCAATTTGAAGATGGCACGCCTTTGCTGCCTTCAGGGCAATTAACGCTAAGGATTCAGTCAATTCAACGGGGCTTGCATGACCTTTCTGATGGATATTGGTTCTGAAATCATTATTGTCCGGCACAAGGGCCATGGCACCGGCTATTTTTTCACCGATCACCAATACCCTTAAATCGGTACGTTCCTGTGGTCGTATAAACTGCTGGACGACAAGACCTTTTTTGGCCTTAAGGTTCTGGGTTAGAAACGTCTGTACGTCTGCCTGACAGTTGGCCTTGATGACACCATCCCCGCCCATTCCATCAACCTGTTTGACCACCACAGGGAATCCGCCCAATTGTTCGACGGCCGCTAAAAAAGATTCCGGTTTGGTAATAAAAATGGTTGAAGGGACGGGCAGACCTGATGAGGCAAGCGCCTGAAGGGTGACAAACTGATTTCTGGCAATGGTGACCCCTTTAAGGCTGTTCACAAGGGGGATTCCTGAATGCATGAACTGCCGAAGAAGGACCAGTCCATAATCCCCCATGGGCGATCCCTGGCGGGGCATGATGACATCAATTTGTTTACAGTTCTTTTCAATATCAAATTCAAAATGGTTTTCTTTCAAAGAACACAGCATATCATAGGGATTGATAAGAATGATCTCATTTTTCGAGCCAGATGCTGCCTGCTTAAGACGCATGTTGGGATGAAAAGAAAAATCATTCACCGTTAGCACACCGATATTCATCATTTTAGTTTCCAGTCTTTTTCAATCATCTGCTCGGGCATCCATATACCCAGGTTTTTACCTGCCTTTTCACTATAATACACAGCAATCTGTTTTGTTTTATTTTTTTTTGCAATCTTTTGGGTGGCTGTATTGTCCTCGCTGATGATGGAAAAAATCTTATATTGTTCCGCCCTTTTTGTCAGCCCTTCCAGCAACCGGGCACCTACACCAAGCGCTCGGTATTCAGGCCTGACCGAGGTGTAGCCTCTTTCAACAAAATGGTTAAAATCAAGGCCTGTAATGGTATTCACTCGCTGGATGAATTCCGCCCGGGGATGCTTCAGGCTGGAATTCCCGACAATGATTCCATTTTCCTCTGCATATCCAATTAAATAAGCCCTTTCAAGGTTATACCTGACATATGTGGTATCCACTGATCCACCAGCTTCCACCATTGCACAGATCTCATCTAAAAAACCCGGTGGCAGTTCATCCGGTTTCATGAAATTAAAGGTGATATGGCTTCCCAAAGCAATAAGGGTCTCATGGTTTCGGTCTGCTCTCAGGCAAAACAGATTTTTTTTCCCATGGCGATTTAAATATAGTAAAAGGTGCACAGGATCTGACAAAATCCTCCAGAACGGTTCACCCGGAATCTGTCGTACACCTGAATAGGCTCGCAAAGACGGATCCATGCCATTGAGATCGGGTTCATCATAGGGATCTTTATCGATCACATTGTCATAGGAATGGGCAATATTTGGATTTAATGATATGAATTTCAGCCAATCGTTTTTTATGCGGCTGTCTTTAAGTCCTGTCAGGTTCACATGATTCCAGATGCCCTGTTTAGAAAGCGACCATAAATTTTTTACCTCTGAGGGTCCTTTCTCCCCAAGACTTTTTAATTGTATCAAGGTCATTCCGGATGAAAAAAGAGTTGGGCTGGCAGTATCATGATATATTGTGTCAAGGTCTTCCAGAACCGTCTGGACTCCCCAAAAAAAATCAGAAAATTCCATTTTTTTCAAAAGCCGTTCAAACGAAGAATACGAGGTCTGTAAAAGAAGTCCTTTTGCCCCGAATTTGTCTTTTATTTTTGCCGCAAGATCCTGGAAAGAAAAAGTGTCCTTAAAAAAACAAAGGTTAAGGGGCAGTATCAATTCCGGTGACAGGTATTCTTTTAAAGGAAATATTGAAAAATCCGGTTCAATCTGTATATCCTGATGTTTAAGTTTCCAGGTGGTGTCTATCCAATTTAAAAAAACCGGTATATGTTGCAGGCAAAAGAGATGATCTGCAGCAGGGGTAGGATTCTTTTCATATTTTTTATCCTGCAGCACAACCACCTTTATCACGGGGAAAATCTCTTTGATATAATGTATAATGGTATTTGCCCCGGGAATCTGCGTCTCAGAATCCAGAGCCAGGATGACGGCCTCTGGAAGGCATTGACTGATCATCTTACCCAGTTTTTCATGACAAACGGAAGCATAAATTGAATTTTTACGGTCATCCATAGTACTTTCAGCCGGAAATCCCCATCTGACCCTGGATGGGAAAAAAGCAGCAGAGAGCAACAATAACAAATCATCTATCTTTTTTCTGGCTGTAAGGTATTTTTCAGGATCATAAAATGCTTCTGACCTGAAAAAATCCATTGAAAACGACTGGGAAGACAGGCGTTGAAATATTTTTTCCAGCATCCTTAAGTCTTTGGGAAATATCATACCCTCATTTTTATTGAATAAGAGATCTTTAAACCCTTTTTCAAGTGCTTTTTTTAAAAAGACATGATCTGTAAAAAAATCAAGATTTATATCGTATACCATGGGTTTGAACGCTTCACCCAGGAAGCATCCGGCTGCAACAGCAGCGGTAAAAGAGGGCATTGCAGGACTTGCCAGCGGCGGGGTGACAATCAGGACTGTTTTTTTATTCGTGACTTTCATTATTTTCTTATGATACATTATCTGCTTAACCCTTGCAATACGTATAGTACTTGGAGGAATTTAAGCGAAATATTATGAAAATTGCCTTTTTAATGGATGATTTAAGACAGATCAATCCAGTATGGGAAACCACAAGTCACCTGATGTATGAATGTAACCAGAGGGGGCACACTGTATTTTTTCTGGAACCCCACGATATTTATATCCGTGGGAATAAGGTGGTTGCAAGGATGCGAAACATAACGGTCAAACCAGGCCTTCCCATTGTCGATTACTGGCAGGTGTTGATCGAATGCATGAACAAGGAAGACCTTATATTTGAAACGCTCACAGATCTGGATGCCTTGTTTCTGCGAAAAAACCCCCCCATCAATTATCAAACAATGGAATTTTTAGGTCCGGTCAGTGACAAAATTTTCATGCTCAATAACACCATGGGGCAAATAAAGGGGAACAGTAAGATATACGCCTTGAACTTTCCCGAGATTATCCCTGAGACACATATTTCCAGAGATCCTTACCGAATCCGGAAAATCATTGATAATTTTGGCGGCGACATGGTGGTAAAACCGCTTCAAGGCCATGGCGGACATGGCGTGATCAAGGTGAGCAACCGGGATCCGGAAAATCTGAATTCATTGATCAATTATTATATTGATTCTGCCAAACCCTATCCGGAACGACACCCCACCATGGTTCAGGAATATTTGAAACGTGTCAAATATGATGGAGATGTCAGAATTCTCCTGCTGAACGGGGAGATACTAGGCGCCATGGGCAGGAAATCGATTGAAGGTGAATTCAGAACAAATGTTCACGCCGGTGCAAAGGTGTTTAAACACAAAATCACACACAAAGAATACGAAATATGTGAGACATTAAAAGATCGCTTGGTCAAAGATGGACTTTATTTTGTCGGAATTGATATTATCGGTGATAAACTTGTTGAGATTAACTGTGTGAGCCCTGGCGGCATACCCCGGATCAATCAATTGGATAATGTAAAATTGGAAGTCAACGTTATTGATTTTATTGAAGAAAAAATCAAAGGTCCTGGAGAATGAACCATAAAAAAACAGCAACCAGGAAACTTAAAAGATGTTTAACCCATCTCTTGTCCACAGGGCTTGCGATAATCATTCTGGGTATGGGTTTATCCTGCCAGAAAAAAGATGAAACAGATCTGCTGAAAATAGGGTTGCCTGAAGAACCCAAGTCTTTAAATGTGTGGCTGGCAAGTGATGGCAACTCACGTAAAATCCTATCCCAGATCTACCAACCCCTTTATACCCGGGAGCCAAAAACATTAAAAATAATTCCCTGGCTTGCCCGGGAACAACCTGTTTTTAATGAAGAGAAATTGACTTATACTGTAAAATTAAGAGCAGCAAAATGGTCTGATGGAACCGACTTTACATCGGGTGATGTTGTCTTTACCAGAAAATTGCTCCTTGATTTTAAAATCCCTGGTTATGCCAGCAAATGGAGTGTGGTAAAAAAACTTGATGCCATTGATGATCACACACTTATTTTCCATTTAAAAAATCCTTCAGCCATTTTTCTTTCCAGGGTATTAACCACTCCCATTGTATCCAAAAAAGAATGGGAACAAATTGCAGACAAGGCCCAGAAAACCAAAAAACCGCTGCGCGCCCTGCAAAACCATACGATTGAAAAACCGCTGGGTACAGGCCCTTTTATGCTGGCTGAATACAAAAAAGGGGCCTATGTTTACATGAAAAAGAATCCTTACTTTTTCGGGACTGGGAAAAAAATTAGCAATTATACGCTTGGTCCTTATGTGAACCGCATTCTTTTTAAAATATACGGAACCAGCGACGTTGCAATACTGGCCCTTAAAAAGGGTGATATAGACATGTTCTGGTGGGAAATCCAGCCCGGATATATCAAAGATCTGGAATCACAACCTGATATTAAAGTCTTTTTAAATGAAAAAAGTGCGTTATATTACATGGGATTTAACTTAAGAAAACCGCCCTTTGATGATAAAGTTTTACGACAGGCCATAGCCACCCTTATTGACAAAAAATTCATCCTTACAAGAATTCTTCAAAATTATGGTTCGCCCATGCACTCAATTGTGCCATCTGGAAATACCTTGTGGTATAATCCCAATGTCCGCCAATATGATGTGGGACAAAAAAATGAAGACCGATTCAAAACAGCCGTTGAGATGCTTAAAAAAGCAGGCTATACATGGGATAAAGAACCGGTGATATCTGGTGATGGCATTGTTGAGGGGCAGGGAATCCGACTGCCTGATGGAAAACCAATGGATAATTTTATAATCCTTACGCCCCCTGCGGATTATGATCCCAAAAGGGCCTTTGCCGGTATGATGATCCAGGAATGGCTCAGAAAAATAGGCATGCCTGCCTTTGCAAGACCCATGTCCTTTAACTCACTATTGGACAGGGTAAAAGGAAAACATGATTTTGATGCCTTTATTTTAGGGTATGGTAAGCTTGATCTTGATCCTGATTATCTAAGGACATTTTTCCACTCAGAAAACGATAAACCAAGGGGCTGGAACATGAGCGGATACAACAATCCTGATTTTGATGAAATTGCCAGACAACAGATAATGGTTGTTGATGAAGAAAAACGCAAGCAACTGATCTGGGAAATGCAGACAATTCTCATGGAGGATCTGCCATATATCCCATTGTATAACCCGCATATTTTAGAGGCTGTTTCCAAAAAAAAGTTTAACGGCTGGGTGGAAGAAGTAGACGGAATAGGCAATATCTGGTCGCTATGCATGGTAAAGAAAAACAATTGATATTCTAACAACATGGATAAAGACAAATGAGAACCAGAAAATTTATTTTAAATAAATTGATCGAAATAACCATCCTTTTCTTTATTATCATGACGGTTTTGTTTTTCCTTTTTCGGGCGGCTCCTGGTGATCCTGTTACAAAAATGGTGGATCCCACGATGACACCCGAAGATATTCAGCTTCTCATCTCGCAAATGGGGCTTGATCAACCCGCGTGGAAGCAGTATATCATTTATATAAAAAATTTTTTTACCGGTAATTTAGGTCATTCTTTCCATTATGGTGAACCGGTCAGCAATATCATTCTGGACAGAATGCCCTGCACCATTCTGCTGTTTACCACATCCACACTTTTAGCCGCATTTGTGGGAGTGGTGTTAGGCAAAATTGCAGCCTGGAAAAAAGGATCATGGCTTGATAATTTTTTATCAATCGGTGCTCTTTTCTGCCATACACTTTTTATCCCATGGTTTGCCCTGCTTGTTTTATGGATTCTTGCCTATAAGATTGGCTGGTTTCCACTGGGTGGCATTATTTCCCCGGAATTATGGATCCAGGATACATCTATTTTTATAAAAATCCTGGACGTGTTGCACCATATGTTTTTACCATTATTAACACTTTTTATTATTCATCTTGGCTCCTACCTTTTACTCATGCGATCCAGTATGCTGGGTGTAATAAAAGAAGAATATATTATTACGGCAAGGGCAAAAGGACTTTCCGACAGAGTCATACGAAACAAACATGCCGCCAGAAATGCTGCACTGCCGGTGATTACAAGCGTGGGCTTAAGTCTTGCGTTTTCCATAAATGGCGGCGCTTTAACAGAACAGATTTTCACCTGGCCAGGCATCGGCAGAGAGCTTATTTTTGCAGTCAGTAACAACGACTATCCTCTGGCCCAGGCATGTTTTTTACTGATAACGGCTGTAGTGCTTATCGCCAACCTGGTTGTGGATCTTTTGTATGCACATATGGACCCGAGGATCAAGTATTGATGAAAAAAATGGAAAAAGAATCAAAGAATAAAAATCATTCGATTGAAAGATTTACAAAGGCCTGGGCCATATTTATAAAAAACCCCATGGGGAAAACAGCCCTCATTATTCTATCGGTTTTCATGCTCATGGCCATTGCAAGTTTTTTCGTTCCATTTTTAGGCCCTGTTTATCACCCCATGACCGGTACTGATCCCAATATAACATATTCAACAGGACCCAGTCTTCAACACTGGCTTGGAACTGATTTTATTGGCCGGGATCTTTTTGTGCAGCTGCTGGAAGGTGCGAAAGTGGCTTTTATTGTGGGTCTTTCCTGTGCCTTTATCAGTGTTGTTCTGGGGACTGCCATTGGTATGATATCAGGATATGCCGGCGGAATCGTTGATACGGTTCTCATGAGAGTTGCCGACATATTCATGGTCCTGCCGTCCCTGGTCATTCTTCTGATTCTGGCCTCTTTATGGGAGTTGAGTATCTGGGTCATTATTTTTATCATTGCCATAATGAGATGGCCATCCGTATCACGGATTATCCGTTCACAAACCCTGTCCCTGAAATCAAGGCCGTTTATTGAAGCCTCAAAAGTCGCCGGTGCATCAGATCTCAGAATCATTTTTAAACATATTATGCCCAATGTTCTCCCATTGGCCTTCCTGTATATGACATTCAGGGTAACATCAGCCATACTGGTAGAAGCGGCACTCTCCTTTCTGGGATTTGGTGATCCCGGACAGGTCAGCTGGGGCATGATGCTTCAATGGGTGTGGAGCTCAGGTCATATGTTCCAGGCACCATACTGGCTTTTGCCTCCTGGCATTTGCATCTCTTTGCTGACTCTCTCATTTTACATGCTGGGCCGTGCAATGGATGAAGTCCTTGATCCAAGGCTCAGGAAGGAAGAAGAGGGGGCGTAAATGGCATTACTAACGGTTGAAAATTTAAGTGTTGGATATAAAAGCAAAAAAGGCATGGTTAAAGCTGTCAATAACATCTCCTTTTCCATAGATCAGGGCTGTTCTTTAGGATTTGTCGGAGAATCTGGATGCGGAAAAACCACAATTGGAATGACACTTATGGGTCTTTTGCCTGAAAACGCTTCCATTCTAAAGGGCGACATCATTTTTAACGACAAAAACCTTACCCGTTTTAATGATGAGAAATGGAGGGCGTTCCGGGGCAAGGAGATATCCATGATCTTCCAGGCTGCCATGAATGCCTTGAACCCTGTCATCCGGGTGGATGAACAGATCGCAGAGGTCATACAGATCCATAATCCACAGATGTCTAATGCAGATGTTTCCAATCAGGTCAAAAAAATGTTCAGCCTGGTTGAAATTCCTGAAGACCGTTTAAGGGATTTTCCCCATCAATACAGTGGTGGTATGAAACAAAGAGCCATTATCGCCATGGCGCTTGCATGCGCCCCAAAACTGATCATCGCTGATGAGCCCACAACCGCTCTGGATGTCATTGTCCAGGACCAGATCTTAAAAGAGATCAAAAAAGTTCAAAAAGCCTTGAATACCAGTGTTATTTTTATTTCCCATGATATTGCCGTGGTTGCAGATGTCTGCAAGGATATCTGCGTGATGTATGGCGGACAGATTGTGGAAAAAGGCACAAGAGAAGAGGTGTTCAAGTATCCGCGACACCCTTATACCAGAGCTCTATTGGGATCCTACCTGACCTTGGACTCATATGATGATATCACCGTTCCTGAAATACGAGAGGCTCCTGATTTGATTACAATAACCAGAGGATGCAGTTTTTCAACCAATTGTAATTGCAAATCTCAAAAATGTCAGAGTCAAACCCCTGGATGGGTGAATCTGAGTTCAACACATCAGGCACTTTGTTTTGAAGAGGTAATCCATAAGGAAAAAAATGACTGAGGAACAGAACACACAAACGCCCATCATTGAATTAAATGGTGTGACAAAAGAGTACTGCTTAAAGCAGACCTTTTTCTCAAAAGCAGATGCCTGTGTTATTGCCATGAACAATATCAGTCTGGCTATACAAAAAGGGGAAATTTTTGGTCTTGTCGGCCAGAGTGGCAGCGGTAAAACAACCATAGGAAGGCTTTTGGTAAAGCTTGAAGAACCAACCAAAGGGGTCATAAAACTTAATGGCAAGTCAACCAACAAGCTTACGGGAAAGGCACTGAAACACTACCGGTCAAAGGTTCAGATGATTTTCCAAGACCCTTATCAATCCCTGAATTCTCATCTTTCCATTGCTGAAACCATTATAGAACCGTTGATTGTCAACAGGATCGGCAACGCCGCCACCCGACGCGAAAAAGTGATTGAAATCCTGGAGATCGTGGGTCTGTCTCCAGGAGAAGATTTTTTTCACCGATATCCTCATCAATTGAGCGGTGGGCAACGGCAGCGGGTTGCCGTGGCACGGGCCATTATCCTGAATCCAGACTTTATTGTGGCAGACGAACCCACCTCAATGCTGGATGCCACCATTGCCATCCAGCTGTTTCAACTGATTTTGGATATTCGTAAAAAATTTCAAATGACCTTTCTGTTTATCACACACAACCTGGCTGCCGCCAGATACCTGTGCGATCGGATTGCAGTAATTCACAACGGTATTATTGTAGAAACCGGAACCGCAGACATGGTTATTAAAAATCCGCAACACCCGTACACCCAGAAACTGATTATGGCGCAACCCGGGTTCAGCTTTAAAAAATAAACTATCAATATGAACTATAGAGCAAAAGAAATGGAACAATTAAAATGAAAGATACCTTGTTCATACAATTCTACAACCTGACAAATAGCGGCTGGTTTGATCTTTGCAATGGATTTTCAGACACCTGGGACCTGTGCAATGAAAAAGGGGACTTTTACTGGATGCCCCATGAAGAAGACAATGACAAATGGTATCTGGAAGAAACCTATCAGGATATTCCCCTTCCCATAAAAAAGGGAACCGTCTATGTCAGTGCCAGTTATATAAATCACCTGTACCAGGCTTACACCTGGTCAATCCAATATCCTGATATTCAATTCATTGTTGGCGGACCCGTGGCTTCTGAACGAAGTAGTGGCAACAACACATGGAATTCAGTTCACTTCAAGGTGGAAAAACCGCTACCGCCCAACCTGATGATTACCGGCAGAAGTGTTGAAAGCCTCTTTAATGTACCCGAATTTTCAGGAAAATGGAAACTCAAAATCCCGGAATCCATACCTGAAAACAGCAAGCTTTATTTTTCCTACACACTTGAAAATCAATGTTATTGGAAAAAATGTCCTTTCTGCTCCATTGCCCAGCATTGCAAGGAACATTTCAGGAAACGTAAAAACCTGGGTCTTGAATTCAAGGACCTTGATTTTAAAGGTCACAAAATTGTCCGTCTCAATACGGGTTCCATAACTCCGGAGCACATCAAAGCGATTCTTCCAAACCTGCCTGCAAGAGACGATATTGAATACAGATTCTTCATGCGGGCAGCTAAAAGTGAAACCAATGCGTTAAAAGAGGTAGTGAAAGCCTTTGATCAAAAAATCCCTGACTGCACCCTGGGATTTGGAATTGAGTTTCCATCAAATCGGATGTGGAAATATCTGAACAAGGGCACCATCATGAGCGAGGTTCTTGAAACACTTGAATTTTGCATGCAAACCGGTTTCAAGGTCAATGCCAATGTCATTCTTGGCTGGAACAATCTGACGGACCAGGATCTATTGGATCTGGAAGAATTTATGGACCGCCTTTCAGGAAATACTGTCACCACTTTGCAGCTGAGATGGCTGTTTGCCCACCCTTACACAAAAATATATGACACCTATGACGGGGTTGAGGACACCATTCGGCTGGGACCGTTTAATTGTGGATTTAATGTAAAGGTGAATGACGAACAAAAAGAGTTGAACCTTGCAGCAGCCAAAATCATCAAGGAAAAATGTGATCTTAAGCGCATAAAACTGGAAGGGTATAAAAACTTGAGAAAAGGTCAGCTTTAGCAGACGATTTTAAATTGACTATAACTTAAATTCTCTTTGTTTAATTAGCTCCTGAAAAATACCATTAAATTCAAAGGGCATATTATGGCTATTCAATATATCAATTTTTTTTCAGTATTTATTGTTGCTTTTTTTCTTTCAGCATTCTTGGGTCGGAAAAACCCCATTATAGCTGCGATAGGCTTTTCTATAGTTCTTACAATAACGGCCTTTTTTATAAACGAAATTAGTTTTGCATTAATTTTTTATATCGCTTTAGGACTCATAACCTGCTTTTCATGGTCTGTGTTTTTCAGATGGCTTTTGCTTAAAGACCGTATGGGCCAAAATGATACCAAAATTAAAATTCTTCTTGGTTTTAGCTCAGGCGGAAGCACAAGGAACGCAGCTATTATTTCTCAAAAAGGCAGTAGAGAGCTTTAATCATTATACATTATCAACCCAATCCGGGGATCTATCCGACCATTTAACTCGGTAATATAAAAAAAGGTTAAAATAAAAATCAAATTTTTGTTATGGAAACCAGTATTTGTCGGAAATGCCAATATTGGCATTTCCGACAAATAGTCATTACCCGCTAAATTTATCGCAGAAACTATCCTGATATTTTTTGACATATGGTTTGTCAGCGGCTTTTATTAAAATTTTGATATTAGATGATACTGGGAACTTTAGATTTTTTACAACCGTCACCCCTGCCCTCCTGAATGGCTGTATTGACATTATTTTTCAAATGATTATTCTGAACTCTATAATTTAAGGAGATCTCCCAATGAAAAGTAATATCGCATCCCAGACCTTTGGGATGGATTCTCTAAAATCAGTCGTCAGTCTTGATCCATTGTTGGATTTCTGGGAAAAAAATCTGGTGCCCAAATATTCCCACATGGCATCATTGTTTTCCGAACTGAAAGATAAAATCAACCAGACTCCGGAATTGAACAATCTGGTAACAAATATTGATGTCATACATAAATATCAAGATATAATTGTCCCTCTGATGAGTGCCATATTCCCTCCGGCATCTTTTCGCACGGACATCATGGGAGCCTTCACACCCTGCACTTTTGAGCCTTTTTTTGTCACCCCTGAATTCCGACGGCTGTTTCTAAGCCATAACGATTCTATCAAAGCAGACTTAAAGGAAATCGTTGCGTCAGAAAAATCAAAAAAACTGGTGGATATATATTCTCTGGTCCTGGAACGAATTTATGATTTTCGCTTTCAGCGGCTCGATACTATGAATATCAAAAAAATATCAGAAGAAAAAACCGGTCTGTACCGGTATTACAGCTTTACTCCTGATTTTCAATTCGTACGGATAAAAGTGCTTGAACCGCCCGAAAAACTATCAGAAGAGGATAAGGCCATGATCAGCAATCATATGTCTGATATTGAGGTTTTAAGCCGATACATTGATTTAAACAATTTCGAATTCACCGGTTTTACCATTGTCCGGGCCATGGACGTCACCGCGCCCGAGGTTATCTCAGCATTTAAAAAGGATTTGATTGACCAGCCTGCCATTTTCTCTTCAGATGGAATGGAACTTTTGGAATCCCGAATTCAGGTTCTTTTCCGGCGGCCAGACATGATCCTGGGCATTGGAGCGCTTCAAGGAGATCAGATCATGATCCTCAAAGCTGACTGTAAATCAAATATCAACTGTCTGTTTGCCAATTCCCATCATATCAGCCTTGAGGACCTTACGGGCTCGGTCTGGATGCAGGCTGTGGAAAAAGGATCGACTCTGTATGTCCCGGATCTTGCCAGGAAACCAAATCCTGTCCCCTTAGAGCAGCAGGCCGTGGCCGTCGGTGTCAGATCCATGCTGTTATCTCCTTTGTACTATCAAGGAAAGATCATCGGTCTTCTGGAAATGTTTACCCGGACTCCAAATGATCTGGCTGCAATCAACACAATACTGTTGGAGCAGATCACCCCTTTATTTTCACTGGCCTTGAAAAGAGGGCAGGATGAACTTCAAAAACAGGTCCAGTCAATTATCAAGGAAAAATGCACGGCAGTTCATTCCTCTGTGGAATGGCGTTTTGAAAAAGCTGCTGTTGCCCATATGGAACGGCTTCATAATGGCAACCACAACTCAGAGATGGAACCTATTATCTTTAAGGATGTGGTTCCATTTTACGGGCAATCCGATATCAGAGGATCTTCTCTGGCACGGAATAAAAGTATCCAGCAGGATCTGACCCAGCAATTGACCCTGGCCCTGAATGTGTTGGAAGCCGGATCAAAAGAACGGCCCTGGCCTCTATTACGTGAATTTAAATACCGAATTGAAACCCTGATGCAAGACATCTCATCCGGGATATCCTCTGGTGACGAAAACTCCGTGTTTTCACTTTTGAATCATGAAGTGGCACCATTCTTTGGCGATCTCACCGGACTTGGCTCTGACGTTGCAAAACGGATCCAAACCTATACCTCTGCCCTGGAACCGTCCACTGGCATGATTTATAATAAAAGAAAAGAATATGAAAACAGTGTGTCCCAGTTAAACAAAGCCCTGGCAAGTTATATAGATCAGGAAGATGAGTTGATCCAGAATACCTTTCCCCACTATTTTGAAAAACGCCAGACAGACGGGGTAGACTATATGATGTACATTGGCGCCTCAATGATGGAACACCAGCAGCTTGCCAGGTTCCATATCAAGGATCTGACCCTCTGGCAACTGATGCTCGCCTGTGGTCTGGCCTGGCACACGGAACAGGTGAAGAAGGAATTAACAATCCCCCTTGATACCTGCCATCTTATCCTGATCAACCACACACCGCTTTCCATCCGATTCAGGTTTGATGAAAAACGCTTTGACGTGGACGGTGCCTATGATGTCCGCCATGAAATCATAAAATCCCGCCTGGACAAGGCACTGATCAAAGGATCAGGGGAAAGACTGACCCAGCCCGGCAGGATTGCCGTGGTCTATTCCAACCCATCCGAAGGCAAAGAAATCCAGCAGCATATTGATTTTCTCACGAGCCTTGGCAAACTTCAGGATGACTTTGAATTCCTGAATCTGGACGATATGCCGGATGTCCGTGGGTTGAAAGCCATCAGGGTTGGTGTGAATCTGAAATCCATGGCCCGGGATAATATCATTAAAATGAAAACCGGATAACCCGGACTGAAAAATTTTTTCTATTGACATGATTGACCATATTGTTTATCGTTAATAGCCGATAAACGATAATATGGATATCAGAATTTGGAACCAACAATTAAATGGGCGCAAATACCATTATAAACAGACAAATGGATACTGAGCAACTGGCAAAAATATTTAAGGCATTGGGACATCCGACACGCATAAAAATCGTTGAACACCTTATCCACATTAACACCTGTGTGTGCGGGGAAATTGTAAATATCTTCCCCTATTCCCAGTCTACCATCAGCCAGCATTTAAAACTGTTAAAAGAATCCGGGATCGTCTGTGGAGAAATCGAAGGGCCCAGAACTTACTTCTGCGTAGATAAAACCGTTTTAAATCAATTTAAGCAATATATCCGGAACTTATAGGGATGGACAAACAAATGGACACACTATCAACCTCAAACATCAAGATTATGCCTTCCATGGATGATGCCTTTTCAAGTTGTGCAGATGAGATTTCAACCCCCTTGTCAGATCATGAAAGACCAGGGTTTAACCTGTGCGTCTATGTGGACAGGTTCATTAAGACAGATGCCGGGAATATTCCCATCGTCAAGTCAAAACTTGAAAAAAATGAACTTTTCTCAACTTTTTATGTCCGATGCGGTATCAACCGGCATCATTATAAGGTGGCCCCGGGGCTTTATGGATTTGGAACGCCGGATAAAAATTCCGAGGTGCTGGTTACGGCCAATTTCAAATTGACCTTTGATCATCTGCGGACCCAGCTCAAAGACATCAATGTCTGGATTCTGGTCCTGGATACAAAAGGGGTCAATGTGTGGTGCGCCGCTGGAAAAGGAACTTTTTCCACCCGGGAAATTGTGAAACGAATTAAAGCCAGTACCCTTGAAAAAATAATAGACCACAAACGAATCATTGTCCCCCAATTGGGGGCAACAGGCGTGTGTGCAAGAGATGTCAAAAAACAATCTGGATTCAGGGTCATTTATGGTCCCATACGTGCTGCAGATATCCCGGCCTTTCTTAAAAACAACAAACAAGCAGATAAAAAGATGCGGCAGGTGTCCTTTAACCT
>Ga0180007_10003927_pt1 | contig 16106 bp, 14 predicted proteins | sample MM_PC_MetaG_FD_121122 | JGI IMG/M metagenome (GOLD analysis project Ga0180007, IMG submission 121122) | Groundwater microbial communities from the Aspo Hard Rock Laboratory (HRL) deep subsurface site, Sweden - MM_PC_MetaG | ecosystem: Environmental > Aquatic > Deep subsurface > Groundwater... | reverse complement strand
CCCTTCCTCTCTCTTATTCTCCTAATAATTTCACTCTGCATCGACGCTGGAACTTTTTCAAATTCCTGTTCTGCAATTGAAGAATTTCCTCTTCCTTCTGTCGCGCTCCTCAAATCATTTGACCACCCAATCATTTCAGCGACGGGAATCTTTGCTCTCATCTGGGCAATTGTGCCTTCCTGCTTTACTTCAATTATCTGCCCTCTTTTACCTCCGACAAGTTTTGTAATTGCTCCTAAAAATTTATCAGGCATTTCAATAACATGAATCTGCAGCGGCTCTAAAAGTGCAGAGCTCCCTTTTTCCATCGCGCCTTTAATCGCTTCTCTTACAGCAGGATAAACCTGCGCCGGACCTCTATGAATTGCGTCTTCGTGGAGGCGAATATCCATCAAAGAAACTTTCATTTTTGTGCACGGCTCACGCGCCAACGGACCTGCATCTATTACCATTTCAAAAGCATCTAAAACCATTTCTATAACTTCTCCAATATGCACTTCCCCTCGGGTCTCCTCCAAAAAAACATTTCCCTTATAAACATCACGAATATTTCTTGCAGTGTTTCCGTCCCATCCTAATTTTAAAAGAACATCTACAACATCCAGACTTTTCTTTTTCAATCTTCCTTCTCTCAACTCCCCGCTTTTTATCGCTTCGTAAACTTCATCTTCAAGCGGCTCAACAACCATAAAAAAACTATTGTGCTTGTTCGGACTCCTTCCCTCGACAGAAGGCGATTCTTTATTGACGGTCTCCCGATAAACAATAATTGGCGGAGAAGTTTTAACATCAAGCCCTTTTTCACTTTTAATCCGGTTCTCGATAATTTCCAAATGCAATTCCCCCATTCCAGACATAAGGCTCTCCCCTGTTTGTTCATTAATTTCAATTTTTATCGACGGGTCTTCTTTTCCGATTTGCTTCAAAACTTCAACAAGTTTTGGCAGGTCTGCCGCCTTCTTTGCCTCAATTGATTTTGTAACAACTGGTTCAAACAAATGTTTTATCGCTTCAAAAGGTTCTATCTCTCCCCTGCTGACAGTCTCTCCTGCAAAAACATCTTTCAATCCAACAATTCCAATAATATTCCCCGCGCTAACTTCATTTACAATAATTCTCTGTGCACCCTTGTAAACTGAAACCTGTTGAACACGGATATTTCTTTTTGCCAGATTCATATAAACCTCGTCGCCCTGCTTGATTGTTCCTGAAAACAGCCTTCCACACGCAACTTCTCCTGCGTGTTTATCGACGACAATTTTAATTGGAGCAAAAACCGGCGGTCCTTTCGGATTGCAGTTCATTAATGATTTTCCAATTTCAGAATCCGCATCCCCATGCCAAATTTTTGGAATACGATATTTCTGCGCGTCAATAGGATTCGGATGATGCTTAACACTCATCTCCAAAACAACTTTATGCAAAGGCGCTTTTTTTGCAAGAGGCTTGTAGTCATCTTTTTCATAAGCATCAATAACATCCTTAAAAGTTATCCCATGCGCTTTCATATACGGGAAACTCAATGCCCAGTTGTGAAACGCAGAACCAAAAGCAACACTTCCTTCACCGACGCCAACTTTCCATTTTTCCTTGTAGCCCTCTGGCGCGATATTCTCAATCAGCTCATTAATATGTTCAATAATTTTGAAAAATTTTTTCTCCATTTCCTGCGGAGTTAATTTAACTTCCTTAATCAACCTGTCAACTTTATTAATAAATAAAACCGGTTTAACAAGTTCTTTCAGCGCCTGTCGCAAAACAGTTTCTGTCTGTGGCATTATGCCTTCAACAGCACAGCAAAGCACGATTGCACCATCAACAGCTCTCATCGCACGCGTAACATCACCGCCAAAATCAACATGCCCCGGCGTGTCAATCAAATTAATTAAATAATCTTCTTCGCCAACTTGGTGAATCATAGAAACCGACGCTGAATCAATTGTAATTCCTCTTGACGCCTCGTCCTCGTGAAAATCAAGCACACATGCTTTGCCTGCAGTTTCAGCAGAAAGCATGCCTGCCCCGCAAAGAAGATTGTCAGAAAAAGTCGTCTTCCCATGGTCAATGTGCGCAGCAATAGCGATGTTTCTAATTTTGTCCTGCTGTTTCATTAATGTTTGAATATCTGGTGCCATTTTAATTTCTTTAAAAAATTTAATATTAATTAATTGAGAAATTGATTTTTAAATTTGTTGGTTAATACCGATGCCCAAAAATAATCTTCTCTAGATAAAGTTCTTCTTTCTCGACGGAATAGGAAAAGAGAATTCTTAATTTTCCGATTCTAATTCTACAACTCCCTTGCAACTCATAATGAAGGTGTTTGTGTCTTAAAGGATTTTCCGCAATTTCTTCTATTTTCTTTTTAATCCTCTTTTTCATAAAAGGCTCAACTTTTTTGAAATCTTTTTTAAATTCTCTCGTCGGAAGAATCCTATAACTCATCCCAGTTTGCAAATTCCCCTCTTTTAATTTGCTCCTTGGATTTTCCTAATGATTTTATAAATTCGGGGTCGCTCATTAACTCAAGAGACTCAACTCTATCATTCAATTCATTCGTCAGTTTTGCTAATTCAATTATTGCTTCTTTGTTTACATTAATTGTTTCCATAATTTGTAGAACTCGTTGGAATATTTAAGGTTGTTGGTTTTACCTCGCACTATCTGCCTGTGCTTTAAGCCGACCACGCTTGGGCGGTTTAATGAATAAGTCGGCAACTAACGTGCTGAGTCGGCTTGTGCTTCTGCCTCTTTCTTTTTCCTGATAGAGAAACTTTCTTGATTTCCATCAGCAGCCATCATAATTTCTTCTGCCAAACTCTGCGTAATTGTTTTCTTTTTGTTAAATGCCTTGTCAGATGCGCCGTGAATAATGTGCTTCAATGCAAGGTTTACCCGTCGGAGCGGAGCAACATCAACTGCCTGCGGATATCTCGCACCGCCGTATTCAATAGCAGTAATCTCATCGCGAGGCGCAGAATTTTCAATCGCCCTCACTAAAACAGCAACAGGATTTTCCCCTGTTTTCTTTTCAATTATTTTAAATGCTTCAAGAACAATCTTCATATTCTTTGAATATTTCCCTGTCGCGCGCCCTTTCTGAACTTTGTGCTTTTTCCCGCGATGCCCTGCAACTGCAATCTTATTCATTAATCTCTCAACAATATTCACTTTCGCCTGTCCAAATCTCTGAACATTCCGTCCCTGCGATTTCAAAATCAACTTCGGTTCTAAATTAATAACAGACTTCAAACCCTCGTCTACGACTTTTATTTCACTGAGGTCATACAAGTCAAAAATCTTAAATTGAGGGAGTTGTGTTGTCATTTTCCAAAATTTTTAATTGTTTCCTCAGTAATTATTTCTTCTATTTCTCCCTTATGATTAAATGCAGTTATTACAGTTTCATCATCTTTACCAACTATTTCTAAATATTTTCCTTTTACTATTTCAACTCTTAATTTGTAATCATTTTTTACTTTTTGTAAATCCTCTTCAATTATCTTCATTATCCTTTCGTTGTTATATCCTTCACACATTTTATCTCCTTCCCTTTTCAATCTTTCCACTAACAAGTCTTGCTAATGGTTGATCATTTACTTTAATAACTTGAAATCGAATTCCACGAATGTCTCCTTTTGCACGCCCTTGTTTTCCGCCGATTCTTTCAATCATAACTTCGTCGTGCTCGTCAATAAACTTTTGGGCAAGATTTCCAGGAATAAAAACACCGACGGTTTTGCTGTTTTTTGTAAGCTGGACTTTGCAGCATTTTCGCATCGCTGAATTCGGCTGCGCCGCCTCTTTCTGAAACTTCGAAAGAACAATTCCTTTTGCTTGACTCGCACCTCCAAGAGGGTCTGACTTCGCGAAAAGATTTAGAGTTCGCACTTTATACGCCCGGTCTTTCCACCTTAATTTTTTTCTGTCTTTAATTTTCTTTTTCGCACTCTTGAGTCCCATTATAAATTAATTAAGAAATTAGTTTTTAAAACTTCCTAAATAAAATTTCACTTTTATAATCTTTTTAGGATTCTTTTAAAAAATAAATTTTCATTATTTCCTTTGCTCATTTTCTCTAATTCATAATTATCCAAAAGTGCTACTAATTTTTCTTCAACTTTTTTAATTATTTCTCCAGCAGAACCCATTCCAGAAACTATGAATATCATTGAAAGATTGGATGCTGTTGTCCTGAGACAAAAATCTAAAATAAATCTCTCTGTATCATCTTTTTTAACAAATAAAACATATTTTTCTATATTGTCAATAATTTCATTTATTCTCTCTTTAAATTTTTCAATAGAACTAATATCGTCTAATAAAATCCCGATATATCTGTTCAATACGCCGTTCTCAACAAACTGGGCAACATGAAGCCCTTTGATTTCATATTTCTTCATGATGTCTTCTCTTAGTTTTTGTTTTCTATCCCTTTCCCCTAATCTCTCCAACTTTCTTAAAACAAGACCCATTCGGAGAATCATCAATTTATTTTTGTCTTCAATATAGTGTTTATAAATTTGTAACTCTCCAGAATTATATTGCTCTCTTGCTATTTCTAAAGTATTTTTGTCCTCAATAAAATTTATTCCTTTTTCCTTAAACCTCTTAGCTAAATCTTTAATAAAATTTTCTCCCCATTCTAATGCTCCTTTAACTGCCCCTTTTCCAATACCTTCTCCTAAATCTTTTATTGGCTCAGAAATCATCTCCAAATTCCTCTAAATATAAGGATAGTGATAATTCATTATTATCTAAAATTATTGTGCTTCCAGGAAAAATAGCCATATTATTCACTTTCACAGGAATTTCTATATATTTATCAAGAACTTTATTCCCGTCAGAATCAAGAACATATTCTCCGTCTGAATTAAATCCAAGTTCCTTTAACAAAGCAATTTTAGATTTCACAGAAACTTCTTTTAATGATATTAATTCCATATTAAATTTAATCCTCTTTCCTATTTAAACATTTAGTTAATTCTTAACAGCACTTTTTTGCTACTCAAAAAAGTAGTAAATAGAACTTATAAATTTTTCTTTTAGGAATTTTAAAGAATTATAATTGTTCCCCCTTTAATATTTCCAATTAATTTTATATTTAAAACGATTAGGTTTGTTAATCCAATATTTTTGTTCTCCTTTACTAATTCCACCTCTATCTGCGTGATGATGACAATTCCTACATAATACTATTAAATTATTTAGTTTATTTTCTCCTTCTTCTGCTCTTTGAACTATGTGGTGAACACTTAATGGATGTTTATTTTTACATATAATGTTTTCACATTTGTGTCCTACAGCATTAATTAGTTTAAGCTGTTCATTGTGATTTAATGGATTAACTTTATTAATTTTATTCTGTTTAGTTCCAGTCATAAGTTCAATAATATCTTCTTCTTCTAGTCCATTTTCAAGGTCTTCCTTTATCTTATCCTTCCATTTGTTAATAGTATATTTTTTTGCTTCCTCATCCAAATCATCCAGATAATTTTTTTTATTTTTTTGAACCTTTGTCAGAATTATTCTGGCTTCTATCTTTATTTTTTTATCCAATTCTTTTTTATTCTTTTCTTTTTCTTTTTGCTTTTTTAATTCTTCTTTTTTTAGATCTAATTCAATCTCTTTTTTTTTAATAAATCTTTTTTCTTTTATATCTTTAGAATTTTTAAGGTAATAAATTAAATATCCTATTCCTCCTAATACACACAAAATCAATATTCCTAAGGATATTTTACCAATTAGTTTTAAAGTTGGTATTACCCAATCAAATAAATTAAAAAAAACACCTATCGTGATGAGGATTATTATCCCTACAGCAGTGCTTATTATATCTTGTTCATTCATAAATTAATTAAGAATCTTTTTCTTTTAAATTTATTGTATGGTGAATATGAGATTTTTCAACCAACTTCCCGACTCTTCCCCTCGCTGTTTCTTTATCCATAAACCCATTAGAAATTCTTTACTTAAAATTCTTTCTTTTATTCAAAATCAAACAATTCTAAACCTCTTTCCAAAAAAATCTTTAATAACATTCTGCATTTCTATAAATCTCCGTTTGTTCCTTCCAATCAACGCTGCTTTGTTGTGGCTTCCGGCAGTAATCACAATTTCGTCGTCTGCAATTTCCATTCCATTAAAATTAACAGGACTCACAATCGCCTCGACAAAAACCTTCGCGTCTTGAATTCCCCGTGGTTCAGGAATAACTTTTATTCGCTTTCTTAGAATTTCACTTATCTTTTTTATGTTCCTCCCATTTTCTCCGACTGCTTTTGAAACAAATCTTTTTGGCACGCAAAAAATTATCGCCTCATTATACTTAAAACAAAGTCGCGTGTCAATATGCGTAATCTTGCTGAACAAATTCAAATATCGCATATCCTGCATGTCAATAGTTCTCACCATTTTTTAATTTGTTAAAAAGGGACTTGAAATTTTAATTTCAGCCTATCTTAATAAACTTGTAGAAGTGTTGTTCTTATAAATATTTCCTTTTTATTTATTCGTCCTTTCAACAACCTTTGTCTTCGCTGTTTTCTTTTTGTCGTCGTCTTTTTTCAACGGTCCGATAACTTTTACAAGAAGCCCAGGCAATCCTGTTCCGACTGGCACTGGCTGATTAAGAATTATGTTCTCAATAATTCCTGTCAATTTATCCTTGTTTCCTTTCAAAGTTGCATTTACAAATTGTTTCACAGGCATTTCAAAAGTTGCCCTCGCCAAAATCGACGCTTTCTGCGCAATAATGCCCATCCTCGTGACACCTTTAATTTCTCCTGTGGTTGTCATCGCGTCTGCAACAAATTTCAAATGTCTCTCGTCGATATCAAGTCCCTGGCTGTTCAGAACACCATAGATTTCGTTCATGATTAACTGCCTCGCAACTTCAATTCCAAAAACATCTGCAACCTCATATAAATCATTTGAAATCGTTTTCTCCCCATCGATTTCTTTTATTTTAAGAATCTCTTCCAGATTAGTTCCAAGAGTCATAATCACAAAATCTTTGTCTCTTTTAACAACCAAAATCTGCTCAACATTCTTCACGCCAGAAATAATTGTGTTCTTCAATTTTTCCTTGAGCTTGTAAATTTCTTTGAAACTCGACTCGCCGGCATTCAGCACAATTTCATCTGGTTTTTCCTTTGCTTTGAATCCAAGTTCATTCAGTTTGTTAACAACACTCTTTATAGAAATGTGCGTTTGTTTCAGACCTTTCTTGTCAATTTTTATCTCAATCTTTTTATCGCTAAAATTCAGATTAATTTCCGACGCTATTTCTTTAAGAGTTACTTCTCTTATTTTTTCAGCAAGAGTCTTTGCGTCCTGCTCGTTGTTAAATTTTTTATTCAGATAAATTTCCATCTTTGGAGAAGAAGGTTTCTTTCTCGCGTCAAAAATTTCAATTAATCTCGGAAGACCAGAAGTAACCTGCATTTCTGCAACACCTGCAAAATGGAAAGTTCTCATAATCATCTGTGTTGAAGGTTCTCCGAAGGACTGCGCAGTCACAAGCCCGATTGCTTCTCCTGAACTCAGTTTTTCGCCGATGTGCGCCTGCGAAACATCAACGCCATCTTCTCCATATTTAAACTGGATAATATTATTGTTGCTGTCCCTGATTGTGCCATCATACTCTACTTTCAAATCCTGAAAGGCATTTGATAATCTTCTGTAAAGGTATCCTGACTTTGGCGTTCTCAGTGCAGTATCCATAAGAGAGTCCCTTCCTGTCATTGCACCGAAAAAAAACTCGTCTGGTCTGAATCCTTTTATGAAAGAACTTGAAACAAATCCTCTCGCACCCGGCGATAAATCATCTTCTTTGAAAAAAGAAAGAGTTCTGTTGTTGTAGCCAAAATCAATTCGCTTGCTGCTCAAAACATTCTGCCCGAAACAGCACGCCATCTGCGTAATGTTCAAAATATTTCCCCCGCCTCCCGATGCAATCATATGACTTACTGGATTGGTTTTTGGAAATTCTCTTTTAACAATCTCACCAATTTTCGTTCTTGCCTCATTCAAAGTCTGAAGTATTTTTATTTCTCTTGTTTCTTCTTTGGTCTTGCCAGGTATAATTTCAATCGTGTTCTGATTATAAGATTCAATAATTTCTTCTGTCTTCTTCTCAGCTTTTTTTATTATCTCATTTCCAGCCTCGACAAGTTTGTCATCCAAGTCAAAATCATCCACTGAGACAGTTATTCCTCTATTAGATAAATAATATATCCCCATGTTAAACGCTTTCTTAATGGCATCAAATGCCTTTTCTCTTCCAAAAGTTTTGTCAATCTCTTTTATCAGCTCCCCTGCTTTTTCTCCGAATGTTGTTTTATCAATCTTCCCTTTGATAATTTTTCCGTCTTTAATTTCTATGGAATCATTTGAAAGGTTAACCTTTGGCAGAATTTCTGAAAATAATTCAAGTCCAGAAACACTCTTTTTTGAAATTTCTGCGTCAACACCTGACCTGTAAAGAAGCTGGTTTGCGTCTTCTTTTGAGAAATTATCCAGCCCCAATAAATAATTTCCAGTAATAGCATCTTTAACACACCCAATTAAAGTTGTGTTGTTTTTTGGGGACATCAAATTTCGTTTAACATCTAAAAGTATTTTCGCTTCTGCCCTCGCTTCTTCTGTCTGAGGCGAGTGTATGTTCATTTCATCTCCGTCGAAATCGGCATTATATGGTGCTGCAGTAGCAGGATGAACTCTAAAAGTCTTTCCTGGTAAAACCCGGACAAAGTGCGCCATCAGACTTCCTCTGTGCAGACTTGGGTGCCGGTTAAACAATACCACATCCCCATCTTGAAGATGCCTCTCTACTTTATATCCTGGAGCAAGCTCATTAATAATTTCCTCTTTCAGTTCAGGAACAATTTTTTTCCTTTTTCCGTCGGGGCGGATAATATAATTAGCACCTGGATACTCTTCTGCCCGTTCAATCAAACTTTTCAGTTTTTTAATATTCAAATCTGTAACTGTTTCTGCAACCGTAACAATCTTTGCAATTTCGTATGGAATTCCAACTTCGTTTATTTCTATTGAAGGGTCAGGTGAAATAACTGTTCGTCCTGAATAATTAACTCTTTTGCCTGCAAGATTTTTTCTGATTCTTCCTTCCTTTCCTTTGATTCTTTCCTCAATTGTTTTCAATGGCTGACCGCTTCTGTGTCTTGCAGGGGGAATCCTGGTAACAGTGTTGTCAAAAAATGTTGTGATATGAAACTGAAGCAAATCCCACAAGTCTTCAATAATAACTTCTGGTGCGCCTGCATTCAGGTTTTCCCAGAGTCTCTGGTTTGCTCTTATCACATCAGAAAGTTTATGCGTCAAATCATCTTCGCTTCTCTCACCTGATTCTAAAATAATACTCGGTCTGACTGTTACAGGCGGGACCAACAGCGACGTCAAAACAGCCCATTCAGGTCTGCAAGTGTCTGGGTTAACTCCAATCTTCTGTAGCTCTTCATCTTTTATTCGTATGAGAATTTCCCGAACTTCAATCGGAAACATCCTTGTTTTTCCCGTGTAAAAATTTGTCGGTTTGTCAAGTTTGACTTTATCGCATTCAATCCCGCAATGAGGGCACTTTTTTGAGTCCTTTGCTTTTTTCGCTCTTTGTGTCGGAGAATATTTTGTCAAATCTTTGTCTAAAAGTTTTAGTTTGCCGCACTCGTGGCAAAAACACCTTAACCCTGTTTCAATTATGGGAACATATTTTAAATGAATAACAGGTCTTGCCAAATCAATGCTTCCTGAATGTCCAAGGCATTCTTTTATTCTTCCTCCACAGGTTCGGCATCTCACTCCAGGGTCAATCGCACCCAATCGCAAATCCATTAAACCCCCATCAACAGGATATCCGTCGATATTATACAATTCCGGCGTCACGATTTTCGCCACTGATAATTTTTTAATCTGCCTCGGGCTAAGCAATGAAAATTTTATTTCCTTGATTTGTTTTCTTATTGGTTTCATTCTGATTCCTCCCAATCTGGATAAAGATATTTTGATTGATATACTATGTCTTTTTTTATTCCTCTTCCAACAGGAAATTCTATTTCATATGTTCCCCCTTTAGCAAAGTACTCTCTCCACCCTTCTGCTGTCTGGGATTTTACCAAGCATTCATATGTCTCACTTAATGTCATTTTACTCGTATTTATTTTTCAGCCCAAAACTTGTGTGAATGTGCAGTCCCTGCAATTCTTCAAGCAATAATTTAAATGCGTATGAAACTTCAACAGGCTCGATATTTTCGCTGTTGCAAAGTGGGCAGATTATTTTGTTTCTTATGTTGTCTTCAATTCCAATGCCTCCGCATCCTGAACAAATGTGCAGAATAACTTTATCTGAATCATATCTCTCTTTCAGCAACAGCGACGCTCCATGCGCGACAAGTGCCTGCTGTTCCATCTCCCCCAACCTCAACGCACCGCCTCTTGCTCTTCCTTCAATTGGCTGTCTTGTCAGCAAGGCAATTTTACCAGAAGCTCTTCCGTGAATTCTGTTGCTGACCATGTATTTTAATTTTAAATAATAAAGATTGCCAATAAAAATTTTCGCAGTCATTCTCTTCCCTGTCACTCCATTATACATTGTTTCTTTTCCGTCATATCTAAATCCAAGTTCGTGCATCTGTGTTTCTAATTCTTTTTTACTGACGCTCGAGAAAGAAGTTCCGTCGACAGTTTCACCTTTTAGAGAGCCGACTTTTCCAGCAAGCAATTCTAATAAATACCCGACAGTCATACGGCTTGGCAAACCATGCGGGTTGAACATTATATCTGGTCTGAGCCCAGACGAAGTAAAAGGAACATCTGTTTCAGGAATAATCCTCCCAACAACACCTTTCTGCCCATGCGCTGTTGCGTATTTATCACCTAACTCCGGAATTCTCTGGTCTCGTGTCTTGACTTGAACAATCTTATTGCCCTCGTTATCGTCGGTGATAAAAACAGCGTCAATAATTCCTTTTTCCTCCTGCCTCAAAGCAACACTTGATTCTTTTTTTGTTCGGACAGAAAGTTCTCTTGCTTCTGACAAAAATTTAGGGGGCGAAGTCTTGCCAATTAAAACCTCTCCGTCGCCAACTTCTGCTTCTGGATAAATAATTCCATCATCCTCTAAAAACCTGTAACTTGCTTCAGTTCTGTAACCAGACGTATCTTTTTCAGGAACGACAATCTCATCTTTTAATCCTCCTGCATAATTCATCTCCACTGCAGAATAAGGTCTGAAATAAAAACTTCTTCCAACTCCTCTGTCAAGACTTCCCTGGTTGAAAACAAGCGCGTCTTCCATATTGTATCCTTCATAAGTCATAATAGCGACGATTAAATTCTGCCCGGCAGGATAAGTATTGAGAGTGTCATAAACAAAACTTCTGACAATTGGTTTTTGAGGGTACTGAAGAATGCTCACATCTGTATCAAGCCGGCAATGATAGTTCGCTGCGTATAAGCCCAAAGCCTGTTTTTGCGTTTTGCTTCCTCTATTCAACCGCGAGCTCTGGTCGTGATTTCCATAAGGGACAAGTGCAGTCACAACACCAAACAAATCAATAGTATCAATTTCCAAATGAGTATGCTCTGGAGTAACTTCCTCTTTATACAGCGCAACAAGTGCATTTTCCTCCTCTGCAGCGTCGAGGTATTCAATAACTCCCTTTTCAACTAAATCCTTCCATTTCATCTCTTTTTGTTCCAGTTGAATGAGATGTTCATTATTTAATCTCGGCGCCCCTTCATTTACAACAATCAACGGTCTTAAAACTCTGCCAATTTCTGTTGAAATTAAAATTATCTCAAAATTAGAATCATTTCTAAAACTCATTTGTATTGGAAGTTTACCCTCTCGTCTTTTTTCCCTTAATTTTCTCACGAACTCTGAAGGCGATTTTGCAACGCCGATAAATTGTCCGTTAAAAAAAACATCTATTCCTTCAATTTCTTCTTTATTATTTACAGACGAAGGCTCTGTCTTTTGTCTTTCCAATCCGTCCTGTTCAAGTTCTTTCATAAATTTGTCTTCGTCAAGCGCCACTTTTGTTGAAACACGGCTGAGAATTGAAAGATTTTTCCTTAACCCAATTTCAGTTCCTTCAGGCGTTTCAATCGGGCAAAATCTGCCATAATGCGTCGGGTGAAGTGTTCTCGCCATAAAATTTTCCTGCTCAGAAGCGAGCATGCTGGAAACTCTCTGGAGTTGCGAAATCGTGTCAAGATAATTTGTTTTCTGCATATTTTGCGTGACCCCGCTTCTTTCGCCGGTCCAGCTTCCTGTTGCAATTGCAGATTCAACTCTGTGTGAAAACAGCGTCGATTTAGCAAGAATTCTGATTGAAAAAAATTTTTTTCTTTTCGTGGATTTCTGCAGAGAGTACTGCAGGTCCCTGATTAAAATTCCAAGATTAACTCTGAACAGCGTCGAAAGCAAGTCCCCTGAAAGCCGGACTCTTTTGTTTGCATAGTGGTCTTTGTCAGTCTTTAATTTAGGATTATTTTTAACAATAAGAAATTGTTTTATCAGTTTGCACAAAGTTACCGCCTTTTTTAATCTGTCTTCTTTCTTTTGCCCAATATGTGGAAAAAGATAAGAATCAATTCTCTGCCGAACTCTGTCGAGAATTTCTTTTTTCGTTCCCTGTAAATTTGTCTGCTCTGCAATGCTTATCATTGCGTCTTCTTTCGTCGCTAAATTAACAAATTCATAAAGATTTACAATAACGCTGTCTGTCTGCTTTCCAATATATTTTGCAATGTCTGCTTCTCTGGTTAAACCTAAAGCTTTCAGTACAATCACTGCAGGAATGTCTTTTAACCTGCTGAAAGAAACATTAATTATCCCTTCCTTGCTTTCAGAAATTGTAATTGGAATCCGATAAGTTCCTCTCAAGGAAAACAGTCTCAATGTAAGATTCCCCTTGCTGTTGGTCTCAATAAAAGGCTGATTTTCTGCAAGGTCTTCTGCCATAACCATCACTCTCTCATTTCCGTTGATAATAAAATATCCTCCGGGATCTCGGGGGTCGTTGTGATTCGCAATAAGTTCTTCTTTTGACATTCCGTATGTGTTGCACGCTTTGCTTTTTACCATCATCGGAATCTTCCCAATTTCAACAATTTCTGAGTCAACATGATTGTCTTTTTTTACTGTTAATTCCAAGGTTATCGGCGCAGAATAAGTCAGGTTTCTTAATCTTGCTTCTGAAGGCGTTAGGAAAGAAGAACTTCCGTCAGCTTCGATAACTTTTGGTTTGCCAACTTCCACTTTTCCCAAAGTTATTTCAAAATCATCATTATTAATTGTCTCTGAAACTTCCCTCACAATGTCCTGCATCCGGCTTTCGATAAAATTATTAAAAGAAATAATATTTGATTCAACTAGTGAATGGTCTTCAAGATACCGTCTTACAATTAAATGCTTGTCCTGAACCATTTAAATGACAACTCGGAAAAATTCCCCTCCTTTTCGCTTGATTTTGATTATGTCCCCAACTTCACATCCTTCTGGCAAAACAGGGTCGGTAAAAAGGATTTTTGGTAATTGTGCTTTCGAAACATTAAATTCTTTTAGCAAATTTTCAGACTCTTTTTCATTTAATTTAGAATGTTTTGGCTGTAGTGAATGCATCGTCGGGAAATTGCAAAATTGCTAAAGCAACTTTAACAACTTTATAATAATAAAAAATGGGGAATTTTGGTTTAAAAACTTTTCCTTTTGGAAAATTTTAGCGTAAGCTGTAAAAACTTTTCCTTTTGGAAGGCTTTGCACAAAATCTAAATCACTTATACCGACCATTTGCAAAACTATTTAATCACTCCTTATTTATTCAAATTATGAGAGATTCCCAAAATATTCTTAGGAGGTTATTCAATCCCATTAAGAATTATATTAAAGAGAAAGAGGAGAAAAAACAATTTAGAAAAAAACTAAAGAAGAAACCAGTCAACCTGAATTTTAGAGAGATTGAAACTATAGAGGGAAATTTAGAAAATTTCCATGAATTTTTGAAAAAATATGGAAAGATAGGAATAATCTTAGGGGCAAGGGGTTCTGGAAAATCTGCCTTAGGAATTAGAATTATGGAAAATTTGAATTCTGCCGGGAAAAAAATTTACGCTATGGGATTTAGAAAAGACAGACTGCCGAAGTGGGTTAATCTCGTGAAATCTATTGAAGAGATTTCAAATAATTCTTTTCTCCTCGCTGATGAATCAGGGATAGAATTTTCTTCAAGAAGTTCCATGAGCTCTGCAAACAAACTCCTTTCAGAATTGTTGTTCATCTCAAGGCACAAAAATATTTCAATTATTTTTATTGCACAGAATTCTTCAAATATAGAAATAAACACTCTGCGGCAGGCAGATTACCTTCTTCTAAAACCATCTTCCTTATTGCAGTTGGATTTTGAACGAAAAAAAATAAAAGATATTTACAGCGAGGTTGGCGGGCAATTTAGAAAATATGATGGCAAAGGAACGACCTATATTTATTCTGATATTTACAGAGGATTTGTTGAGAACTTTCTTCCGAGTTTTTGGACAGAAGATTTGAGCAAGAGTTTTTCTTAATGATTAGAAGATTTTTTAAACTAATTCCACTAAAAATATTTACGGCTCCGTAGCTCAGCCTGGCTAGAGCACTGGACTTTTAAAGAACAGGACAAGCCTGTCCATTTCTCCTTTTTGGAGAAAAGAAGAAATCCAGGTGTCGAGGGTTCAAATCCCTTCGGGGCCATAACCAATTGAGCAAAGCGAAATGGTTCTGATTTGTATGCACGTAAAACTTAATATTTAATATCGAGGGTCGAGCAATCTTGTGGTAAGGACAATTATTTTTAATTAATCTCCTGTGCAAGATTGGGAGATAAAAAAATCCCTTCGGGGAAATCTTAGAATTCAATTTTTCTCAAATCTCTCAATAATCCTGGGCCTTCAAAGATTAAAGGAGTGAATATTTGGATTTCTTTAGCACCATATTCTAATCTCTCCTTAATTTTTTCAACTGAATCAATCCCCCCACAAGCAATAATTTTTTTGCTAGTATTTTGCAATCTTTCATAAAATTTTTTTTGAGTTTCTAAAGAAAGAGCATACAAAATATTCCCGCTTGCACTTCCATTCCCATAATTATGTTTTTTTGTGGTGTTGGTCAAGACATATCCGTCGGTAAAATCATAAGTTAATTTAATAAAATTATCAATTTCTCTTTCATCCAAATCAGGAGAAACCTTAATATTCAACTCCTGCCACGGACTAAGATTAGATTTTATAAAAGGAACAATTTCCCTCAACAATTTCTGATTTTCTTCTCGTGAAATTAAAAGATTAGGACATGAAGGATTATATTCAATTCGATTTATGCAATGAATTCCCTTGCCATTAAATTGATTAAAAACTTTCTTCAAATACCTCCATTTTTGTTCAATGCTTAATGTAGGGTCTGGGGTAAATCCAACGCTGATTGTAATTGGAACTTCATAATTTTTATGAAACCTTAATCTGCTTGAAATAACCTTTGAACCATCATTTTCCCATCCAATATTATTAATTAATGATTTTTCCTTAACAATTCTTTTAGTTCTTGGTCTTGGGTTTCCCTCCCATTTCTCTTCTGTAAATGTTCCATAAACAACTCTATCAAAGCCGAGATACCTAAAAAATTCAGGAGAAATTTCTGCATTTTTATCAAGCCCGGCTGCGTTTGAAATTTCAAAAGGGAGTCTTTTATAATTTGATTCATTATCCAAAAAAAACTTTTCCAATTTTGTCAAAGTTAAAAATTTTGAAAACGAGACAAACAAATCATGTGCCCATTCTGGGTCTTTTTTTGTTGCATAAAATAAAAATGGCTTAAATAAATTATAAGAAGAATCAAACACTTTTCTTGCCAAATTCATACCTAATAATTCCCGTTTATCCTTTATAAAAATTATTGTTCTAAACAAACTTTCTCAACTTCCCCTCCAAATCCTCTGCAGAAATCCCTCCGACAAATTGCTCAACAACTTTTCCGTTTTTGAAAATAACAAAATTCGGAATAGAACTCACGCCAAATTTTTGTGCAATCGCTAAATTGTTGTCAATATT
>Ga0180007_10003925_pt1 | contig 16107 bp, 12 predicted proteins | sample MM_PC_MetaG_FD_121122 | JGI IMG/M metagenome (GOLD analysis project Ga0180007, IMG submission 121122) | Groundwater microbial communities from the Aspo Hard Rock Laboratory (HRL) deep subsurface site, Sweden - MM_PC_MetaG | ecosystem: Environmental > Aquatic > Deep subsurface > Groundwater... | reverse complement strand
TCTGTTTTGAAAAATCTTCCCATTGGCAAAGGGCTCTGGGGAATACTTGTTTAAAGGCAATGACAAATTTTTCAATGAATTCATAATATTCATCACCTGTCATCCGTTTGTGTCTCCAGCCCAGGTAATTGGGATCATTGATAAGTTCCTGGTTGTCTGTTCCCACATCAAGGGAGATGGGCAAACAATGCCAGGGGGCAATACCAGCGCCCTGGGTATAGAGCATGAGCTTGCCAAGGCAGATGGGAATCCCGCCTGCACCCTGGTCACCAATCCCCAATATCCCCTGGTTATCAGTCACCACAGCCACCCGGATATCCTTGTCTGTGTAATTCTTTAAAATATTTTCAGCATCGTCGATGTTGTCCGGATAAAAATGAATCCCGTTGGCTTTCCTGAACATGGAGGAATACTGCTGACAGGCAAGGCCCACGGTGGGGGTATAGATAATCGGCAGAAATCTTGTGACATCGCTTGCAATCACAGCATGGGCAAGCACCACATTCCTGTCATAAAGACTTCTGATATATATGAATTTTTCAATTGCGTTTTCTTTTTTTTCAATAATATCAAGACTTGATTTCACCTGTTCGTCAAGGGTCTTAACCCGGGGCGGCAGATAACCGCTTAATTGAAATGCGATTCTTTCATCAATGGTAAAAGCGGTCCCTTTGCTGATGTTGTTATAACGCAGGATATCAAATCCTTTTAAATTGATGGAGACCCCGATGGTATCGCCATACTTTCCATATTCAAACTCGTAATTATTATTTTCCATGATTTTCCTTTAATTTTTATTTTTTGATTATTTTAATAAATCAAACCGATTAAAACAACCCCTTTGGCGAGTTTGATAACCCATTTAACAAAACGCCAATGCCGTATAAACTCAATATTCTGTCTAAACTCAATTCCCGCGAATGGCCTGCCCCTTATATGCCATTGCCAGCAACTTGACAGGATGTATTGATTCACGTTGTGTACCCTGGTGTATCTGCATACCACAGGCCCCGCATCCTGTCACTATCTGATTGACATCAGATGCATTGATCTCATCAAAAAGTCTGGTGCCGATTTTTATGGATTGTTCATAATTCTTTGATTTCAATCCAAAAGTACCCCCCATTCCACAGCATTTATCCGAATATGTGTGAACTTTTATACCGGGAATCAGTTGCATCAGATCAATCGGTTCTTTTGTGACCCCCAGGCTCTTCAGATGACAGGGTGCATGATAGCCGACTTTCAGATCCATCCTTCCAAAATCGGTTTTCAGCTTTCCGCTTTTAGAAAGGGTCATCAGGTATTGATGGATGTCAAAACTATTGGCAGCCACCCTGGTTACGTCCTCAGAGCCGACAATCCGCGGGTATTCGATTTTCACGGCCAGAGCGCAACTGGGTTCGCTGAATACAATGGGAATATTGCGTTTTGTATATTCTTTAAGCAGGGCTATATTGTGATGTATGTCATCCATCACCTGATCCTGGGCTCCGGCGCTGATTCTAGCAATGCCACAGCATCTGAACTGTGGCAGAATAATATTTATGCCATTGTGTTCAAGCACATCAATGATTGCCAGGCCTTCTCCTTCAGGATCATTATAGTTGGTATAACACCCCAGGAAAAATACCACTTCAGACCCACCAGGCAATGATTTCCGATTCTTCATAATTTTTCGCAGGGTTTGATGCCGAAACTCTGGAAGAGTTCGTTTGACTTCAATGCCAAGCACTTTTTCCATTCCCCATCGCAGGGGCCCAAATGAGTTGGCAAAATTGGCCACAGGGGCCAGCATACTTCCCTGTTTGCATAACCTGCCGGTGTCTGTCAATACCCGATCCGTCAGACGTTCGCCTTTCTTTTTTACAAAATGAGCTCTTTCCAGCATGGCCAGCCACGGCACATCAACGCCTGAAGGGCATTCAGTGAGACATCGTTTGCAATTGATGCAGGAATCCATCATTTCTTTAAATTCGTCAGCTTCCAGTATTGCCGGGGAAAGTTTGCCAGAGGTGATTTCCCGGAGCAGCGTTATTTTCCCGCGACCCTTGGTCCATTCTTCAAGACGGGAACTGGCAATGGGGCAATAGTCCCTGCACTGCGAACACCCGGAACAGGTGACAATCTGTTCCTGCAGGGCCAATTTGTCAAAAGCACTATTGGTGCTGACAATGGAAAAATCCGGTCCATACTTTAAATTTTCACCCAATGGATTCCCATCATCTGATATGATGACCCCTGGATTCAGCAACCCATGGGGATCAAAAATTGCCTTAATTTCCTTCATTGCATGGTATAGATGGGGATATTGCCGTTTTACATAATAGGTTCTCAGCCGCCCATCTGCATGTTCTCCACTGACGGTTCCCTTTAACCCTAGAACCAGATCGCATACGGCCTCAGACAAGCCTATCATGGTCTTGACATCTGCTTCCTGTCGCAGATCCAATATTGCCATGGTGTGAAGATTCCCATCACCGGCATGACCATAAATTGCCGCTTTTACATTAAATTTTTCAAATAATGCCCTTAGACCACTGATATATTCGGGCAGTCTGGTGACATGTACGGCAGCATCCTCTATAAATGCTATGGGCCTTCTTGTGCCTTTCATTCTGTTCAGGATCGGTCCTGAAATACTGCGCACTTTGGCAAATGTCTGCATGTCTGAAGCATTCTTTGCCTCCAGCATGTTTACGGCAAGATGATTATCATCAAGCAGTTGTTTTCTCACCCTGGAAAATTTTTCCTTCAGGATTTCGTCTGATTCCTCCTGAAACTCTATGAACAGAGACGCTTCTGTATTTTCAGGGAAATATGCTGCCAATTCAGGACGCTGCTCGCGAGCCAGATCAAGAATATGCTTTTCCATAATCTCCACCATGGTCGCCCCTTGTTCCAGTATCTTTTGTGTTGCCTCTCCCACTTTGCCCAGGTCATCAAAATAGACAAAACCACTCAGCGCTTTTTCAGGTATGGTGGAAAGTTTTAATGTTGCCTCTGATACTAGGGCAAGTGTGCCTTCGGAACCCACCAGAAGCGGGGTAAAATCAAAAAGATCTTCTGTAAAAAGATCCCAGAGATAATAGCCGCATGAATTTTTAGTAACAAACGGCCTTTCCTGTTCAAGATATGTTTCATATCTTTTTAAAATTTCAGGAACTTTCTGATATATTTCTTTCTCCAGCTCTCCCATGCGTGCATCTTTCTTTTCCATCCTGGAAAAGAAAGGCCTGCTGCCTGTTTCAATGATCTCACCAGTTGACAATATAAGTTCCAAAGAATTGATATGTGCTCTGGTGGTTCCATATTTGACGGCATGGGGGCCGCTGGAGTTGTTGGCAATCATTCCGCCCAGAGTTGCACAATCTTTTGTGGAAGGATCAATGGGGAAAAAAAGATTATGGGATTTGAGCTGCTGGTTAAGACTTGTAAGCACAATACCCGGTTGAATTCTAACCCATTTTTCCTGGGGGTTAAATTCTATAATCTGATTCAGATATTTACAGAAATCTATCAGAATCCCTTCTCCAACTTCGTTTCCTGCCCGGCTTGTCCCTCCCCCGCGGGCAGTAATGGGGATGTTGTGTTCCCGGGCAAATTGAATCGTCTTGACCAGATCGTCCCTGGATTTTGGTTGAATGATTGCCCGGGGTTTAATCCTGTACAAGGATGCACCACTGCTGTAAAGAGAGCGGCTTAATTCATCATAAAGGACATTTCCTTTGATCTGTTTCTGCAAAAGATCAAATTTTTTATCGATTTCTTTCATTAATTTCCCTAGTTCAAAAAAACTTTTGCTTGAGCCCTGACTTGTGTCAGGCTTTCCATGGCGGCTGTAACGCCACCTTTTGTATGCTCGATCCCTGCAAGTTCCAGACCCATTTCCACACCAGCCAGGGTACCGATTAATGTCAGATCATTCAGATCACCCAAATGGCCGATCCGGAACACCTTGTCAGCCACTTTACTCAATCCATTGCCAAGGGACATATTAAAATTCTCAAGAATCACCTTTCTCAAGTTATCCGCTCCCTTTCCGCCCGGCATCATCACTGCAGTCAGGACACTGCTGTATTCCAAAGGTTCTTCACACAGCACCTCAAGCCCCCAGGCCCTGACAGCCCTTCGGGTCGCTTCACCAAACCGGTCATGTCTTGCAAAAACATTGTCCAGGCCTTCTTCTTCCAGCATTTTAATGGCCTCACGCAGACCAAACAGAAGGTTTGTACCAGGGGTGGAAGGATATAAATAAATTTCATTTGATTTGAGCATTTCATTCCAATCCCAGAAACTTCTTTTAAATGTGTTGGTCCGGGAAGCTGCCAGTGCTTTCTGGCTTACTGCATTAAATCCAAGCCCAGGAGGCAGCATCAAACCCTTTTGTGAGCATCCGACAGTTACATCCACCTTCCACTCTTCATGACGATAATCCAGCGAACCAAGAGAGGAGATGGTATCAACCATGAACAGGGCAGGATGATCTGCCTCATCAATGGCTTTTCTGATTTCCGCAATCCTGCTTGCAACGCCTGTTGAGGTTTCATTATGAACAACATTCACGGATTTGATCAGATGGTCCTTGTCTTGTGTAAGTTTCTCTAAAACCACTTTGGGGTCAACCCCATGACGCCAGTTGGTGGGTACAAAATCAACTTCCAGACCGAATTTTTTGGCCATATTTGCCCAAAGCGTTGCAAAATGGCCTGTTTCAAACATCAAAACCTTATCCCCGGGGTTCAGTGTATTCATCAGGGACGCTTCCCAGGCCCCCGTACCAGAGGTTGGGAAAATCAATACAGGGCCTGATGTTTTAAAGATGCGCCGGCAGCCGAGCAATACCTCTTCAGAAATCTTCTGGAATTCAGGCCCGCGGTGATCAATTGTAGGGTGTCCAATGGCATGTAAAATTCTGTCCGGTACATTGCTTGGGCCGGGGATCTGTAAAAAGTGACGTCCGTTTTTAAAATTCATTTTCTATTGCTCCTATTTTTCTATTTAACTCGATTGTGTTGCTGGGTTAAAAAACCTATTTTTATTCTTACACGATCATCTATCTTTTCAAATGGCCGATAAAACCGGTTCAGGTTCAGTGATTTTACCGTTCACCGCTGAAAGTGCCACCGTCAATGGCGATGCCAGGTATATGGCTGCCCCCTGGGCCCCAATGCGGCCGGGTTTGTTACTGATGGTTGTTGTGATAGCAATATCATTGTCGCACAGGACACCGAAATGTTTTCCCGGGCAGGGGCCGCATCCCGGCGGCATCAGTATGGCGCCGGCGCCTCTTAAAGTGCTTGATATATTCAGCCTGTCCATTTCCGCCATGACTTTTCCGGAACCCGGGGTAATGATGAAGGTAACATTGGGATGCACCTTTCTTTTCCCCAGAATTTCTGCGATTGCCTTCATGTCATCCAGTCTGCCGGATGAACATCCTCCGGCGATTGCCACGGAAATTTCTTGTGACCCAAGGGCACTGGGCCGGGTAAAGCCGGGCAACTTTCCAGGCACGGCAATCATTGGCCGTATTTCTTCAGAATTTATTGCAATATCTATTTGTTCTGCTTCACCCTTTTTTGTTTTACCCTGTTTTCTCTCACTTGTGGGAAGAACAAGTACTGTGGCAACACCACCTTCGGGAAGAAAATTGCAAACAGACATTTTTTCACTGGCACTGAGCAGATCAATGGTACTGCCCGTTAGCAATACAGCTTTGTTTTTTATCACACTGCCATACCGGTGTACGATGTGCATGGCAATATCTCTTGCCATTACATGTTTTTTTACTTTCCCTTCAAGACATATCATCGTCTGTTCAGGAACAATCATGCTATGAACGCCTGTCTGCATCTTATCTGCAAACTCTTTTGCTGAAACTGAAAATGCAATGGCACCAAATGCGCCTGCCGTGGCAACATGACCATCTGCTCCAACAATGATCATACCAGGCCAGAGCGTCTCCTCTTCTGCTACCACCTGATGAAGTACGCCTTGACCATTTTTGAAAAGGCAGATTCCGTAACGTTTGGCAAAAACAACCATGTCCCGTTGAAATTCACGATCTTTTATGGTTGGCGCAGGAAAACTATGATCCAGGGTAAACAGAATACGGCTGCACCCAAATTTTTTTTGCCCTGTATGGTCGACATTTTTCAATATTTCAGGCCCTGTTCCATCATGGGCCAGGGCCAGATCTATTTTTACACGGATGTTCTGACCGGGATCGACTTTTTCCAGGCTGGATGCTTTTGCAAGTTGTCGGTAAAAAAAATTTGTCATCTGTCAATCACCTCAATCCAGCGCATAAGTCCTGGAAGGTATCCGTATGAATATGTGGAAAATTATACAAGGTAGGTAAGGTCAGGGTCTGATCATTACTTTGACGGCATCTGGATCATCATTTGCCGTTTCCATGGCCTGATCGATCTTGTCAAGCGGATAAGAATGGGTGATCAACGGCTCAATTTTGATCTGATCCAGGAGCACGGGCCGGATTGCCCGGGGTACCCAGATATGCCGCTGCATGATCCCGTGATGGACCAGTCCCGTATTCACCACGGTAAGGGAATTGTTGTGCCACCGGGAGATGTTCAGATTTATGGGCTGGGTGATCCAGCTGTAAAATACCAGGACACCATTATGTTTAACGGCATCATTACACAATTGAACGGCCTCGCCCGTGCCGGCCACCTCAACCACAACATCTGCACCCTGACCCTGGGTAAGATCCAGAATCGCAGATAAAGGGTCTGTTTCAGAACTGTTGACCGCATGATCCAGACCCAGTCGTGTGGCCAGTTTGAGTTTACCTTCAACAACGTCTACGCCGATGACCTGATGGGCCCCTTTTTTCTTTGCCACCTGGGCGATGACCTGACCTGCAAACCCCATTCCAATGACGGCAACACTATCACCCAGTTGCACGTTGGAACATAAGCCTGAGAAAACCGCACACCCGATGGGTTCACCAAGTGATGCCAGGTCCATATTCAATCCATCCGGAACCGGTTCCAGCTCTTCTTCCCGTGCTTTAAAATAATCTGAATAGGTTTCCACCCAGGCAAATGCCATAACCTTGTCACCGGGTTTATAATTGCGGACATTTTTACCAACCTCAACCACGGTTCCACCGGCTTCATGTCCAAAAAAATAGGGGTAGGAAAAAGCCGTATTCATTTCCGTATTCAGCCCGCCGGACGGGGGGATAATACCATTGTATAAATTTTTATCTGATCCGCATATTCCGGCTGCATGGGTTTTCACCAGCACCTGATCGTCTGATAGAATCAATTCTCTTTTTCTGACTTCAATTTTTTTTATCCCTGTCAGGCACGCGCTCTTAATGATCATTTATTCTCAGCTCTCCTTATCATCCTGTAAACCATGAACCATCACTGCGATGGGCAGGCAGGGCCGCTATTGCAATGATGGTTATATTTTGAATTGTTCATTCTAAGATTTTTTAGTTTTAGGTATGTCTCCAGCCAGAATATTTGGCTTTTTCTTTATTTTACTATAGATGGTGAAAAGCAACGTGAGCAAAGTGAGCAAAAGGATCGTTCCACCGATGGGTCTAAAAATGAATGCAGACATATCCCAATCCGCCATTCTCATTCCCCGCCTGAGGGAAATTTCTGCAAGTTCTCCCAGGACAAGGGCAATAATCAGAGGGGCTATTGGGAAATCAAATTTTTTCATGACATAACCAATCAGACCAAAGGCAAACATTATCCAGACATCAACCATGCTGTTGCTGATTCCAAAGGCACCCACAGAAGCAAATACAAAAATGCAGGGCCCGAGTATGGAGTACCGGATCTTTCTGAAATTGGAAAAAAGCTTTGCAACGATGATACCGGAGAACAACATAAAAATATTTGCAACAAACATGGCAATAAAAAGCGAGTACATCAGACCCGGCTGATTGATAAAAAGCATGGGTCCTGGCTGCATGCCGTGAACCATGAACCCGCCGATAATCACTGCCGTGGTTGCACTCCCCGGAATGCCAAGGGTCAGAAGAGGCACCATTGCCCCACCGGCTGCCGCGTTATTGGCGGTTTCCGGAGCGGCAATACCCTCAGGAATACCCGTACCGAATTTTTCAGGATGTTTTGACCAGCGAACCGCTTCCGAATATCCCACAAATGCCGCTGTGGTGGCACCGACACCGGGTAAGATCCCGATCAGCGTGCCAATGACGGCCGAGCGCAGAATAGTCCATTTAAGTTGGATCAATTCAAAAATTTTGGGCAGTTGAGTGGAAACTTTTGTTACTGCCTCACTGGTCTTTTTCAGACCCGCCTCTGCAGTCATTAAGATCTCACCAACAGCAAACGCACCGATAAGGGCAGGGATAAAATTGATACCCCCCATGAGTGCATCCCCGCCAAAGGTAAATCGCTCTACACTGGTCATGGGATCAATCCCTATGGTGGCAGCCAGCAATCCGATACAACCTGCTATAAAGGCTTTGATCATTTTATCACCGCCCAGAGAAGCGATAAGGGTTAAAGCTGCCAGGGCCAGTGCAAAATACTCGGGTTCAGAAAAAGAAAGCGCAACATTTGCAAGCTGGGGAGAGATAAGGCTCATCACAATGACACTGAAAATGCCGCCCATGCAACTGCACATAATTGCGATGCCAAGTGCTTTCCCCGCCTTTCCCGCCTTTGCCATGGGATATCCGTCAAACCCTGTAACCGATGCCTCGGGAGCGCCCGGAACATTGAACAGAATCGCAGAGATAGATCCGCCAAATGTTCCCCCGCAATAAACCGCAGTCAGCAGCATCAGTCCATTTGCCGGTGTCATGGCATAGGTGAACGGAATCAACAGCGCCGTGCCCATTGGTGAATTAAGTCCGGGAATCGCGCCCAGCATGACACCCGCCATCACCCCACCGGCAATGAGCAGTAATGCCACGGGACTAAACACATTTAATAAACTAGCTAACCAAATTTCCATATGTAAAAATTCCTTGCCTGATCAATATAGCAGGTGGCTGATCTTTAAAAAAATTCCCATGCCGCGGGGCAGGGGGACATACATCAGTTTTGTGAACACCAGGACAATGCCAAGGGTTAAAACAAAGGGAACACTGAAAATCCAGGTCTTGCTCTTTTCACCCAACAGATACATGAACGCAATCATCATGACAGGGGTTGATACCAGAAATCCAATCACCGGTAATAAACCAAGATATACTGCAATCAGGGTTACTGCTGCAATAAACCGGAGATTCGCTGATGAAAATTTAATTTTATCGAATTCCGGGATCTTGCCTTTCAGAACGTCCCGTATCGTGTTATATGCAAGGCCAGCACTGAGTGCCATCATCGAAACAAGGATAAGCCTGGGCCAGAAACCCGGCCCAAGCTTACTACCATAAACATCTACATTTCCAAATGTTTTTGTTTCGAAAAAGAGGTACAAAGCACCAGCAGCACAGATAGCGCTGATAATGACTTCTGCTTTTAATAATGCCTTTAACACAAACCTCTCCTTCATATAAATCAAGTTATTTAATGTATCCCAATTCCGTAAGGACTACTTTGGTAGCCTCAAATTCCTCATCCCAGAATTTACCGAATTCTGCAGGGTCTTTCCATCCGTAACGCTGATCCAGCAAAGATTCCCTGGCATAATTCTGATAACTTGATGTTTCATACGCTTTCTTTAAAGATGCAGCAAGATAATCGATTATGGGTTGAGGTGTTCCTTTTTTAACGGCCAGACCCCTCCAGCGACCAGTGGTAAGATTGTAACCCAACTCAACTGAACACGGTACGTCCGGGAATTTATCAAGACGCTTGTCATTAAAGACAATGATGGGGATCAATTTCTTGGCTTCAATAAGGGACATTACACTGCCCGGCTCTTCATGGAGTACGTCCAGATGTCCGCCAAGAACGGCAGCATGACTTTTAGGCGCTTTGTCAAAGGGGATATATTTAACATCAATACCAGCAGCCTTGGCAAACCGCATAATGATTAATTCATCGGGACTCGCAGGGGTTGTGCCGGTAAATTGAACTTTTCCCGGATTTTTCTTGGCATAGGCAATGAGTTCCTGAACGGTTTGATATTCGGCCTTAGGATTAACATAAAACATGCTCATGTCCTGTTGAACCTGGACAAGAGGAGCAAATTCTTCTTTATAGTTTTCACGTCCAAACGCAGTATTAATCAATTGTTCCGGGCTGAAGTTGTAGATGGTGTAACCATCAGCAGGTTGTTGCAGAACATAGTTGGACGCTTTCACGCCTGCAGCTCCCGTCATATTTGTAACATTAACTGCCGTTCCCAGAATTTTGCGGGCCGGCATCATCAGGTTACGTACAAAAATATCACTTCCACCGCCTGCACCATATTGAACAACCACTTCAATTGGCTGGCTGGGATATCCTTCAGGTTTTTCAGCAGCCTGGACTGAAAATGCCACAAATAAAGATACTATCAATACCAACGACAAATAAACATAATTTTTCTTGTTCAGCATTCTACACCTCTCTTATCAATAAATAATTGAAAAAATGATTCATAATCACTTTGTTCCTTAAAAAAATAAAGCATTATAGATCCATAAAAACATATTATTCCCTGTCACCTCCTTGTATAAAAAACTACTTCCCATCATATTCCAGGTAAATAAAACACACTTATTGTGATCTGGTCTGACCTAGTACAAAAAACCATAATAATTCATCATTGTCAAATGATTTCTTGGAAAAGCTCGGCTCGTTTCAAAAAAATCCGATATTTATCGTTGATAAACCGGTTTTACTGACAGTTTTGAATAAAAATTGTGTGTTGTGCTTGGTCGTACCAGAATAATTTAATTTAAACGGATTTCTCGTCACTCTAAAGGTGCAACCGTTAATGGTTTAATCTGGAAATTTTCAAGGACTGGGATGACGGCATTGCTGAAAAAACCAATGATGAGCTGGCCTGTAAAGATTTTGTTGCCACGGATGGAGTGGGTTGGAGTGGGTGATTGCCCAGATGTCTGCTGTTGTGACAACAGCTTAAAATCAGCAATCAACCCACGCTTTTTATAGGCTTAGGCCTCGGAAGGGGATAAAATTTAAATAAGATCTTCGCCCTCTTTTACGGATTTGTAATAATCAAATGCCAGACAGGCAAAGTTTCCCATAATGATAAACCAGAGCGGAACAGAGTTTAGCCTTATGGCGTACAAAAGCAAGAAACTAAAGGATATCAAAACTGCTATTGCTCCAGCGATTATGTTGCTTATCTTACTCATCTTACTCATCTTACTCATGTTGTTCTTGTTACTCTTGTTATTCATAAAATTTCGATGCTCCTTTTAATATTTATTTCTGAGCGCAAGTCTTTTTATTCCTTTGGGTCGCTAATCATCGGCAAGGTTCGATACAAGCCAGCGGGCTGTTCTCAACAGACGAGCGTCGTCACCTTTGGACCCGACCAGTTGCACCCCCAGAGGGAGACCGTGGGAACCCTGCAGGATGGGAATCGTGATAGCGGGCATTCCGCACAGGGTCCACAGGGTGCAAAAAATAGGGCTTCCCGTTGACTCCAGGCCGACAGGGGCCACGCCCGTTGTGGCCGGGGTCAAAATAGCGTCATGCCAGTCAAACACTTTGTCCAGCGCACGGTTGAATTCCGGAATCCGGCTCAGCGCGCGGTTGTAATCTACGGCCAGAACTTTCTGACCGCGTTCGATCATTTCCCGCAGGATCAAACTCAGCTTGTCTTTACCACTTGCGTATTCCTGCTCAAAACTTCGGGCAAGGTCTGCCTCCATAATCATTCCATGGTCTGAAATCGCCTGGGTGAACTCATCCGGCAGTTCAAATTCGTTGATATCTTCACCCAGGTGTGTGACCAATTCCGTAAAGGCCTCTTTTGTATCAGAATCAGCATGGTCCCATACCGGCGTTTTGATAAACGCCAGGCGTGGATTAAACGGGGGATCCTCAGCCATTGTTTTCATCAAAGCCGGCCGTGCCCGCAATTGCATGTCAGGATCACGGTCATCAAACACCATGATCTGCTGAGCGATTAACGCAGCATCCTCAATGGTTCTTGCGAACACGCCGATCTGATCCAGAGGTCGCGACTCCTGAAGCACATTGTGCCGGGATATCCGTCCATAACTTGGCTTGTACCCGTAAACGCCGCAATAGGAGGCTGGGCGAATGACCGATCCGTTGGTCTGGGTGCCGATGGCAAGCGGCACCATGCCCGCGGCCACGGCAGCAGCTGAACCGCTCGAACTGCCGCCGGGGGTACGTCCAAGGTCGTGGGGATTCCGGGTCTTTCCCGGTGAAAATACGGCCAGCTCCGTGGTGACAGTCTTACCCAGAATAACCGCCCCTGCCTCACGGAGCAGGGCGACCACGGTTGCATCCGTCTGAGGTTGACGTCCCGCGTGTAACACCGTGCCATCCTCCGTGGGCATGTCTTTGGTGTCAAAGATATCCTTGACTCCCACAGGGACGCCATGAAGCGGCCCCAGGGTATTGCCTTCCTGTAATATCCGATCCGCTTCCCGTGCCTGTTTCAGGGCATGTTCTGTATCTATATGGGCCCAGGCCCCGATCTGATCTTCGGTCGCAGCGATTCGTTTCAGGCAGGCACTGACCAGTTCCTCTGATGTCATCTTCCCTGTGCGAATCGCCTCTGCCGCCTCTGTGGCGCTTATCAATGTTATATCATCCATATTTCATCCTATATAAAAAGATCCACAGGACCCTTCTACTAGTTAGCACCATAAACAATGTCCGGCAGCCATGTCGTTATGATCGGGAAGTTATAAAGAACCACCATGGCAAGTATGACCATCGCCAGAAAGGGCAGTGCTCCTTTGAAAATCGTTGAAAGCAGGACGTGGTCCGGCGCAATTCCCTTAAGATAATAGCACGACATTGCCATGGGAGGCGTCAGAAACGAGGTCTGCAAATTGAGCGCCACGAGAATCCCGAAAAAAAGCGGGTCAATCCCAAAGGCATCCAGCAGCGGCAGAAAGATTGGAACAAAGATGACGATAATTTCGCTCCACTCCAGTGGCCAACCCAGAATGAATATGATGACTTGCGCCAGCATCAGAAACTGAATGGGTGAAAGGTTCATGCCAAGCACAAACTCCTCGATGACCATCTGGCCGCCAAGGTAGGAAAAAACCGATGAAAACGTCCAGGAGCCGACAAACAGCCAGCATACCATGGCCGAAGTGCGTACCGTCAGATAGACGGATTGCTTCAGACGGTCCCAGGTCAGCTGGCGATAGGCCGCTGCCAGGACGATGGCGCCGAATGCACCTACGGATGCCGCTTCCGAAGGGGTTGCCAGACCGAACAGGATCGCGCCCAGTACGGACAGGATCAGAACGGCCAGCGGAACAAAGGAGGTCAGCAGCATCAGGGTCAGTTCTTTGAGCGGGATATCTGTTTGTTCTTTAGGTGGTTTCGGCGCCAGGCTGGGGTTCAGGGTGGCTCTTATGATTACATAGACAATATAAAAACCGGTCAGCATGAATCCAGGGGTAATCGCTCCGGCATACAGCCTGACCACGGATACACCGGACACGGCACCATACACGATGAGCATGATGCTGGGGGGGATCAGGATGCCAAGACAGCCACCAGCACAGATCACGCCGGCGGACAATTTTTCATCATACCCGGCTTTGAGCAGTGCCGGAAAAGCCAAAAGTCCCATCAGTGTGACCACTGCGCCAACAATCCCGACAGCCGTGGCAAAAACCGCGCAGGTTATCAGGGCAGCTACGGCCATGGCGCCTGGCACCTTGCGGGCCCCGATATTCAAGGCGTAAAAAAGTCGCTCGACGATGTTGGCGCGTTCAACAATATAGCCCATGAACAGAAACAGCGGCACGGCAACCAGCACGTCGTTGATCATGACCGAATAGGTCTGGTTGACCAGCAGGTCAAAGACATTGTTCTGAAAAATATGCGACATCTGGTCGGGTGTGGCGTATGCGTAATAACCAAAGCCCACCCCCATTGCGACCAGCGTGAAACATATGGGGAAGCCCAGAAGGATGCAAAAAATAAATGATCCCATCATCAGCATGGCAACTTGTGGATCAGTCATATCATGTCCTCCTTTCCATCGACAGCCAGTCGGGCCGCCTCTTTAGCAGCTTTTTCTGCTTCATGTTTTCTAATGAGTTCTGTTTCCAGTTCTTCTACATCCTCAAGCCGGCTTGGCCAGGCGCCGGTCTTGATGCATTGACCGCAGCGAATGGTTTCCGCTATTCCCTGCAGCATCAAAAAGAAGGCGGCCAGGGGCAGGATGATTTTCAGGGGAAATATGGGCACGCCCGCCGGGCTGTTGATGCTGATTTCCCCCCAGGGGCCATCAGGACCATAGGGCATGAACGACACGGACTCGGCCGCATAATCGATTCCAGCATAAATCAGTGCCAGCACTCCGGGAAAGAAGAAGATAAAATACAATACCATTTCAATTGATGCCTGAACTCGTGGGGGCCAGAGGCGATATACAAAGTCCCCGCGCACATGGCCGTTGCGGGAAAGGGTATACGCGCCGGCCATCATGAATAAGGCCCCGTACATGATATAGCTGATGTCAAAGGCCCACGAGGTGGGTGATCCAAACACATAGCGGGATATTACCTCGTAAGTGGTCGCCAGGCACAGAACCAGAATACACCAGGCAAATGCCTTTCCGACCCACTGACTTAATCGATCGATAAAAAAAAGAAAATGATTCATAAAAATTATTACCCTCAAATTAAATTTTGGTGCCTCATATACAGATGCCTCATATATAGCAGGTATGGTGCTAGGCTTAAAGGCGCCGCACCATACCTGTTTTTATAAATTTCCGTCAGTTACAAACCGAGGCATCGACATTAAAATCCCAGTTCACCGGGGAAATTATGCTCAAAAGCCATCTTGTAGTCGCAAGAGTTGAGCAGATCATAATACGCAACACGATGCGCAAATGCCTTTTGTGAATCGACAACCTTTTTAAAGAAGGGATCTGCCTCCAGACCCGGCATAAGCTCGTCCCAAGCCTTAAGCTGGGCTTGCAGGACCGAGTCTGGCGTCCGGTAGACTTTGACACCGGCCTTGTCCCTCAGCCACAGAAGATCCTTGGAGTACTGATCCTGACCTCTCCAGAAGTTGGCTGATGAGGCTGCTTCTGCGGCATACTTCAGAATCGCCTGGTGTTCCTTTTCCAGACTGTCAAACTTGGTCTTGTTGAAGAGGATCTCAAAGAATTCAGCTGCCTGATGGTAGCTGCCCAGCATATAGACCTTGCTGACGTCCTGGGCGCCGAAGCTCCTGTCAGAAGTCGGGTTGTTGAATTCAAAGGCATCGATTACGCCGCGTTCAAGGGCCGGCACAATTTCACCGCCTGGAAGCTGGGTAACCTTTGCGCCCATGGCCTGCATCAGGTCGGCTGCCAGTCCCACGGTACGGTATTTGAGACCTACAATCTGACTGACATCAGTGATGCGCTCCTTGAACCATCCCAGCGGCTGGGTTGGCATGGGCATGGAAAAGAATCCTTTGATGTTGAGCCCTAAATTTTTGAGGAGTTCCTCGTACAATTCCTGTCCGCCGCCATAATAGATCCAGGCCAGCCCCTGGTGAGCATTCTGACCGAAGACAGGCCCAGAGCCAAACAGCGATGCCACCTTGCTTTTACCATACCAGTATACGGACACCTGGTGTCCTGCGTCGAGTACGCCTTTATGAACAGCATCCTGAAGTTGGAAGGCCTTAACCACAGCGCCTGAAATCAGATACTGGATCTTTAGCCGGCCACCGGCCATCTCGTTTACGCGTTTGACGTAGTCTGTGGCATAATCGTTAAAAATGTCCTTTGCGCCCCAGGCACCCTGCATCTTCAAGACGGTTGTCTGGGCCCGGGAGACCATGGGAAAACCCAAAGTTGCCACACTGGCCGCTCCCGCCGCTCCCGCTGTTACTGCAGCCTTCTTCAAGAACTTACGCCGCCCAATTTTCACATCTTCTTTTTTCGTGACTGTTTCTTTAGCCTCTTCTTTTTTCATAATCGTTTCTCCTTTAAAAGTAGTTTTACTAAAAAAAGCACATTAGA
>Ga0180007_10003924_pt1 | contig 16111 bp, 24 predicted proteins | sample MM_PC_MetaG_FD_121122 | JGI IMG/M metagenome (GOLD analysis project Ga0180007, IMG submission 121122) | Groundwater microbial communities from the Aspo Hard Rock Laboratory (HRL) deep subsurface site, Sweden - MM_PC_MetaG | ecosystem: Environmental > Aquatic > Deep subsurface > Groundwater... | reverse complement strand
TTCTTCTTTATTCATTTTTATTTTTACCTCCTTACATTTCTTTAATTATATTTATTTAGTATGGTATAGTAGTAACAAGTATCTATATAAGACATTGCGGTGGTATCCACCACCAAAATCTATATAAACTAAATTAACTAAAATAAAACATGTATGAAGAATTATTCAGAGAATTAGGACTAAGCATAAACGAAGCAAGAGTTTACGAAATTTTATTGAAATCAGGAGAAATTTCAGTTCAAACAATTTCAAATAAATCAGGGGTCCATAGAAGAAATGTATATGATTCTATAAGTAAATTAATAGAAAAAGGCCTTGTTTCAGAAGTATTTATTAAAAGTGAGAAAAATTTCAAAGCAACAGATCCAAGAAGATTATTAGAATTATTAAAGGAAAAACAAGAAAAACTAAACAAAGTACTCCCAGAACTTCAAGGAAAATTTCACCAAGACTCAGAAAAAGAAGAAGCTTATTTTTATAGAGGAATTGAAGGAGTAAAAAATTATCTTCAAGATATATTAAAAACAAAAGAAACAGTCTACTTTATTGGAGCAAAAGCATTCTGGCTAGACGAAAGATTAAAACACTTTCTTCCTCAATTTCAATTAAAAAGAAAAGAATTAGGAATTAAATTCATGCATTTGTTTGATCAAGAAATAAAAACAAGAAAACCAGAAATATTAAAAATAACAGGAAAACCTTACAAATTTCTTCCGAAAAAATATTCAAGTCAAACAGCAGTTGATATATTCGGCCCTTATGTGGTTACATTTGTAGGAGCAGAAATAGGAAAACTTCAAGATGAACCATTAATATTTGTAATGAAGTCAAGAAAACTAGCCGACGGATATAGAAAATTCTTTCAATTCATGTGGGATAATTGTGATTAAAAAATAACTACAACCTAAAACTCAACCAAATCAAAACTAAAGCAATAATAACTTCCACAACACCCCACACCCTCAAATTCTTTTTACCATTAATTAACTTCACAAAACCTCAACCACATCCACCCTAACAACCCTATGCCCATCCCTCTTAAACCTCTCCCGAATAGCATAATAAAAACCCCAAACCGATTCCTAGCATCCTCCTCATCCCTAGCATCCATATCCCTAGATTCAAGATAAGTTTCCATCTTACCATCCCCACTCGGACTAACACCATCACATACAATAACATACTTAACCTTAAACTTTTTTAACCCATCCTTATCCATCGAACAATTATAAAACACTAATATATAAATTATATCTCAAACTCAATAACTAACCCAAAGTAAAAACCTTAACAACTCAAAGAATAAATCGCAGCCAATGCTGAAGTTAATAAAGTCCCACAAGCAACATTATAAGCAACTCTACCTGCTCTAGTTTTTATGCTTTGATATAATCCATCTGCAGCAGGAAGACCCATTCCCATAGGAAGAATACACAATCCTCCAGCTAAACCTTTCAATCCACCCTTAGATACTTCTACTACTCTCTTAGATCTCATAGAGTTTTATTATTAATACTATTTATAAAATTATCCCCAACCAAATAAGAATAATAGCAATAATAACTTCCACAACACCCCACACCCAAAGATTCCTCTCAACACCCTTAGCAAAAATCCTGAAAAACTTCAAACTAACTTTAGGAAAAAGAAGGACAATAAGTCCTTCTATCAAAACAAAAATTCCCAAAAAACATCAAAAAAATATCAATAATAAGTTTAGGAAAAAGAATCGCAACAAATCCATGTAATTTTTTTAATTAATCAACAATACTAAATTCATCTTCAACAGGAGGATACTTCTTCTGATACCATTTGATAATATAAAACATCCCAAAATAACTTATCACAGCAACAAAAAATCCAATTATTGCTGCTCCAACAACAACCCTCCTAGCAAAATTATAAGCAATATCTAAAAATTGATAATGGAAAAAAACAACATTCCCAGGCTCAAATAACATATTACCAATTTGAAAAGCAAGAATATACAAAGGTCCAGTCAATAATATATTCCAAAATAAAAAAGCCAACAACATAGATATCTTATTAATTTTCTTAAATATAAAAACAATCAACAATCCAACAAGAAAAGTTATTCCAGGAAGTGGAATAATCTCTAAAAAAGTTCCAACAGCAAAACCCATTGCAATTGAATGAGGAGATTTCTTAATTTTCAAAACATCAATAACATGCTGTTTTAATTTCTCATAATATTTTTTTATCAGTTTCTTCATATATATCTAAATAAACAGAGTAATAAAAAGCTATGTTTAATCTAATACAGAAAGATATTAATAGAATTATTAATTAAATTAATTATGCTACTTCCAACAAAATTCTACAATTGGATAAAACAAGAAAAATACAGATATTATCTGATTGGAACATTCTTCCTCTTTTTACAACTTCTTGTTTTCATAGAAAACCATCACGCCCAAAGATTTGGTCATTTTTTCTGGTTCTGCAATCACACCCCCTTAATATTTGCACTTGCATTTTTCTTAAGAAAAAAACAATTAATCAAAGGAATAATCAATATTGGATTTTTAATTCAATTTGTCTGGGCAATTGATTTTTTATCTTATGGAATCTCAGGATTCACAGTTTTAGGAGTAACTCAATATGTATTCAATGGAGGAATGGGAATATATACTCTTGTGCCTATAATAGTCCATTTATTCTCTACAAATATTGCCCTAATTTCCACCTATGAAGTAAAACCTAAAAAAATAACGCTTTTATACTCAGCAGTATATATCTTATTGTTATTCTCTCTAACCCTCACATACGCTCCTCCTGAAAAAAACATCAACTGTATTTATTTCATTTGCACATTAGAAAAGTTCTCTATTCCAGGATATTTTTATTTATGGCCAATTCTGATATTCCTTATTCTGGCATTGCCAACTCAAGGAATCCAATATTTAATTTATAAACATTCAAAAAGGAAAACTCACAACTCCCTCAAATAACCCCAAGTATGGAGCTTATCAGAGTCCTCAATCCATCGCTCCCCAATATCATTTCTATAATACATATGAGGAATTAAAATATTCTTAATTTTTGAATAAACACTTCTTTGAGCTTGTCTCACCGAATGTCCTGTTCCACAAACAATCAATGCATAACCTATACTTCCTGAAACAACCCATTGATTATTAATTTTTTTTACATCTTGAATATGCACCCCTTCAACAGGTTTTTTAAAAAAAATCACAGAATCCTTAGACTTAACATTAAATGTTTCTTTATCATTATAAGGAAAAGGAGGAACAACAATAACAACTCCTATCTGAAAACCCATCTTAGTTTTAAATTTAAAATCAATTCCATTCGCCAGATTATACAACAACTCACTTATTGAAGTAATCATTCCCTCTTGCTGTATATTAATTGTAGGGTATCCAAACCTCGAAGTAAATTCTAAAGGATAAATTCCATTATGATTAACAATACAATTAATATCAATATAACCAACATACCCTTCTTCAACCAGTCTCCCCTCAAATTTCTTTAATGTATGATTAAAAATTTTGTTTGGTTTACTCCAAAACATTGTTGTTCCCATCTCTCCAGTTGAAGGGCCTAAATTTCCTGGAAATAGTTTCTTATGTTCAAAATTAATATTAATTGGTTCAATAAATTTCTTTCCATTAAAAAAAGCACCAACAGCAATTTCAACACCATTAACTCTTTTTTGTAATTGAAATTGAGGGATTTTCTTTTCCCATGCTCTTTTATAATCTCCTAAAACTTCAATAACATCTCTTCCATCATCTTCCTCCCCAACAAACAACAAACCTTTATTATTTCCAGCTTCCCCACTAGGCTTTATCACATACTTTGCAGGATTCTCTTTTACAAAAGTAATTGCATCTTCAAAATTAGTAAAATCTCTATAAGGAACAATATTAACTCCATACTTCTTCAGTTCTTCCTGCCCAAAACTTCTATCATCTTCTAACTTATCAGTATAAGGAGTTCCCCCAACAACAGCTTTTCCTTTTTTCCTCAACTCATCAGCTAATTTTCCCATTCCCATTACATAATCAAAAACAATCACATCTGCCCAATCAACCTCTTTTCTCCAATCATCAACTTTCTCAACAAAACCATCTCCAACTTCTTTCTCACTTTCTTCTTTAATATAACATTTAACATCATGTCCTTGTTTTGAAACTTGCCAAGCTACATCAGTTATATTTGCATCCCACGACACAAACAAAAATTTCTTTTTATCCATAAAATTCAACATAGTTAGAAGTATATAATTTTATCTAAAAATAAAAAAATAATTATTTCAAATCTTCAAGCTTCTCTTTCAACATCACAGTATGCCCAATAGCAGAAATATAATCTGCTGAGATTTGTATATCTTCATCATGATGATCACTATCAATGTTTATTGAAAGCAATTTATTAGTTTTATTTGATCTATTAACTGCTTTAATTTTTCCAATTTTCATTCCATCTAAATCATTCACAACAAGTCCAATATATTCAGTAGCTGGCATCATAGATAATATAATCGCTTCATTAGTAATTCTATCTATATAACTCCCTCCAATATAATGATTTGCTTCAAACCAACCAGGGCCAACTATCATTACCTCAACTGTCAAATCTTCTGGATAAAGAGAATGAAGTCATGAAAGTCCTTACAATAATCGCAACAATATTTATTCCTCTAACATTTATCGCAGGAATTTATGGAATGAACTTCCAATACATACCAGAACTAACATACAAGTTTGCATATTTTATAATCTGGGGAATAATGATTATTATAGGAATTATAATGATTTTATATTTCAGAAGAAAAAGGTGGTTATAAACAAAACTATATAAACTTCAGCCAATTTAACTATATTATAATGGTAAATGAAACACTAAACAATTCTGTAATAAACGGAAAAGCAATAATTGACACTTTCTGGAACTCCTGGCCTTTCATAAGAACAATTATAACAATAATAATCGCTATTGTAGTATTTAACATAATAATTGCTCTTATAAAAAAAGCACTATTAAAAAAAGCAAAATCAAAAAGACAAATCTCAAATATACAAATTTTCTCCAAAGTTTTAACTATTGTATTTGCTCTTATTGTTGTATTAATTGCTGTGTTTACTTACGCAGGTTCGTGGGGAGGTTTAGGTCTATCCCTAGGTTTATTTTCAGCAGCTCTTGGATGGGCACTTCAAAAACCAATCACAGGAATCGCAGCTTGGATAATGATTGTAATTAGAAGACCTTTTGAAATCGGAGACAGAGTTATAATCGGAACTGTAAGAGGAGACGTAGTAAATATTTCTTTAACTCATATTTACTTAAAAGAAATCGGAGGAATAGTTGCAGGCGAAGAAAACTCAGGAAGAACCATCATGGTCCCAAACTCAATTCTATTTGAACAAAACATAATAAACTACACTCTAGACAACGACTACATATTAGGAGAAGTAATCACAACAATAACATACGGTTCAGATATAGACGAAGCAATAAAACTATCAAAAAAAGCAGCTGAAAAAATAACAAAAGAAATTATAGAAAAATATAACAAAGAACCTTATGTAAGAACTTACTTCCAACCCTCAGGAATGAACATACACCTAAGATTTTTAGCAGAATCAAGAAAACTACAAGAAACAACAAGCGAAGTAACTCAAGAAATATTCAGACTAATAAAAAAATCAAAAGATGTTAAAATTGCTTATCCTCACACAGAGATTGTATTTAAAGATAGGAAATAGAGTACAATAATTCTTAAAAACCCTAAATATTAAGATAAACTATGACATATGAATTTAAAAGACCTAATAGGGGAAATGTAAAACTTGGAGACATATTAGTAGTAGAATCTCAAGGACAAATGAGAACTCCTATTATCTGTATAGTCCACACAGATAGAGTGTCTGCCACAACTGCTGATGGGAATTTTACTGCAGGAGCATTTTATAAAGATGCAGTTATCCTAAGACAAGATGGAGGGTATTTAATTAGAGAATGTGCTTCAAGAGACGCAGAAGCTGCAATGAGAGAAGTTGCACTTCCTGAACCTCACATGTAAAGTGTTGATATGACTTAACCCCCATCGACAAAAAAGAACATCTCAACAACCTAACAATTAATCTACTTACCTATTAATTTTATTCTATAATAAGGGTGGGTGGGTTGGGTTATTATATAGAATAAAATTAACCCTCTTCTTTCTCCCCCGGCAACCACCTTATCCTACTATCCTCTGCAGCCTTATCAGTCATCTGCTTTTCCTCTTTCCAAAAACTCTCAAGCTCTTGCTTAAACTCTTCATCATTCCGAACTTGCTTAACTTTATTCTTAAAATAATCAGGAAGAGAATTAAAAAAGAAATTCTTTAACTTCCAATCATAAATATATCTTGAATCTCCTAAAATCACCAACCCCTTTTTATCCTGACTCCTAAAAATCCTACCAGCTGTCTGACACGCCTTATTCACAACATTAGCATACAAAATCTCATAAGCTTTTTCCTCTCCATACTTCTTAGTTAAATATTCCCTCCTCTTCTTAAAAAAATAATCATCAGGCTGCGGAAGTTGCAATCCATAAATATAAACAATATCTAACTTAGAAGCCTTATTAATTCCTCTAGAATTCCTCCCCCCCAAAATAACATGAAAAATTCCTGTTGACAAATAATCCATATCCATCACATCATTTGAATTCAACTTCTCAACAATTTCATAACTAGCAACCTTAGAAGGAAAAGCCAACAAAACACCAGGAACAAAACTCTTACACAACTCAACATCTTTCTTAACCAACGGAATCATCTCTTTCCGAGTAGAATATTTAGAACTAATATCTTTCTTAATCAAAACTTTCAAATTCTCAGTATTAAACAACTTAGAAGAATAAAACTCTCCTTCAATTCCTAAATTATCCATAAAAATATCATGATTCCCAATTGTTGCAGAAAAAAAACAAACCCCATGAAACTCATCTAAAATATCTTTAAACTTAAACTTTTTATCAGCCTCAAAAACAACAGTATCTTTCAACTCATAAGGAGTCATACTCAATCTCAACATATTTCCTTCTTTAATTCCATATCTAAAATAATCCTCTCCTAAATTATCCCAATACTCCATAAACAAATCTAACTTAACAGCTCTTTTCTCCTCAATCAATTCCTCAACTTCTTCTGAAACTCTAGCAACAACTTCATAAATCTCATCCCACGCCCCCTTCCCCCCAACATACTCTTTAAATTCTTCTTTTTGAATATCAAACTCTTTCCCACTCTCTATTTCACTAAAATAATCAGAAAACAAATTACTAAACTTCACAATCACATTATAATCATCAAAATCAACAGCTCCCTTCTTAACAAGTTTCCTAATCTGATTCTTAAAACTATCCAATCCATAATTTGTAATTGATTTAGTTAAAACACCTCCTAACAATCTCTCTTTAACTTCATCAGCTTCATCAACTAACATAACCCAATCTTCAGTATCTTTAAAAATTCTCTGCTTAGCAAAAAAGAAAATCCCAGAAAAAACATAATAATAATCCAACACAACAATATCAGCTTCCTCTGCCATTCCTAACATAACTTCATACGGACAAACCCCTTTATCCCTAGCCTCCTCATTAACATAAGTTGAAAATGATTTATGCCTCAAAGAATCAGGATCATTAACAACTTTAGAATTTATACTATCAATCAAATTCTTTGCCTCTTCAGAAAACTTTCTCTCTCCCTTACTCTTCAAATAAGTATCAACAAAATGTGGGCACTCTGCATCAACCTTAGCATTATCACAAGCATCATAAGAAAAATTATCTAAATGAGGACAAAAATGTTTCTTTCCAATCAAAGCAGCAACCTTCAACTTTTTATTAAGCTTTTTATTTATCTGCAAAACTTCATCAACAATTGCATTATATGCAGCATGATTACAAGTTGCAACAACAATCTTTTTTCCAGTAGCAAGTGCAGAACTAAGTAAAGTTATTGTCTTCCCAATTCCATAAGGAGCTTCTAGAACACAAACTTTCCCATCACTCAAATTATCCTGAACAAAATCAGCTAACTTATCCTGATTCAACCTATGCTCATAAGGAAAATAATCCTGCCACTTTCCCTTACGAGGCATAATATCAACTTTCTTTTTCTCACCTTCTTCAGGAGAAACATCTTCTAAATTCTCATTTCCAAATATTTCATCAATCTCTTTTTCTTGCATCTTATAAACAAATCCACCTAGATTTATTTTAATACCATAATAAGGGAGGGTGGGTTTTGGGTTATTATATGGTATTAAAATTTCTAGTCTTTTTAAAAATTTAGATAATCAACCAGCTCTAAGTTTAGAAACTTCAGCTCTATAATCTTCCCACCACATCTTAGCAGCCTCCCATGTTGCCTGATTAACTCCATCCATAACTTTTTTCATAGGATCTAATCTCTTTTCTAATTCTTCAGGAAGCATACAACCCATAGATTTAAAAAAATTAGCTCTTTTCTCATCTAAAGCAATTTGTCCAGAAACTATTTCTCTAGCTTCACTCAATCCAGCATTCAAAGCAGCATACCTCTCACTAACAACAGCTCTAGCTTCTCTATCACACGCCCATAAAGGTCCATTGTTTTCCATATTTTCACATAAATTAATAGTTTATTAAAATTCAAAGGGGTTTTTAAGGATTTAGATATAAATTAATCACAATAATTCTTATAAACTAAAACAAACTAAAATTAATATGTCTAAAGAACCTCCCCGAGAAATTAAAAGAGAAGAACATTCAACTTGTGAACATTTCTGTAACCATCCTGGACCGCTATTAAGAGTAGAGTTAGTAACTTTGGAAGTAGAAGAGCAAGACCATTATTATAATTACCACAAAGTAAACAAGATAAGTTATGAATGTGGAGTCGGAGTTAATAACTGTAGTGTCTTACAAGCAATAAGAGATGCACATCACACCCATAGACATGTTCCTGCTACAAGATATAGGGGATAATTCTAAATCCACCACCCCCCATAATAATCACCAACCATAAATTCATCCTTAAATTAATTTTTTATTCTATTAAAAGGGCGGGATGGGAGGGTTTTGGGTATTTGTAAGGTGTAAATTTACAAAAAGTAAAGTTAGAAATTTAGCAGGGTTTTTAAGAATATGTATAATCACATCAAATCATATTCCTCAAACTTGTAAGTCTTAAGAATTAACATCCCCCTCCACTCGTCAATCAAATCCTTAAACTTCTGTCTTATCTCAGTAGAAATATCTTCAAACTCATTACTATCTTTAGCAATAATCACCCATGATTGATAATAAATCAATAACCATAATATTTATTAACTAATTTTTTTCTCTAATTAAATGTCATTATTATCATATTTGCAAGAACAATGGTTTGGTGGACCATTATTTTATATGAAAGAAGTTTTAGGAAAACAAGGTAGAAGATTCACAATAAGAAAACTTAGAACAATGTCTCTTAACGCAGAAAAGGAATTTGGTCAAGTTATTCAAAACGGAAGAGACCAATACGGAAAACCCAACAAGGACCATAGAATAACCCGAATGGGAAAAATGCTCAGAAAATACTGGATTGATGAAATCCCACAAATTTGGAGTTTAATTAAAGGAGATTTAAGACTAATAGGTATTAGGGCAAAGGGGGAAGAAGAAATAAGAACCTTCCCTGAAGACATGCAAGAACAAATCCTAAATGAAAAACCAGGATTAATCGGAATACATTATTCATCAAACGGAAAAAGAGAATATTTTGATGTTGTAAAGGAATATTTAGAAAAAAGAAAGCAACATCCAAAAAGAACAGACGTAGAATACTTCTTCAGAACTACTTGGAATATTTTAATTAATAGTATTAGAAGTACCTAAATCCACCCCCGCCTCCTAACCCCCAAATCATTAATATAAAAATTCAACTCCTTCTCCTTCAAACTCCGATGTTTAACAATCCTAGCCTTTCTCTTCCCATTAAAATTCTTCAACTCTATTATACACTTACTCCAATACTTCAACAAATCTCCTCCAACCATAAATTCCTGCGGCTTCTTTCCTTCTTTCAAATCCTCAAAAGACAAAAACTCCTGATAAGTCTGATTAGTAATTAAAACAGGAATATTTTTTTCCCTAGCAATAACAGCTAAAATCTTCAACTGCCTGGCCAACTCCTGATTAACACCTCTCAACTTAATCTCATCATTCTTAGCATCAGCCATAGCCAACCTATACAACATTGTCATCCCATCAACAATTATCAAAGAAAAATTCTCACTAACATATTTTGAAATAGAATTAAAAGCTTTTTTCTGCTCATCAAAATCATGAACATTTAACAAAGTAATATTTTTCAAAACTTTTTCTGTTTCTTCCTTTCCCCCATCTTCCACACCACCATCTCCACCACTACCCACACCCCCACCATCTCCTTCTCCAACTAACTGCCTAACTCTCTCAACACTAAACCCTCCCTCAGAATCAATAAACAAAACCTTCTTCCCTTTCTTAGCTTGCGAAACAGCAGCTAACATACACCAATTACTCTTCCCACTTCCAGCCCCACCATAAAGAGTTGTAATTATATCTTTTTCATAACCACCTCTAAGCCACTTATTCAAATCAAAACTTCCTGCTGATATTCTCAACTCACTCCATTTAGTTGCCATATTAAACTAATATTAAAGAATTATATAAGGATTTATATTCTAATTTGCTCTCTCTCCAGCTCTACATAACATTCTAGCAACCCTGTCAAAATCCATCCCCAACTCCCTCGCTGTTTCATCTAATTCACAAACCATTTGTTCATAATTCAAAAAAGTCCCTAGTTCTAATGGACCATCACTTGTAACATAAACTACATTTGATTTAGGACCTAATAAAAGTTCATGACCTTTATGTAAAAAAGGATTATAATCTTCAGAATCATCTAAGAGAACATCTCCAAAATCATGAAAGCCTTCAGGAATTCCAGAACCAAATAAAATAGAACGATGAATTCCAGGAGATATTTGTCTCACACTAACAATCTCCGGCTGACGATGGGGTTCACTATACCACCCCTGAGAAGAATTATGAACTCTCTCTGCTCCTTCAGGAATCGCTCCATATTCATCTTCCATTTTAATTAGACTTCATTCCTTTTCTCTCACCATGTAACATAACATACTTATCAACAGACATTTTCATCTCTTTAGCACAAGCCCTTAAAACTTCAAGCTCATCATCTAAATCTTGTAGATTAATCTGATATTTAGAATTCCCAGCAACAACATAAGCATTTCCATTTGTTGTAATCCTTACTCTCTCTCCGCGAGAAGTAATATAAACAAAAGATCTAAACCCCAGAGCGGGTCTATGATTATCAACTTGAAAACCTTCAGGCATTCCTCCTACAGTTCTTGAAACAGCTATAGTATCAAATATTCCAGAATCATCTCCTTCAACATCTGGATCAGAATCATCTCTAAATTGTTCTTCTCCAATCTCATGAAATCTTTCTGCAGTACTTCTATTTGCAAAACTCATTGACATAAATAACTAACTAAAAATCAATATTTAAATCTTATCTATAAAGATTAACTACTAACAGTAACAAAATTACATCAAAACAGCATCATGTACAGTCTTATAAGAATGAATCTCTTTATCCTTAAACCACAACTTAATCTCTCTCTTTGAATCTTATTTTGAAGTTGAACAATGAACCAAATTCTTAATTCCAACATCTTTTGAATCAGCCAACCCAAATGTATGATAACTATAATCCCCTCTAATAGTTCCAGGAGCAGCTTCTTTAGGCTCTGTAGGCCCCACCATCTTCTTAATTCCAACAATTGCTTCTTCACCTTCAACAACCATAGCAATAACAGGACCAGCAGTCATAGAATTAACATTCCTCTGCAAAATTTCCTCACCTCTTCTCTCAGCAAGATCAAAATAATGTTTCACAGCTAACTTCTCATCCATCCAAACCATCTTCATCCCAACTACCTTAAAACCAGCTCTCTCAAACCTAGTTATTATATCTCCCATAAACTGCCTCATCACACAATCAGGCTTCAACAAAACTAATGTTCTTTCTATCATTTTTATTTTAAATTTAAGGTTGTTAGTTAATAATAAAACAAACGCCGAAGGCGTTTTTGGGTGGGAGGGTTGGGGATAAATAACAACCCTTTAAATTTTTTAAATATTCTACAACCATAACTAAAAAAAGAAACTTGGCTTTTAAACTTTATTGTTCAAAATTATACAGAATTAAACGAAGATTATATAACAGGCCTATTACCCTTAATTGAAATCGAGCTTACATAACCACCCGCTTTTCTAATAGTATCTAAAGCCTGTTCCCTTGTTAAAGATCTACCCTGTCGCTGTTGAGCTGCTTGTTCTGCTCTTAACTCTCCACTTCCAGGACCTTCATAAGAAGCTATCTTCCTAGCAGTTCTTGCTCGTGTTGTTTCAGCGAACTCAAGAAATACTCTGCCACCACCAGGACTATAATAAGGACTCATATTTCTCTCCTGTAAATTTGCTACATTTCTTTTCCATTTTATTTCTAAACATACCTATTTAAGACTTTATAAACTTTATTGTTCAAAATTATATAGAATTAAACAAAGATCCTGAAAATTAAGCTACAGTTTGTTTTTTTGGAACTCTAACAGAAGTATGCCATCTTCTTCTTGTGTTCCAAGAAAGCAAAGAATCCCTATGCCTTTGTGCATATCCAGGAGATACAACTCTAACCTTCCAAGCTGATCCTGATGAATCTCCTAACGTTCTATCAATTTCTTCTTGGTAATCCCTTGCTTCATCTTCTCCACATACCATTCCAAGAGGGAAGTCTGAATCTCCTAAAAAAGCTGCAAAATATTGTGGTTGTTCTGCCATTTTACTTCTTTATTTCACAATTATTAACTATTTAAAGATTATTATACTCTACTTATCTCTCCTCAACATCTCCCTTAGGAGTTTTCTCAGAAAAAATCTGACACTGAAACTTCTTCAAATCAAAATTAGGATTTTGCCAAGCATCTCCCTGAACACCACATTTATGACACAAACATTCTAAAAACTCAATCTTATCAAAACTATTTTCAGTAGCAACTTGAGGCAACAACAAACCTGAATAACCATGATACTCTCCTATCAACCCATCAACACCAACTTTGATATTCTTAGAATTAGTATCTTCAGGCTGAGTTAAAATAGAAATCTCAATAACAACTTTATCTAATTCTTCTCTTTTCAAAACACTAAATCTAGAATCATCAAAAGCAGCAGATTTAGCAGCATGAACAACAGCATCTCTAACAGACATAGATGGATAAGGCAAACCAATACACCCTCTCAACTCTTTCTTAGGATAACTATTCAATGTAACAAACACACCTCGAGCTTGCTTAAACTTTGCATCAACAGGAACATCAACTTTCTTTTTATCATATTCAGATTTAATAGCTTCCCTAGCCAACTTAATCAAAATCTTTCCATCACTTAAACTATATTTTCCTATCATATTAATAATTAATTTATAACCAAACAAACAAATTAGAATTAATAAATCTTACTTAGCCTTCTTAAATCTTAAAAACTTTAGTTTTTGAGAGTTAAAAAATCATTTAGATTTTTTAAACTCTTCCAACAATTTCTTACTATCTTTCTCAATAGCAGAAACAGCATCTTCAATAGCTTTCTTAACAGTCTTCCCTTTAGTCTTAACTCTTAATATAGGAGGTTTTGTAGGATGATCTCTTTTCCAAGCAACAAACTCGACATCAGAATCTTTACTAAGATAATGTCTTAATATTTCAACAAGTGTAAGACTATCTATCTCAATCTCAGCTTCACTTTTCTCATTCATAATATATTTTATTTCCATAACTTAGTCAGAAAAATTTGCTTTATAAAACTTTGGTTATCTCGCAGCATTCCCACCAACAATCTCTGAATCTCCCCCTTTAAACCTAAACTTGCACTCCCCTCTTACATTAAAATGACCTCTATAATTTCCATCATTATCAAAAAACATAGCACTTGTCTCCTCACCCCTTGTTCTAATTTCAACTCTATCAACATTAACTCTATTAACACAATAAGTTTTTTCTTTAGTACAACCAAAACTCGAAAACAACATCCCTACACATAAACCTACAGAATATACTAATTTCATTTTTATATTTATATTTGCGAAGCAAGTATTTCAAAGGGAAAGTTCACTAGAAAACCGATTAGGTTGTCTAGTAGTGAAACTCCTTCTTAACACTTTCCTTTCCAGCACCTTCAACAGCTCTCTTTTTCATCTCATCTCCTATTCTCTCATAATCTTTCAAATGATCAGGAACTTCTTTATCTTCAACAAAATCAACATCATCACCCATACTCTCCCTCATTTCTTTTTCTTCTTTCATCCTCTGCAAATCAGAAATTGTCAAACTCTTCAAACTACCTTCATCAAACTTAATCTTCTTTAACTCATCCTCTTTTTTTTCATCATCAACTTTTTCCTCAACATAATCATCAACATCAAAATCACTAGTGGAAACCTCATCAAAACTTTTCTCACTTAATTTCTCATGCACCTCAAAAAAATCCTCTTGTTGATTATACGGAAATTTATCTTCAGATTTTGAACTATCAATATCCTTCAAAGAATTATGAACTTCCTTAATCTCTTTCTCAACCTTCTCTTCTTCTTCTCTTCTCCATTCTTCTTTTATCTCTTCTTTTCTACTCCAATCAAATCTATTAACTGGTTTTCTAACTTCTTCTCTCTTCATCAACTTAATCTGAAAATACTGCTCAATTTTTTTCAACAACATAAAAGCATCATCAGGCAAATTACCTTTTTCAAGCTCTCTTAAAATAAATTCATTCTCTCCTAAAATCTTAGACATCTGTATAATATCTAATTTAGATTTCTTTCTAGCATTCTGAATATGCCAATGAAAATTCTCAATTAAATTCAAAGGCATACTCTTCATAACAACATCTTCTTCAGAAACTTTAAAATCAGTTCTCAAATCATCTATTGTAGGCTCTTTCTTATCTAACCCAGCCATCCTTAACAATCTCTCTTTTACATTTCTAGGATTATTAATCTCTTTTAGCTGATAAGTAGAAGGCTTTCTAATAATCGGAATCTCTTCAAACTCAGCACATTCATCGCAAATACTAACCATCTCATTATTAGAAACAGCATCTAGAATCTTCACATCATTCTCACTTTTCCCACACTTAAAACAGTATTCCATCTAAAAACATACAATTTATCATTTTTATTTATTATTGTGATACAACATAAACATTAGAAACTACTATCCCAAAAATTACAAAGTTTCATTGATAATATTAGAAATCATCCTTAATTCATCAATCTCATAAATCTTAACATCTTCATCAATAACAATAGCAGGAAACCTATCAACACCATACTCTTCCATCATATAATCTAAAGAATTAAGCCCCATATTTGCAGCAATAGGAATCAAAATTATCTTTCCAGGCATCTCACTTTTCAAATCCTTTAAAAAATTAGAAAAAACAACCTGAACAGCTCTCTCATCCAAACTAGGTTCATAATTATACAAATAAACAACATTATGATAATCAGAATCACACCTTTGTTTAATCTTAATACTATTTATCCAAAACAAAGTCCTTAACAAATCATATTTCTTATGAATCTGTTTTAATGAATCAGACAATCTCTGACTCTCTTCAAACTCCTGCAACTGAACAGCCTTAGCAAAAATTCTATCTCCAAAATTAATATTTTCCTCTACAGCTCTCTCACAACTAAAATCAGAATCTCCTAACAAATCACTCTGAATCTTTAAATCTAAAAAATCAACATCAGACTCATCATAATCATCATATACAACTCCTGCTCTCCACTTTTCCATTACAATTCCTAACGAAAAACCAACAGCAAATATAAAAATCGCAACTAACAATGCCTGCCAAAAAACATGTTTTTGTGATTTTAATGCCATCTTATTAATTGAATTTTATCCTTAATAAAAATTTGTGTTCTCAAATTTTTCCAAGATTTTTAATATTATAAATTTAATTTTTT